>Ga0160428_1000525_pt1 | contig 41471 bp, 48 predicted proteins | sample SolpanmetagenomM_FD_108198 | JGI IMG/M metagenome (GOLD analysis project Ga0160428, IMG submission 108198) | Solar panel surface microbial communities from Lawrence Berkeley National Laboratory, California, USA - M | ecosystem: Engineered > Built environment > Solar panel > Unclassified ... | reverse complement strand
TCCTTCATGCACGGCATTCTTTGGCTTACCGAGGCCTTGGGTGACCAGTCATCCTGCCGTGCTTCATGCCAATTTCTTCTTTGCTTCTAGCGCATACCCCACGCGGCAGTCGTCACATTGGTATATCTTTGTCGGCTTTACACCCGTGGCATACAGCGACATGTGCCGACGAGGAAATGTGCTAAACTGCAAACTATTTATTTTGGAACGAGAAATCCCGATGATCAGCAAGACTTCCTGCAACGGAACTTCAGCGAACGACATCACTCGAATATTGAACAGAATGGCTATACGAGCGTCGACAAGCAGGTCGGTCGGGTCCGTGTGCCAGAGCGCCAACCGCGGCCACAGTTTGTCGTCGTGTCTTTGCCTGTATGACCTCTAACGCCGTTCGCAGAAGCGGTGAGGCCGTTGTTTGAATAAACGCTATGCGGATGCTGTCCGGATCCATCAGTTTCATGTGCGCCGAAGTACCTCCATACTCGGTCTAGGCATTTGCGCGTACCGAATAGAATATTGACCAGCTGTATTGGAGCACAGCATGACGTTTCAATCACTTCCGATGTTCTATACCTCAAATGGGAAAAGGAGTAACCAACATCCATCCACGATGCATAAAGAAACTCGGGCTAAGATCGTCTCTGCATCAAAGTATTGCCCCAACACTTTCTATCAGGCTGCACACCTCGGTTGGCGCTCAGATGAAATTGGCTATGCATGCATGGTTGCAAGCCATTGACGACGTACATAAAGTCTTCTAGAAGAAGAACGAAATAAGGAAAGCCACTGCCGCTCATAGCGTGCTTCTAGCGTGGGGAGCAACGCCTTGGCTAGAGATCAACGAACGCCTAGGGTCTACTGCAGCGGTACCTCTTCGCTAGATCTTTTTGTCTGCGTGATCGGTGTCGGTAACGCTTTCAAACCGAATATTGACGCAGCGTGACGATCACCGCTTACGCATTCTCCTCTAGATGAAAGCAACTTGTTGCTATAAACGTATAAGACCGCGGTCTAGAGTCTCCCTCTCAATGTTGGTCATGTCATGAAAACCTTAACTGAAACAGGGGATGTGGGACGTGGGACGTGGGACGTGGAAACGCTTCACGCTCGACGCTTCTGCAAGAAACCCCCACTCAAAGCCCCCACGCTGCTTGGCGCTTATTTTGATGTGCAGCTGCAATGTATGGCGCAAATCACGGAGTTCATATGAAGGACAAGGGCATTTGCGTCCACGTTGAAGCTCGTCTATAGCATTGGCATACTTGAGCGAGGGCAATGCTCTGCTGGTTTAGACAATACTCCTGCCGATGCAAATGTGGCTTGCAGTCCGACTGTCTTCCTGCCCTGGCTTTATTCCGACGAGTGACTTCAAGCCTGAACAATGCCGATATGCCGGAGGAGAGCTCGAGCCCGGGCGTCTTGTGATGACGGCGCATGTTCGAGCCGCACCGATGTATTCGTCTCGGAATGCATGCTACGTTTGTACTGTAGACTTGCTGGAATCACTCTACAAGGTCTCAACGAATGCGGTTGCGGATGCGCACAGGCATTGATGCGCGCTCATTTGGCTGCGCACATCGGATCATCCTCGATCTAAACTATGTCGCTTCTCTGGATGGTACGGAGTTGTATCAATGTAGCAGACTTGAGAGGGCGTTGATGGCCCAGTTCAGCAGGGTAGCCCGACCGTGTTGAAGAAATTACGGTTCCCGTCAGGTTTGGAAACCACACTCACGAGTCAACAGCAACACAGGCCACGCCTATCTCATTGGCTCAATTCGGCGGTCGTATTATCTGCTGTAACTACTCCCACTTCTCGACCATAAAACTATTGCAACGGAAACAGTGAATTCACGGGCTTCCTACGTTTCATTTGTCGACACTCAGAATCGCGGAAAATGTCCAACCTCATCTCAGCTTCCTCATGGGCGTCTCTAAATGCAGGTCTTTTGCCTAAATGGCTCCTACTGGTACGTTCTTGCATGTTTCACTTGTCGTGATGCTGAGGTGTCTTGTGCCGTGCCGCAGAAGAAGTCGTTCTATGCTCCTTCATAATGTACAAGGTATTCGATGTCCTGCAGTGTCTCGTAAAATTGGCGTTACAAGCATGAGGAAGCGAGGCACTATGATCCACGCGTACTTGGTCTAGCGACAACACTCTCACAATCCAGACCTCTTGTGCATGGTTTCTGATCATTCATCTACACTGAGGCATTTTGTCACTAGGACATTGCCCAGATCTGGAAAATGCTGATAAACTCCACTAAGCAACAGATTCGTTATAACGAGCCGCTGTGACGTATGCCATTCGAAGGTTTTGCTTACACAACTCTTTACATCCAGGTAGCCGTCACCGCTGCAGCCAATTCAGTACAGGCCTTTGCTACTCTCACCTATACTCGCGAGATATACGGCTACAAACCTCACCTCGTCACTCCGTTATCCGGTCGCACTTTTGGCACATGGACTTTTCTGTCGGCCATTGTGCGCTTATATGCTGCATTTAACATTCACGACCCGGTCCTTTACCAACTAGCGTTTGCGACATATTGGATTGCCTTTGCTCATTTTATGAGCGAGTGGTTTGTCTTCAGGACTGCAAAGTGGGGTAGAGCACTCGCCGGGCCAGTGTTTGTGAGTACGGGCACTTTAATCTGGATGTCTCTGGTTTGGGATGGCTATGTGCGGTGAACAAAACGGGATTCACCACATGGGATAATTGGAACAGGTGGGCAGTCTCTTCCACGGTGATGTGATTTCAACGCTGTTCAGTGGAGCGTGACAAGGAGTGGTGCGCTTCTCAGCATACTGATCATTGCGTATTAAGAGCTGACAATATCAGCGAACAAAGACCCTCCTATACGCGCATACTGTCCAACCCTCTTATACACGTCTGCTGTCTACATTGCCAACACTCGACAAGCATCTGAGGCTTCAATTCTATCTCATACCTTAATGAACGCCTCTAAACAATATATAACTACAATACCAAGTTCCTCGCACCATACACTAAGTGATCTGTCTTGTCAAGGCATCACATGCTCAGCATAGATCACGGTGGGCACTCTTGCTTTGCTTCAGATTTGCCAGGCACGCATTCTTGTCTTCCTTGGTTCGCTAAGATATCGCAATACACACACATCATCGAGTGTCAAGCGCCCGATATGGATAGCAATGGAAGCCTACCTCAAGTCGAAGCGCAACTCCATTAGACGACAAAGTGGATATCTGTCCTTCCAGCAAGCAGCACGTTTTCGTCCACATGAAGTTATATATGAAGTAACAACACTCATTGACATCGCGTTTTCAGCAGACGACTTGCTCAAGCCGTCTCACGCACGAACTATAGGTCCCCTGGTCACAACCTCGATTTCAGTAGATCTTGCGGTGCTTTTGTATTATCTCATTATTACGCCAAGCAAAGGGTATCAACGAATCGAGATTGTCGACTCGAACTGGAGACTCGTGACATGGACTAGCAATGTGTGCTTCCACAGAGCAGCTCAATAGCTTGGGCATGAACATCAAGATCACTGGTTGGCCCGTATGGACAGACCGTAATTTCTGAATTTGGCTTCTTGTTGACAATCACTGCCTGATGCCTGGTGAGACTTGTCTAACGATGTAAAAGTGCGACATCTCAAATCGCAAACCTTTGCTCAAAGGCCTTTCGTAAGCTGATACTTTTGAGGCACAGTAGTTCCAGCCTTATGCCTTGTCCTGTCTAGCAGCATTCGATTTTCGATAATGCGATGTACGTCATGTCTCGCCGACCTCAACTTCTACGAAGAGCATGCTCTACCGCGTTGGATGAGCACGCAATAATGGTTGAAGGGATGCCGCAAGTGCTGCCCGGTCGTTCATCGCAGTTTCGAGCTCTCGTACCACTCCAGCGTTATTGCTGTCTTCAGGCCAGACGATCTTGCATTGCGGCACCTCGTCGAAGCAGAGGGCCTTGAGAGATCAAAATATGAGATCAGATCAACGTATGGGTCTCACATTGTCCCTATATGAGACCCGGAACCCCCTTCTCCGACATCGAACACGAGAGCTGTTGCCAAGTCGGTTACAGCTCCATGCAACATTGTTTTGTATGAAATCCAGTCACGACATCGCAGCGACGACAGACTTCGACTCCTCGAGTTCTTGCCAATTAATTTCGTTACCTTTCTGATTACCAGTGGCAAATGCTCCATGGCGCGACACTGTCGATCAATTCCGTAAAAGGCAACTCAAAATGAAATGCCACTACATCTCTGCTTGGATTGCGTTTTCCTTCGTGGTGGCAATTGATTTTCTCTACAGATGTAGTCGGGAGTGCTATGCAATTGAACACTTCGTATCTGTGTATCTTTGCGGCCGGTCACGCATTATCACGGCAGCCGCCGACCTTCCTTATCAGGACTCGATAAAGCTCGGCGCATGAAGCTAAAAGACTCGGCGTGGGTTGGCATGCTCGGCGTCGATAAGACAGCCTGTCAAAGCCATCGTTTCGTGAGGGCTCAGCAAGCTCCGTTGAAATTTGATGAGATACTGCTAAGCACACTTATCGTACATCCAATATGCTATTGTGCTTGGGTGTTAGTGTTCCTTGTGATTCCCCGATATCTATAGTTCCCGTCTGAAAGACGCCTCGGCACCAGCCCAACAATATTTAAGCCTTTGATGTCTCCGTGTCTGAGCACCTGGGCAGACCTTTGCAACACCGCTTAATGCTGGCGCCTGCCTCCTACGTAGGCTTGGCTGAGCTTGTTTCTTTCGGGAAGGTGAACAGAAGCACACGACCAAGAAGCCAGAGTGCAAATGCTGGGCGAGAAGTGCCTCGATTACTTGGGTGGCGAGAGCGTGGATATTCCTCACGGCGTATAATACCTTGTGCCTCTATACAGAGGTCTACTCCGCAATCCCGCTAGCATAGAATGGGCACTCTATGTAAGGTATATCCTAGAGCTTGTTCGCGATATCGCGCTTGTACTGGGACGTTCTATCGACAACACGGCACGACATGGAAATGCTAAGAGATAACACTAATGCTAATGCAGTATTGACCCACCACAAAGATATACTTGCGCGATAGCCTCACTATCACTTGGCGAAGTGATCACGTTAGAGCGGGGAACCATATACCACCCTCGGCGCAGCAGTATAAGTACAACCTCATGAACCACCTGGGTTCTCCGTGCTTCTCCTTCTTCCATATACCACATTAATACATTCATCATGGGTGGCTTCAACGAAGACCCAAAGGCTGGTCCTCACATCGCCGCCGAGGAGATTGAAGGCCACTCTCATTCAGCAGACAGGCTATCACTTGAAATCAAGGGTGGCATGGGAGGAGAGTTCCTTCCCAACATCAACAACGAGAAGCATGAGTTCCTTGACAGCGTGTCTGACAAGGGTATCGTCGTTGCCTTAGACGGAGAGACTGACGAATGGACCGATCCTTACACACCGTTTCCCGTTCTAGACGGCGTCGCACCTGAGCCTCAACCTCTCACACTCCGTGCCATCATCATCGGATGTTGCCTAGGTTCTCTCGTCAATGCCTCAAACGTCTACCTTGGTCTGAAAACCGGATTCACATTCGGTGCCTCTATGTTCGGAGCCATCTTCGGGTATGTGTACATGTGAACATGAAGTAAGTAAGACGTTCATTCGCTAACACTACATTAGTTTCGGTATCTGCAAGTTCTTCCAAAGAGTTGCTATTGGTATCCCAATCTTGGGCGGTGACTTTGGTCCACAGGAGAACAGTATCGTTCAAGCTGCTGCAACTGGAGCTGGTGGTCTCAGTGGTCTCTTCGTTGCCGCGCTACCTGCAATGTATCAGCTTGGTCTTCTGGATAGTCCCACTGCTGATTTTGGTCGTATTCTCACACTCACACTGGTGTGTTCGTTCTTCGGTCTCTTCTTCGCTACTCCTCTTCGCAAGTTCTTTATCCTACAAGTCGCCAGAGAACTCCGTCTCGTCTTCCCTTCGTCTACAGCCACTGCTATGACTATTCGCTCCATGCACGCTGCTGGTACTGGTGCTCTTGACGCCTCAAAAAAGTTGAAGGCGCTCATGTGGACTTTCGGTGGTGCCATTGTTCACAGGATTGTTTCATACTACTGCGTTGGTATCTTGTACGACTGGCACATCTTCACCTGGTTCTTCATCTGGGGAGGCTACAACAACGCCGCCATCAACTTCGAAAACTGGGGATGGATTATTGAAATCACTCCTGCATTCATCGGCAGTGGTATGCTCATCGGTCTTAACACTGCTTGGTCCATGATGGCTGGTTCTGTGCTCTCTTGGGGTGTCATCGGACCCCTTCTCGTTCACTATGGAGTATGTATCGGCAAGCGGCCCGTGCCTAACGATCCTAAATGGGGTCAAGTCACCTCATTCACCTCGCTCAGTGGAATTGGCAAGGCAGGCTGGGTTCCATCTCCTCGTTACTGGTTGCTCTGGCCTGGTGTCATGATCATGGTTTGCGCTTCCATGGCCGAGCTCTTCATTCAATACAGGACAATCTATATTGGTTTCAGAAGTGCTTGGTCGCACTCTATGGCTGGACTTAACAAAATGGCCCTCAAGCGCGGAAAGAACGTTCCATTCCTTGCAAAGCACTCCGTCGCGCAGAAGTCGGAAGACCACGTCGAGGACTTTGCCACCGCCGATCAGCAAGTTCCAATCTGGGTCTGGGTTCTTGGTCTTATTGCCACTGTAGTCGTTCTCTGCATAATTGGAGCACTCCAGTGGCAGATGAATGTTGGTGTCTCTATTCTTGCTTGCATCCTCGGTTTCGTCTTCTCCTTCCTTTGCATTCAATGCACTGGTGTTACCGACACGAATCCGCTCACTGCTGCTGCCAAGGCTTCCCAACTTGTCTTTGGTGGTGTCACCAGTGGTTCTGGCTTCAGCGTTGAACACGCTCAGTTTGTCAACCTCATTGCCGGTGGTGTAGCTAACGGTGCTGCAGCCATGGCTACTGACCTTGTCGGCGATTTCAGGACTGGTTTCCTTCTCAGGACTCCTCCCAAATCACAATGGTATGCTCAAGCTGTGGGGACATTTATCGCCATGTTTCTTGCTCCTGGTATGTTCGTCCTCTTCATGGCCGCCTACCCTTGCGTCATCCACCCGGACGACTACGACACTTGTCCCTTCTCTGCGCCATCTGTTTCCGCCTGGAGAGCTGTTGCACAGGCTGTCACCCTCCCAGACCTACCTATCCCCAAATCCTCTGCCATCTTCGCTTGCGTTATGGGCGGAGTCTCCATCGCCCAAGCCTGCGTCCGTCACTGGTATCTCGTTGGTCCACGTGAGAAATGGAGAGCCTACCTTCCCAACTACATGGCTATGGCTATCTCCTTCGTCGTACCCCAGACATACTACTCCACTGCTGCTCTCATTGGTGCTTACATTGTCTACTTCTGGCAAAAGAAGTCCGCCAAGACTCACGCCCTCTACTGTTACGCTGTAGCAGCAGGATTGATTGCTGGGTAAGTCGTTTCTTGCTTAATGTTTTGCTGTCATGAATTAACATTTCTTTAGGGAAGGACTAGGTGGCTTCGTCGGTGCTTGTTTGGAGCTGGGAGGTGTCAGTGGTTCGACGTATGGTACGAACATTGGTTGTCCACGTAACTCTTGTTGATGAATGAATGGGGCGGGTTATTCGGGCAGTGTTAGGGCTTTGGGAGATCTGATTGAAAGGCTATATTTTATAGATAAAAGCAAATAATATGGCATTTATTGTTCTTCACGAATTTTTCGATGAGTGCATGTGTTTCAACACGGCGAGCCATTTTGGACCACGGACATTCGAAGGAGCAAAAATGCTTACCATATGGCAGCGAAAGAATGCGTGTGCTTGGGAAGGGAAGTCGCTGCTGACAGTGGTGAATGAGGAAAGGGGTTGACAGATTGGGCAAGAGCCGATCTCTTGAACGACATTGGCCACACGCGCGCCTGTTTGTGTCGCGACGAGCTCTTATTCCAGCCTATAATCAATACATCGCACTCTATCACTTTCTATCATCTTCAACTCGCATCTTCTTCTATTTTGTTGTGCGTCGCAAGAACAAGTTTCTACATCAAAACATTTTTTCTACCATCATCTCACTGCGCATCAAACGAACGATGGCGGACAACTACAGCAAGCTTAAGAATGCCGAGCTTGAATCCCTCCTCAAAGAGCGTGGTCTGCCTCACACAGGCAAGAAAGCAGACATGGTTGCACGCCTACAGGACGACGACAAAACAAAGAGCTCTACCACAGGCGCCACGCCAGTCACGAATACCACAGCAACAGCAGACGATGTGATTGACTGGGATGACGACAAGGACGCCGCGGCTCCGCCTACAAAAACCACAACCACAGATGCCGCACCAGCAAGCACAGAGCCTGCAGCAGCCGCCATAGCGGCAGGCGGTATAACAAGAGTCGACAATCCCGTCGACGTTCCCAACCAGGTTCCTGCTATCGATCCATCACAGACCTCCGACCTCACCACCGCCGCGAATCCCTCCACTACCAACGACAGCACCAGCGCCTCAGAGCCAATAGCGGAACAGAATCCAGCACAATCATTCGCAGCCAATCTTGCATCGACCGACTTCGAGGCCGAACTAACCAAGCGCAAAGCCCGCGCTGCCAAATTCGGGATCGTGGAGTCGGACGACGATGCGCGTAAGGCTATTGAGCGTGCGGCAAAATTTGGCACAGGTGCTGGCAATGAGAGTGCCGTACTTGGGAAGCTGGACCAGGCTCTACCGGAGAAGAGGGAGAGAGGCGTCAAACGAGCTGCCGAAGGTGTAGCAGGCGCAAAACCGGCTAATGGGCAGAACGGGGGCGAGAAGAGGAGAAAGGGTGGCGAGAATGGCGAAAAAGTCGCTAAGAATGGAGAAAAGGCTGCCAAACAAGCACCAGCAACCAAGAGCGAGACAAATGCTGCTAAGCCAGCGCAATCGCAGCAGAAGAAAGCAAATGGAGGTACAAGCTGGATGAGTGAAGCGGATAAGATAGCCGCCGAGAAGAGGAAGGCGAGGTTCGGTGCTCCTACAGGAGCGACATCAACTGCGTCGCCCGACCCTGCAATTAAGCCGGCTACGACATCTTAGAAAAGAAGAGTCGTGGGTGAACGTATTATCATTGCCACACACCGCCGCCTTCACCGAGTTGGGAACAATGAAGGAGAAGCAGGAGATTTTCGGGTAGGTCCTTTGCATGAAAAGAAGAATGCTGACTTTACAGCTGTGACACTTGCCGGAACGCTTCCATTCACCAAGGTCGAGATGAAACCGGATAGCTACGACGATCCAGTCCGACATGAGGGATGAGGCAGCATAGCAAGATTGAAGTGATCACATAGCAATTGAACCAATTAATTAAATCCATCTATCCATCTATATCACCCTGTCCATTGAACGTGTGGACGTTAAGAGAACTCCATAATATCATAAAAATCATAAACACCTTCTGACCATCATGCAGGTATGCCTCTCACCTAGCTCAGTCATGCATCTTTCTCTCATCTTCCCAGTCATGCACGTTTTCCTTGCACCTGTTCACCATGTGCACATTCCCCTCACATCTGTTCACCATATCCTTCACCAGGCATCGCCTTTTCAGCAAGTCTGCCACCACCAACCACTCGAACCGTGCATTAATCCCAAAACATTCTACTCCAACCCTCATTACCGCCATTGCTCGCGGTCAAACCTGCGCTTCCTTTCCAAGCAACCCAACTCCTCACAGCCCACACCGCTAATGCACCAAGAACACCACAGGCTCCAGCCACCTCAACAAAGACCCATCCCGCACTTCCCCTCATCTTCTCCTCCCAGCCCAACAACCCAAGCGGATCTCTTGCAGAACCGAAGCCTTCTGTACTCATCATGAATCCCCTCGACCTCCTAGTCCTGCGCTCACCTTGCACTGCCATCTTCTCCTCATCACCATCGCTGCTGTTTGCGCTATCAAATGTAGGAACACCTCTTGCATCAGCATCAGCCTCGTCGCACTCCTTGACTCTTTCCATCAACCATCTGCGGCGCTCGTCACGCTGTAATGCAGCATATCTTTCACGTTCATCGCGTAAACTACGCTGGAGGTCTGCTGCCCAGCGGGACAGACGCAGCTGCGTTAGACGTTCTTCGTGGAGGGTGTGATCAGCCAGACGTGCTGCGGTAAAGGGTGATGTTGTTGGTATGGTCGGATATGTCGTCGTGCTATTGGTATAGGATGGTGGTGAGGAAGTAGCAAGTGAGGATGTGGGTGCAGGAATAGTCGCGGCGAATGTTGGTAGTGGGAAACCATTCAGGATATTAAGTCCATTCATGTCTGCAGTCGAAGCAGCGGTGATTGTGGGCCGGTCGAAATGTTCGCGACGCCACTGGAGAAACTTGCGTGCAGATAAGTGGCGAAGCCAGGCGGTCGTATCGGGATCAAAGAGACGTTGAGTGAGGTGAGCAAGATCACTTGGTGCTAAGTCTGGGTTGTAGTCGGGAGTCATCAAAAGGGAGGTCTCCATTGACTCGAGGTCAGATGAAGGTGAGGTCGAGACTGCGTAGAGTGGTGTCGGCGCTAGGTCTGACTGAATGCTGCTTGGGAAGAGCTCGGTTGTGGTTTCGCCGAACAAGAATGGCCGCACATGGGCGAAGGCCAGAGAGCTGAGGATTTTTTGTTTGAGGAATGGTATTGCTTCTAAGCTGAGATTGTCTGCATGGGCGATGAGGGGAATAATGTTGGTGAGGTCGGCTAGGCGCTTGAGCATGGCAAGTTCGGCGTCGGAAGGTGTATCTGTGACATATTAGGAACAGCTTGCTTGTTGGCTAATCATCATCGTTACTTACCTTTGAGCATATACAAGACCACGTCAACCTGAACGCCACCGTTTCCACTTAGTATATTCAACAATTCTCCATCACTAAATGACTCAAATGATTGACAACGATATAGTAGTCCTTCAACATGCTGCACAATACTCTGGAGCGCATGATCTGAGCCTTCGAGCCCAGGTGTGTCGATGAAGCATAGATTCCGTTCCAAGATCGTTTCATTGAGACTTCGTCTCCTTCTCAAGGTGGAGCTATCGTCAAGTTCTGCCCACCATGTTGGGTATGCTCTCGTGCTGACTGGGATCTCGGTGATCTCGGTTGTGCTATCTCGTAACAGATCTGTGTTATGCGACGATGTTGACGTCCTAGTGTTTGTCCTCGTCATAGACAATGATGGGCTTGATAGCGCATCGACATGAACGATATCAGGGCAGATATGAGCCATTGCTCGAATGAGCGACGTCTTCCCAGAACCTATATAAACGTTAGCTCATTACTTGCATCCAGTCCAGTCGCAGATTTATGGTACCTTTTGCACCAGCAACCATTATCTTCAGTTTTCCTATACCCTTGCCTCTCTCTGTGAATGGCCTTCGACTTGGGATCCTCATACTGGGCATTACCAATTGAGGCGCCGAACCTGACATCGCTGCGTCATTTGGCAGCAAATGCTCTTCCTGCATCTCCTCTTCGTCTTCCTCCTCGCCACTCGAGGTGAGTACCTGACTGGTCGCCTCATCCACACTATAGTCATCATCTGACAACCGAAGAGACCTCAACGATACCGACTTGGGCGTGCTCGGAAACTCTGAGTCAGCAGACGAGCCTCGTTGTGGCGATCTCAATAACAGAGGTGTGGGCAAGCCTGTCAGCCTGGTCATTGGTGGTACAGGTGATGAACCTGTTGACCCATACTCTTGCGCTGAACGTCGTCCGAGATCAGGCATGAATGGCGAGTCTGATCTAGGTGTCGGATACATCAGTGATGCTTCCGCAGCTGCTTCGCCGATGCTATGGCTATGTCCGAGCTCTTCTGTAGTTCCATCCGATAAGACGCAACTCGCACTGCTATCAAGGCTGCGCACGCCGTACGTACTATCTTCCACCGCTTCGTGTCGTAAAGGCGATCGCGAGTTACTCATTCTGTTGATGTCTTCCTCAGTTCGTAGAAAGAATGCAGTAGGCGCATTACTACGACCACTTCGGCCGGGAGAAGTCTGATATCGTCGTTTAGAAGGCGAATGGGCGTTGCCGGGGTACATGAAGCTGTGGCTATCAGGCGCGTTGGGTGGCATCGTGCTTGAGGAGTGAAAGCACGAACTGTGGCAGAGTATAGTCCAGGAAGCAAGGGATCTGCTTGATAGTGACTAAAGTGCCGAAAGCGCCTGTAGGAATTAGATGATTAGCTTCTTTATCGCAACAGCATTATCATGGCGCAGAAACTATTGTCGGAGCAGAGCAGCAGCGTGGTGGTACAGCAACGAGCGTCGAGGCTGTGATGATGTGCAGATAGATGCAGATGACTAAGAGGGATACGCAAGGTACTCAGATAACCCCTCTTAAAGTGGAGACAAGACGGACCCTGATGTTTCAGCTGGTTTCATGTTGCAGATGCAATCAATAATATACAATACAAGAAGTTATCAGCTGCTCTGTAGCTGCCATCTCCTGCTCGGCTCCTTCCAGCATCAGCTACATCAGTTGACGAGCTGTATCTCATTCATTATTACCACCCATTTTCGCCATATCAGTAAATGCATGCAGTACTTCCTCGCCATCATGCGTCTAGTACTTGATGCCATTCGGTACCGTAGTAGCGAAAGCAGTCCAGTCAGGCCTAAGCCCAGAGCTCAAATAACAGACGTTGCACATCGGCGCACCGTAATCTTGAATCCTAGCTCATTTTCGAACGCCTTCTCCAATTCTCTTTCGTGTTGCCATCCATCTTGCATTTCACTTAAGCAGTGGTCGGCGCAGCACCACCACGTCCACCTCTGGCACCCATGCCACCTCTCGCACCACCAGCGCCACCATTTCTCGCGAATCCACCACCACGTCCTCCATCTCTCTGCATGCCACCACGACCAGGCTGGCCATTTGGCTGACCACCACCACGACCACCACGACCACCAGCAGGGCCACGAGGAGTGAAGCCAGGGTTGCCACCAGGACGGAACTTGCGCTCTTCAATGATCAGGCGATGACCGTCAATTTCGTAGGGGTTAGCAGCGACGGCAGTTTGGTAGTCAGCAGCACTTTCGTAATCGACAAAAGCACAGTTCTATCATGAGTTAGCTAAACTTTATCATAGTGCCCGAAATTGATAATACTAACCTTGACTCTACTGATGTCAAGAAACTTGACCTTGACAGCAGTCGACAGCACAGCCCTCAAGGCATTGCCGTCGATGCTCTCAACTACGTTCTTGATGTAGCCTCGGGATCCATCTTCTGGCTGTTGGGGAGCCTGTTGGGTTCTGGCCTTCTTGTTGTTGTCAGCACCAGCAGTTTGCCACTCGGAGGAAGCGGAAACTGGAGTGCTGCTTGGCTCAGGAGCCTCCGTTGACGGAGCTTGAGTACTGGATGGAGTCGGTGTCGCGGCCTGGGGTGCAGGTGTGGGAGTTGCAGGTGCAGCCTTGGGTGCAGATGCAGCAGGAGTAGGTGTCTGAGCAGGAATGGCGGGAATGGGTGCACGGTTGGAGGCGGCCAACATTGCCCATGTCTTTGGTGCGGTGGGCTTTGCTGGTGCGGCAGGAACGGCAGCTACAGGCTGAGCGGCAACGGGTTTGGGTGGAGATGCAATAGGAGTTGGCTCAGGATCCTTGGGCTTCTCGGTCTCGAGTTGTGTTGGGACCTGTTCGAGGGACGATGTTGTCTCGGCAGCAGGTTCCGTAGTGACCTCAGGTTCAACATCAGGCATAGTCTCATCGGGCTTCACAGCTTCAACAGACTCAGGAGCCGCATCTGGGGCATCTTCAGACACTTCAGCTGCAAGAGCCGGCTGTTCCTCAATGGCCTGCTCAAGAGCTTGGTCAACCTTGTCAGCGACATTGTCTTGTGTAGTGGAATCTTGACCGTTAGCCTGGGTTTGAGGTGCAGTCTCTGTAGCACTGGATTTCAACTCTTGAGATCCGCTCTCAATGGCAGGCTGTTGGACACCCTCGGCCTCTCCAGCCACCTCCTCGTCTTCCTCCAAGAGATATCTGAAGATGTCGTTGAGGACAAAGTAACCGTTTTGCTGTTCGGCGAGGACAAAGGTCTGAGTGAACTTCTTTTGGGGCAGAGACTTGGTCGAAATTTCGCCAATGACTTGAATGACGATGTTTGAACCTGAACCTTGAGAGTCGACGTTGGTGACGCGGACCTTGCAGTCTTGGAAGTCAAGCTCCTTGATGCGCTCGTTGATTGACTGTTGCAAAATTGGTTAGCTAGGTATTGTTCGAATTCAATGAAGAGCAGACTGACCTTTTGACCCACGGAGACAGCGACCTTCTCAGCCTCAGTACCAGACACGAACTGCGAACGCTTGTTGTAGAATAGCTATAGCTGTGTTAGCACTCAATAGTTGCGTGCGGGTTTTGAACACTTACGTAAAGTTTTTCAGGACTTCTGCTCAGAGTTGTGTAGTATTGCTCGACAAAATACCAGCCGACCTCATCTTTTGGGATCTCGGGAGCATTCGTACTGCTGCCGTTCGTTTGCGCAGTGGTAGATGATGCATTGCTGTTGTAGTCGCCGTTGGTCTGAGAGGTCGAGTGAGAGTTGTAGCTTTGGTCGTAGCCTTGGGATTGGGTCTGCGCGTAGCTGCCGTTCATGTTTGCTACCTCAGATGCCATAACCGGAAGCGACGGATGTCAATGTTGTGTGTATTTTTTGGAGTTGTTGGACGACAGATATTAAGTTGTCGACCAAGCGTTTAATTCGAGTAGGTTGTGGTTGAAGCTGTCGAGTAGTACAAACGGCTTGTGGATGAATGGACTAGTAGAAGTACAAGAACTGAAGACGGTCAGACTTGAGGACTTGTAATTCAACACTTAGGACTTGCGCTGATGCTGCTGAATTGGATGAGCGAATAAAGAAGCTTTACCTTTGGAATGCTGGCGAATAAAGTGAGTATCAAAAAAGCAAATCTGGCTATGCTACTGCTCGAAGACGGCAACCAATCGTAAGTCGTCAAGGATTGCGTGAAGATGGTGCGATATAGTGATTAGAGAGATCTTAGAAGGTTGATGTGTTTTGAAGTGGATGTTCAAAGACTGGAAGGTGTTTCGAAAAGTATAGATGGGAATTGTAGCACGAGCACATCGGCGTTTGGCCCCTTTTCGTCGAGGTTTGTGCGTGTATAAATCTATCTGCTTCTATACCTTCCAACCACCACCTCTTCATACTAGGCAGCGCTCTATCAAATGCGATCGTGTTGCAAGTGTACGACGCGAACACGGCGATCATACTCCGCGACAGCTGATCTGTCGAAGGACTAGGTCGTACCACTTGCTGATCTCGTTGCTTACTGCCAGTCTCGTGCACACCACGCCTTTCTTCCTAATATTCTAAGAGTCTGAAGGCGTCCGCCAGATCAGTTAAGCGGAGAGGTAGCGAGGTAGTTGTAGAGTTTGCGTCACGGAAGATAGACTTCGCTGAGGAAGTCGTTTATCCGCAAAAGCTTCCCCCTTGCTCGATCATGATTGATAGCGACAGCTATTCCTCTCACTGACACTTGGTCGACATTGTCTTTCCCAACGTTGTCCACTTGCGATGTGAGTGTGGTATGCACGTTGCTCATATCCTTGAGGCAGGACTGTGACAGACAGACACAATGTAGAAACCTTTCCAATTCCATGTACTTGGCCTTTCACTCATATTACTCATCATGTCTTCCATTTGACCGTACGCCATTCGTACCGTCTCCATTTATTTGTTGCTCGCCCTCAGCGCTCCTCTCCTCCTCTTCATCAATCATATACTGCAGTGGACTGACCCGCTCCTCCAACTTCTCCTCATCTTCCAAAACACCCCTCTCCATCAAGCGCCACAAACTCGTCGCACATACTCTTTCCCGCACCATCAACTCGTCCACAAACTCATCAACTGTGGTTAAACTATATCCCTGGTTGTTCCTCCTCCTCAACTTTCTGTAGTCTTCCAGATATGGTTCCAGCTTTTTATACACCTCTTCGCTCGTCTCGCTCGTGAGTCTGATGTAGAATGCTGCCAGCGCGCGAAGATACTTAAAGTCGTCACCACCGTTACTGAGATACTCGACGAGGATGTCCTCTGAGATGTTCAGTTGAAGCATCTTGAATGCCAGACAGAGGAATGGCGTCGGTCGCTGTCCATCATTGTATGTTCCACCAATGAATGTGAGATCAGCAGCTCGGTCGCAGAGGGTAGCTGCATTTAGGCCGAAGCATTGTTCTTTCCAATAGTACGAGTCTATTATGCGATTGCGGACGGCTTCTTCGAAGAGGAGGTGAGGTGGTTGCCCACGGATGAGATGACCGCTGTAGCCACGATCGTCCAGGAAGAGGGAGGCGTCGGCCCGCAGAGATGGGTCTTTCTTAGACATGTTGCGCAACGCAGACAGCAGTGATGAAATTGGCCGTGTTTCAGAGAAGTTTCATCATGGTGACTGACTCGCTTATCGATAAGGAGTGTAAACAACAACACTTACCGTCGGTAGACAAAGCAAATTGAACATCCAGTCAGTGGTAAATCAGTGAAAACAATAAGACTCGAATCATCAATACAGTATGGTCTTGCTGTCGCAAACACAAGTATCTGCGGCTATCTCCTGCGTAATCGGTACGCTACTCGATACCTAATTGTCCAACCATGAATAATCTCCTAATTTTCTCTTCCTTTAGTTATATTATGTACATTAGCTCTATTTCTGTCTGGGCTCATCCTGCAGCAAAAGAGCGTCCGCGACATTCAAGCTGCTTATAGACCCCGACTAGCTCGTCAACTTGAGTCAGCAACTGCTTCTATATGGACGTCGAGAGATGCTGAGTCGTCCGCACTGCCGATTGTGCTGTCTCAGAATGAGATCAATGGCCAGATCCCGGACACGCAGCAGCTCACCTTAGACATCGATAGGAGTTCCCTCTTCGATCCAGACCATGAGTTGCAGCTTCAGCTAGAAAACGTTCCGGAGGAAAATAAAGTTCGGAAGGCCAATAATATGCAAGAGCAAGCACAATAGGCTCTCAGTCAACCAAAGGCAACCACTTATACACCCTAGTTGTACTGGATGTTGATCATCACCAGTTCAGTCGACCTGCATCTTGTTTTCGAAGTATTCCTCAACCTTCTGAACGATATCCACTTTCTTCAGCCCAGTCAAGTGACCCACGTTATGCGAAGTCAGAAAATCTTTCAGTACAGCTACGGTTAACGCGGACAGGCTGTTGGTCTTGTACCTGTTCTTGATCTCTTCATCACTCAAACTTGTAGCCTTCGGACCAGCTGATGCAGTCTTGGCTTTCTTTGAAGCAGGTTCACCATCAAACATTGCAGCTTTGACTGTTCGCTTTCCTTCAGCCGGACGTGGTCCATGTTCTTTCTGCCATGTTGAGTACTCCACCTCAAGCAATTGACCCCATTCCATTACGTATGCCCCGGCGCGCTTGTCGATCTGGCGATACTTCGGCACTGTTTTGTCTTCGGGTTGTACAGGTACGTCTTCTTCGAGCGCCAGGGCTTGCAGAATGCGGTAGTGCCATTGAAGAGCAGGGTTTGGGTAATTCGCAGGATTGTAGACGGCTTTTGGCAGTTGGAGTTGCTGCATTACAGGACGCATCTTGTCGACAAGGGCGTCCGAAGCACGAATGAGGTTGATTTCGGGCTTTTGGCGGATATCGTCGGCGTATGGTAGTGGCACTATCCAGAGTCCAGGAGGCATGACCTGTTCACCGCTTTCTCCAAGTTTCTCGGCACCAGGAATGAGTGCTGCTAGGAAGGGCGAAGCATTTTTGCGAGCGATGTACCAAACGATGGCACATTTCTTCTTCTTTAACATGGACTGGTACAAAGCCGAAAACGTGCGAGTACTGCCAATGAACTCTTCCTCAGAAGGGTAAATGAATGTCGCGGGTCTAAGATTGACGAAGATTGGTATCATATTCAAAGGCTTGAATCCAATGATGCGGATGACAGGATCACCAAAGTTCTTGATCGATGCCAGCTCCTCCGGAGTGAATGTCACGGTCTCTCCACCAAACTTGAACGCCTTTCTCAATTCAACCTTCTCCACAGTCCTAGCTGTATCTTCTGCAATATATGCAGATTTGCCCTCAGCAATCTGTGGAGTTTCACCGTCGAGCCAGATGTAGCAACTACGTGCTGGTACTTGACGCTTGAAAATGATGAAACCTTTGACAGAGATCTTAAGGTTCTTGCTAATCTCTAGTGGCACACTGGAGAAGAGTGCACGCTTGGGAACAGCTTTGGAGTTGATTGAGTTGAGTAGCGACTGTAGCAAGGATATACCTCCTTCTTGCATGGTCTTGTTGGAAGGAAGGATTGGTGCGGGTGCTTCGGGATCAAGCATGTTCTGGTTGTAGACAATGTCCTACGCAAATATAAGCACTGGAAAATCAACTTTATCACCTCATAGCTCACATCATAGAATCTGGTCCGATCAAATTCATGACCTGATCTGGAAATAGGAAAGAGCTCGATGATGACGCCCAAATCGTAAAGATCCTTTGCACGTACGACGGCAGATGATCTAAGTGCTTTTTCCTCGTGAGGTGTGTCATTGTCGGTTACAAGAAATATGCGCCTCGAGCTGAAGTTGGGAGCCTTTGTAGTGAAGATTTGGTTCGCGCAGAACAAGACATTAGCCATGGCAACCTGTTTCTCAGCTGGAATCAAAAGCTTCTTTGCTTCTTCCTCATCCTCGACCATCGAACGTAGCCTTTTGACATCTGTTGCAGCAGGTACATCCAAGTCCGATAGTAAATAGCAATTCGGATACTGAAATGATCCACCGTGCTCGTCCTCCTGGAACTTGCTCTGCTCCGTCCCAAACAGCAGAATTCCCATCATATCATTCGGATGCGAAATAATGCGCTGTTGCATTAGAGCGTACGCGCACTTGAGAGCAGCAGAAGTAGCAGAGTCTGATGTGGCCTTCTTCGAGGCTGGCGCTGATCGCACTTCAAGCATGGAAGAGCTGACTTCAATTACAAAGAGCACAGCATCTTTCACAGGCTTGAAGGCCGTCTCATCGATTTCCTCTTCCTCTTCTTCCTCTTCGTCTCGCTCTCCATTGTGACCATTTGGAATGTCCGCCATGTCGACTTCGACTTGGCCGCCTTTGATGGACACCAGAGCAAGTGCTAATGAGTCGAAAGAACGACGTTCGCGTGTTCTGGAACAGGCGCGTCTGGAGGAGGTGATTACATATTGGAGCGCGCGCCGAGGCTTCATTGGCTAGATTGGGATCGTCATGAACTCAACGGCGATCTCAAGAGGAGGTCGTGGCGTCGTATACAATTTACAACAACATTCCAGCAAACAACACAGGTAGTCGTTCACTCCAAAACACCTGTCTCAAAAACCCACGTTTCCCTCGCCATCATGGCTTCACGCACGATCCTTCCCCAAATCACACGCCGTGCAGCTACGACGTCCAGGCTGGCCACAACACCAAAAGGACTATGGCTGCCTCAACCACAATTCGCACAAAGGTCAATGGCCTCAGTCGTGCCACCAGTCACACAAGACAATACTGGCTCGCAAGGCCCAACCGCGATAGTATTCATGAATATGGGTGGTCCTCAAACCACGGATGAAGTTGGCAGTTTCCTCACCAACCTCTTTGTAAGACGATTTTCCTGACACTGACGCTACACGCTATCGAACGATAGCAAATGCTTCATCTTCCCTACTAATATGTCTCCAGGCCGATGGTGATCTCATTCCTCTAGGACGTCTGCAACCTTACCTCGGACCATTGATCTCTCGTCGCCGTACTCCCAAGATTCAGAAGCAGTATGCCGCAATAGGTGGTGGTAGTCCCATTCGCAAGTGGTCCGAGTACCAAAGCTCTGAGATGTGCAAACTCTTAGACAAGATGTCTCCACAGACGGCGCCGCATAAGCCATACGTTGCCTTCCGTTACGCCAACCCACTCACAGAACACATGTACCATCAACTTCTTGCAGACGGATTTGGTAATGGCAAAGGAGGTAGAGCAGTAGCGTTCACACAGTACCCACAGTACTCGTGCTCGACGACGGGCAGTTCGCTGAACGAGCTCTGGAAGTGGCGTCAACGATTAGAGGGCAAGAAGGACCCTTCTGCGACCGAGACTATCGCGCTCGAGGACAAAACAGCAGTGGACACGGATGGATCGATTCGTTGGTCTGTCATCGATCGTTGGCCTGTACACCCTGGTCTCGTCGAAGCTTTCGCCCAGAATATTGAAGCTCAACTCGCCACGTACCCCGAGGAGAAGCGCAACAGCGTCACTCTCCTCTTCTCTGCACACTCGCTGCCAATGAGTGTCGTGAACAGAGGAGATCCTTACCCCGCTGAAGTTGCTGCAACCGTTTACGCCGTGATGCAGCGCCTTGGCTTCTCAAACCCTTACCGTTTGTGCTGGCAATCGCAAGTTGGCCCATCTGCATGGCTTGGAGCTCAGACATCAGACACTGTCGAGAACCTGGTAAAACGTGGCCAAACAGACATGATTTTGGTACCTATCGCCTTCACCTCTGACCACATCGAAACACTATATGAATTGGATGAAGAGGTGATTGGTGAAGCGAAACAGCCAGGTATCAAGCGCGCGGAGAGCCTGAACGGAAGTCCAGTGTTCATTCAAGCACTAGCAGACATTGCAAAGGCACATTTGGAGAGTGGAGAGGCGTGCTCAAGGCAGATGTACTTGAGGTGTCCGGCGTGCACCAATGAGAAGTGTTTGAAGCAGAAGAAATTCTTTGCGCAGCAAGACAGTCTGTTGTAAGCATGTCTGGAGCAGGACTTGAAGGATACTGAAAAACAAGGTCATAAGAATTGTAATAATTACTGTAATTAATATTCATGATTATCATCAGCTTTTTGTACTACCATGTGAGTCCGAGCATTGTCAGAGTCGGACGCCCATCTGTTGTATTGCACTACGGACTACTCTTTCATCAGAGCTTGTGTATTGTCCAACCCTACGCCATTGCGCAAACTCCGGATAATGCCCTTGTAATTGCCATGATCCAAACAATATCCCTTTGCCCACACAAGCCCTAGAATACACATATCCAATCACATTTCTCCGTAACCAACCAGAAGTGCAATCGCTACTTCAGACTCTCATGGTAATATAACAGCCACTTTCTCCATGACTACCTCAGAACCCTTGGCCTTCTGCTCCGCATCCTGTGTTACTATCCTTTTCTCCAATGCTCTTTCAAGCTTCGCCCCTAACGCAAGCATGCCCAATGTTGATTCTTGTGCTGGACTCAGATCATATCTTTGTGCTTGGAGGAGTTTGCTGTCGAGACGGGCTAGTGAAGCGGTGAAAAGAGTAAGAGGATCAGCGTCGCGATTTGTGGTAGTGGTGCTGGAGCTGTGCGTAGGGCGCGGTTCTTTTGATGTGGTCGCACGAAGGTTAGAGTGCGTCTGGAGAAGCGTCAATGAGCTGTGTAGGAAAAGCTGGGAGGTATAGTATGGTGAGTATGGTACCTGTGGTAGAATTGGAGATGACGAGTCGCGTGATTGTCGAGTTTGCGATGGCATTGTGGGTGGTTGTTTGTAGGATCTCTATGGCACTAGTAGAGGCTGGAAATTTCTGGGTTGCTGTCTTGTGGTGTCAAAGGAATGGAAAGATGTGTTTGATCTTCAGTGACATCGACAAGGGCTAGCCACGTGACCTACGCCAAGCAACGTGCTGCAGAACTCCTTCTCCACTTCTTATCGAAGTCTTTCTTGAAGACTCCGAATGGTCCTTGATCACAGCTTGCAAGGTGCAGATTATTGGGGTGGATGGGTTGGCACCAAGCTTGCTAGGAAGCAGTACAGGGCTATCAAGGCCTGGCTCTAGATGGCTTACATGGCAGGCACAAGGATTGATTGGTGTTGGTTGGAGAAGAGTAGGTCACTATGAGCAAGGGAATACAGTGATATAATGAACATGAAGCCTTAAATGCCAGCTGCCACTTCAAAAGTGTTGCGTTACGCACTAGTTCACTTCATAGAGAATCACTACCTGTGCTTCAAAGATCCTCCAACTATTGCATACCATGCTCGAATCTCAATTGCTCCAAGACCCTGTCAACGGATGGGTTTATCTTTATTGTACATGTTCAAGACAACAAGCAGATGAGATACAAATCGGTAATCGCGACGAGCAGGATAGACTCTTATGTAGTAGCAGTAATGAACAATCGAAGCGAGGGTGATGTGATATAATTCTACTGCTGAAGGAGGTTTGACGTTTAGACCCCAGCTCAAGTGTGAATAGTCCTTGGCAAAAGTGAGTGTCTGTCAAGAATCTCAAAACGTTCCGACAGCGTTGCACTTGCCAAGTCTAGATACAAGTATGTCGGCTAAATGCAAGAATCTGGTCTTAGTATTGGCAGCATCATAGCAGCTAGCAGAATGAGCCTATTCATCGTCAAAGCTAGGAAGATTGTATCGTATTAAGGGTAGTATATGAATTGAGCGGTAGTAGAGTGACACAACAGACAAAGGTATTGTCAGGAGGATGAAGATTGCATTATAAACAGGGTAAAGATATCGGATATGCGATGAATACACAGGCTCGCTGCGCTTCGCCCAAAGAGGCAATGATGTTTTACGAAGAGACTTTATGAGTCATGTCGCCCCTGGCTCCATCACCCAAAGTTCTGTTCGTAAAACGCGAAAGCACGAAACCCACGCGTACCTGGCAGTGGCCGCTTTCACGCGACTCGAGCTTCACAATTGCCGTTGTCGTCATGCGACATGAAGCAAGTTTGACCTTGACATTAACCTCTCCATCACCAGCACTCTATATTGCAAGCATACATGGCGCGCCGACGTGCTGCAGCTGCTGTAGCTGTCGTAGAGCCGCAAGCAGAGGAAGAGGAGGAAGAAGAGGCGGAGGAAGAAACCTCAGGCACCACTCTACATTTCAACGAATCCCTCACATGGCGCGCTGGCAACAAGCCCGCCACTGGAGAGCTCCTTCGTCGCTTGACAGCCCTTGGGGAAGAACTGAAAGAGCTGGACCAGGGAGAAGATGTCGACAGAGATGCTCTTACAAGATACGCGAAAGAGCTCGTCCATCCCAATTTGCTGCAGCACAAGGACAAAGGCGTCAAGGCTCATACTGTTCATTGTTTAGCAGATATATTCAGGTTGTGCGCACCTGAAGCGCCTTTCAGTGCGCCGCAAATAAAGGTTCGAGCCTAGTACCGGTCGAGGGAACAAGCACACAGTCTAATCATAAGCGCAGGAAATCTTCTCTGTCATCATTACCTCCATCATACCAGCACTGTCCGATACCGCCGATCCATATCACATCGAACATCTTTACGTTCTCAGTTCGCTTGCTCAAGTCAAAAGCATCGTGCTTCTCGCAGATGTAACATCACCAAATCAGCTCATCCTCAAGCTATTTGAAACATGTTTTGACATCCTCTCGAGTCCTGGACAAGAGATGAGCAAGAATATTGAATACCACATGACGAGCATAGTTGAGAGTATGATCGATGAAACCCAGAGTCTACCACACGAAGTCATCGAGATCGTCCTGGCCCAATTCATGCGCGCTGATCCGAAGTTGGCGCACGCCTCTAGCTCAAAGGCAAAGAAAGGTGCACAGTCTGCTCAAGATGAGACCGAACCTCCACCACTGGCACAGTATTCGGCAGCGTATAACATGGCAAAGAATGTGGCAAACACCTGTGTCGACAAGATGTCAAGATACGTTAGCCAGTATTTCAGCAACGTCATTGTAACCGCGACATCGTCTTCAGCAGAGCGGTCACGAAAGACGAAGGGACGTAATAGTCGCAGAGAGAGTAGCCCAGTAGAAGATGACGACCTAGATGGCGACATCGGACCAGATACGGAAGGATTGAGACAATTGGACAAGGCACACAGATTACTCCGAGAACTCTGGAGGGCAGCTCCAGGGGTTTTGCAGAACGTTATACCACAGGTTGAAACCGAGCTCAACGCCGAGAACGTCGACATCAGGATAATAGCTACAGAAACGATCGGAGATATGGCGTCGGGTATCGGTGCTGCTGGACCTCCGCCTCCTGCCCTTCTGGATCCTGCAGTGTATCCGAGCTTTACTCTGAGTTCAGCAGCAAGAGACTCTGGCGCTCTGACTGGCCCTTCAGCACCTTCTGCACCACAAGCCTTTAGCCAGACTCATCCAGCGACGTACCAAAGCTTTCTCAGTCGACAGAATGATAAGTCTCCTCTTATCCGGGCGGCTTTGATGACAGGTATTGGCCGAATACTCAGCACATCTGCAGGAGGTATTGGGCTGGAAGCACAGGAAGAGATAGATTTGATCAAGATGTGGGCCGAAAAATTGGCTGACACAGATGAGAGAGTCCGTATCGCTGTAATAGAAAGTATCGGTACGATGCACTTTCTAGACATTGTAAACAAATTGGGAGTGTCGGGCGGTGTGGACAAGCCTGGATCACTGCTGCACAATCTTTCACTGCTTGTGAAAGATCGTAGACCTTTCGTGAGAGCAGAAGCGATGCAATTGTTGGGAAAGATATGGGGGATAGCATCTGGAGAGATCACGCTCGGGAACGAGCGATTTACGATCTTATTTGGCGCCATCCCCTCAGCAATATTAAATGCAATCTATGTCAACGAGATCGATGTCAGTATCAATATTGATCGTGCACTTTACGAATCTCTTATGCCTATGGGTTGGCCTAATGTCAAGAAGAAGCACAAGAACGCACTCCAAAGCCAAGACGTGGACTCGCAAAACCATATGGAGCCCACCAATCTTGAAGCGCAGGCAGATAAGCTCAGAGCGGAGAGGCTACTTACTATGCTTAAAGATCTGGACGATAAAGCAAAGAAAGTCTTTTTCTCGCTGATGAAGGCACAGAAGAACACTACAGAGTACTTCAAGGCATATCTCAAGCGCTGCGAGGATTACAAGGTAAATGATACAGTCGCACTCCATGATACGAGCTAATGCATGCTTCAGGGAGGTGCTGTCGAAGAGAATGCAAAGGAAGTCAAGGCTCATCTTGGCAAACTGATTGACTTCTATGCGAAAAGTTTTATAGACCCGCCACGCGCTGGCGAAGATCTCTGGAAGTTTGCAAAGCAAGGCGACAAGAGAAATATTGCTTTGTTTCGTTTTAGTGTAGCTGATGACAGCGATTATGGGAAAGTGTATAAGTCGATGGTGAGTTCCTGCGGTGAATGTCCCATTTTCGATTCCTAACAAGAATACAGAAAGAGATCATGAGGAGAACAACCGAGGGTCTATCAACGACTACGGGCACTCTTCCACAGACTCTTACCACATTATCATACAAAGTCGCCAATATCCTGTATAACAGGAGTCATATACACCCCATCATGGAGTTCTCTCGATCTGCAGACGATAGTCTTGCCAATCCAGCGCATGAACTCACGAAAGAAGTCTCATCCGTGCGCCCAGGAGTCTTCAAAGCACACATCCAAGAACTGTGCAATGTGCTGCAAGACCAGGCTCCACGACCCGGACGGCCAAATGAGGCTGATGCGTTGGACAGCTTGAAAGCCTGTGCCTCGTTCGCGAAGCGTTTTCCGAAAGAAGTCTCGAAGGATCCCAACTTCATCCAAGCAATGACACAGTTTGCATTGCGCGGTACACCAGCAGCAACAGCCAAGTACGCCACTTCCATTATCATGTCTGTACCCGATAAGAAGGAGTTACGAATGAATGACCTGCTCAAACAATGCACAACCAGCTTCACGTATGGCTCAGAACATTTCATGGCACGCCTTGCTACTCTCAGCCAGCTCATGCTTTTAGCAGCAACATCGTTGGAAGAGACAGCAGATGTCGATCCGGTCATCGACATTGCAATAGAGCAGGTCCTTTTAGCCAATCGTATAAGCCCTTCGACTGAGGATCCCGACTGGAATCCTCAACCTGATGAGGAGTGCGAAGCTAAAACCTGGGCTTTGAAGCTACTCGTGAATCGCCTTCGCTCTTATGACTCTGCCGAGAAAGCCAAGGAAGCAGCGACACCCGTATATAAGCTCCTGAACAAACTGGTGGTCAATGAAGGGGAACTAACAGCCACGTCGTCCACACCAAAACCACATCGCTCGTGGTTACATATGCAAGCCGCCATCCAGCTATTGAAGCTCTCCACGACACACAATTTCGACGAATACCTTACGCCTAGAAGTTTCAACACCTTAGCTACCGTAGCCCAGGCGTCCCTGCTCCCAGTACGGCAAGGCTTCGTAAACAAAGTCCAGAAATATCTTGGCCAAGATCGTCTTCCCTCCCGATTCTACACAACCATTTTCCTTCTCACATTCGAACCCAATCGCAAACTGCGTCAAGATGCTACGACGTGGCTCAAAGCTCGTGCCCAGCTTGCTACCAAAGCAAAGAAGACGACATTCGAAACCACCTTTTTCAGACTTCTCAGTCTATTGGCACATCATCCCGACTTCGAGAACAGCCCTGATGAGCTGAAACTATCTGCTGATTACATCCTCTTCTACCTCAAGACTATTGCCACTGAAGCAAATATCCCTCTCATTTACCACATCGCGCAAAAGTTGCGTTCGGTCAAGGACGCTATCGATTCTGAGAAGAGCGAAAATCTCTACGTCCTTTCTGAGCTAGCACAAACTATCATTGGCCACTTTGTAGACAACCATGGCTGGTCAATGCAAGCGTATCCTGGGAAGATTCGATATCCATCTGGTCTGTTCAAGCCCTTGCCAAGCAGCGAAGTGAGTTTGGAAATTGCACAAAAGCAGTATTTATCACAGGAGCTCGTGGATGATTTGGAAGGTCATGTCAAGGACAACATGCGTCAGACTAAGAAGAGAAAGTCTGGGGATACTGAGAACACAGATGGGCCGAACAAGAAACAGCGAGGAGTTGCCTCTGCCGCTACGACGAACGGTGCCGCAAAGACGAAATCAGTCAACAGAAAGGCTGGCACAAAGACTCCAAAAAAGAAGAGACCCGCGAAAGTACGGCAGGACAGTCCGCCACCAACGGAGCGAAGGAAGAGCGGTAGAGGGGCTGCAGTGGTCAAAAAGGACTATGCCGAAGTCAGTGATGCAGAGGACGATCTAGAGATGGAGCAGTGGGAGGATGGGGTAGAGGCTGGGGAAGAAGACGAAAGTGACAGCGAGGAGGAAGAGGATGGTAGCGATGGCGGTGTTGAGGAGGTCGCTGCGCCGCGGGACAGTATCACGGCGAAGAGGACGCCAGTGTCGAAAAGGACGAAACCACCCGCAAAAGCTACAGAAGCGGACGACTCTGATGATGAATTGTCTGAGCCTCCTGAATCGGATCAAGACTGAGCACTTCACGAGCTCATCTGTCGGTGTTGTAAATATGATGGATAGTTCTACGAATAAGGATATTGCCCGGACTTCTTAGACCTATCTCTTTTCAGTATATAATCTGCTTTCACACTTGTTACTCAAAGTTCGACGATCGACACCCGGCTTCGATTTGAGGTTGCGCGTTTCCATCTTTCCCTCTTCTCGCCTTTACTTACAGCAATGCCACATTCATCTCTGTCTCTTCTCGTCATTGCCAACGCCACACTTTCCATCTCACTCCGGATTCAGGCGAAGCTTCGAGTTCTTCGATCAGGTCAAGCACTTCAGACTGCCCCAACTCGAGCAGAAGCAGGCTTCCGCGAGAGCGGAAGCGGTCTTCTTCACAAGCTCAGGCAAGGATTAACGGTCGATGGGCAAGTTGGTGCCCCCGCGAATAGGAATCCTAATTTGCAGAACGTGTCTGTTGGTCACGGTACTTTCCTTCTGCATTCAAGAAGACTAAGATCTACCACGTTAGGTCTCATAACTACTACCGGCGGTCATATCGATGCAACTAGTCAGTTACAGATTCCGATTTGGAAGAGTGGATATCTGCTTAAATTTAAGCAGGATTAAAAGGGTTGTCAGCCTGAAGTCTAATGGCGGCCTCGATAAAAAGGGAATCGATAGAGGCGTGATTGAAAAGGCTCGCCAAGTGGTCGTAGGTGATGGCCCAGGACTCTACAGTTGTGTTAGCTTGCAACGCGTGGTGCAATAGTGAGTACGGATTTATGCCTAGAGAATGAGTGGTCCATGAAAGCGAGGCTGGTAGAGTAGCGCTTGGCCTCAAGCAAAACTTGCCCAATGCTGTCTGATAGTAGTCATTCTGTAGTTGGTCCAGGCGGAGCACGGCCATCCTCCTTACAAAGTGTCAATGCGGCTAGGCTGCTGGTCAACAGAACGAGAGAATCCGGAATAGGTACAAGTTAGTCCCATGTTGTCATTGTGTCTGAAGACCACTATACAGTCACACACCGAGAGGAACCCTTTGATCACAGCGCAGGCACTCTCGGATGTGATCTCGTTGTTCTTAAGTCTGAATTACATCGTAACCGCTCTCTAGCTCTCATTCATGTTGTTGACTATGTTCTGTCGGTTTGGCCTCACCTCAAGAGTCGTCTGATGCACACATAAAGCAACCCGCCAACAGAAAGTTTTACCTGGCTCGATGCCAGTGATCTATCTCTTCGAAAGCGACTTTACAAGATCGACATACTTTCTCCAGACATGAGCTGTACGCTCGAGAGCTCATTATGTCGCTGGCAGGCAAGTCCGCAATAATTGAGACATCGATCTCGGAGTAATTAAATGGCTGGTCCTCGCCAATGAGAAGCAGGTTGTACATTGTCTGGCGTCAGTGGCGTTGTATGTGACTAACATAGACGAGTTTGGCGTTCTTGTGGTCCGCAGGCAAAGTGTATCAAATGCAGCATATCTTTAGGAGGGAAGCCTTAGAAAATGAAGGGATGTTTCACAATGGAGCAGACATACGCCTTTCTAGATCCCTGTAAGTTTCTGTTGTATCAGATGCTATACTACACAACGTGAGCTCCACGAATGCGTACAGTAGTATAGTCCGTGGACCCAATATTTGAGGGGTAGGAAGTCACTAAGCCAGCCTGCAAAGAGGCAGGAACCAGCATAGAGGAAGCTATGCGAGCCATGCCAGATGTATTTGTTTGCTTTGTACTTAACTCCATTGGCACCAGTAATCAATTTCCTTTAGAGTCGAGCCCGATTAGCAACCAAATATAGTGAGCCCGCTGCCATGATGTGTCGGGCAGTCATCACAACTACAAGGGTTGCCCACGCTTTCACGCGGCTTGTTCCTTGCAGCATACTCCACTAAGAGAAACGAGTTTCAGAGCCAAATGATAGTGCACGTCGTGGAAAAAGAGGTGGTCTTCACGACTTCCGTCCGGATTTTGGACCGATCCAGATCATATATAGCATGAAGTGGCGGACTCAATTGTTTATCTCACTTGATTGGATCTTCCTCTAGGTGTATCGTTGTGCTCGCGGAGGTGAACGTGTCTGGCTCGTCCTGCACTCATCATGTTCACCAAGCTCACTTCATTCACACTGGTTTCACTTTGTGCCGAAGTACTTTTCGATATCTCGTTGGTCGTAGGTGTGAAGCGAGCTAGGACCGTACCTTGTTTATATATGCGCCCCCCTTTTACGCTAAGGTATAGAAGTGGATCTCAGGCTCTCAGTTTCTTACCTAGCTTAGCTTATCGTCTCGACCTATTTCTTTTTCTTACCTACGCGAACTCTCTTAAGCGCGCTTCGTGTTTTACGTCTTTTCTCATCCTCTATCCTCTTTCGTCTTTCGTAGGCTGATCGAACTTCACATAAACACATGTCTAAGCTGACTCAATGGCGCGTCGACCTTCTCTGACACCCACAATTCCTCCAGAAAGACAAAGCTCACGCAAACGAGCCGCTGTGAATTACAATGAAGCTGCTATCGCCGGTCTAATACCCGAGCAAACATTTGACGTCAAGTACGAATTGCCACTTCGACCACGCGATGACATTGACGAAGAAGACGATGCTGGTTTTGGTGCAGAATCGGATGATGAAGAAGTAGACGACGGTCTTTTTCACTCTCGAAAGAAGCTGTTGCCGGCTGCTGTGAGAAGGTGGAATCTTGGAGAGCTGATGCGTAAGTGCAGTGGCATTGTGATTGATGACCCATACTGCCACTAACTCGAGGCCAATAGAATGCATTGATAGTAATCTTCTTGATCTCAATCCAGAGTACCAACGCGATGTTGTCTGGAAACCAATTGCTATGTCGTGTTTGATTGACTCAATCATTGAGGAATACTACATTCCACCCATCATCTTCAAACTCGATATGAAACCCGGAACAGACGAAATCCAAAAGCGTGTCTGTGTCGACGGCAAACAGAGACTTTCCTCCGTCCATGCCTTCATGAATGGTATCATCCCCTGCCACGACCGGAAAGGCAAAAAGTGGTACTACTCAGAGCTGGAGAATGGTGCAGAACCCGCCCAACGTGCTAAAGCTGGAAGACGCAAAGTCTTCACAAAGGCGCAGCAGATAGCGTTTCGGAATATGAGCTTCGTGTGTTACGAGGTAAATCTGAACACGCGAGACACCTGAGAGACTCTTCTAACAGCAAACAGTACCGCGAACTCTCACGACTTGAGGAAGAAGACTTGTTTGCTCGCGTCCAGAAGGGTGCTCCTCTCACCGCGGCAGAAAAGCTTCAAGCACAATCTGGAGATTGGCAACAACTAGCTAAGCTCTTTGAGAAAGACTTTCCCGATGTCGTGGATCTGGCTGTCACAGCTAGAGGAACTGGCTTTCGCAATCTTTTAACATCCTTTTGCCAAATCGTCGAAGTCCAGCACCCTTCACGTAAAGATGGTCGTGCTATGACTAGGGTTCAGATGCCAGCCGTCACAAGTATGTGCAAAAACATGAAATGTGATGAAGCAAGCAAGAGTCATCTGGCAACCGTGTTTAGCAAGTTTCAAGAACTCGTTGAACTGAGCCCGCAGACGTTTAAGGACAACGGCTACAAGATCGCTAAGAACTTTGCTCCTATCGAGATAGTGGCCGTCTCGGTATTATTGTCCTTGTACATGGACACTCGAAACACTGCAATGCTCCTTGGTGATATTGCGGCAATGCGGGACGAGGTTCGCAAGGCTGTACCAGATCTGAGAATGGACAACATCACTTGGCAGTCTCTTTGGCAATTCATTGAGGTGTTGGAGTCTTTTAGAGGAGCTTCTAACGGTACTGCTCCTAAGACTGCGCCAAGAGCGCTACCAATTCCAGCAACGTCTCGCATCCACGCCAAAAATAGCTGGAACGCTGCTAAAGATCAACAAAGAGCAAACATCACACCAGTAGCTCAGAACCAGGGAAGAGACACTGGAAGGAAAATCAGAGAGGCCTCCGTCGATAGCGTACTGGGAGATGAGGACTCCGGAACAATGGAAGGAGTGGTTATTCAAGGAGATGAGGTATCGACACAGCAGACCGGTCCTGCGAGTGCAGTATATCAGAATGGTGTACCACCCACACCTATGCTGCCACCACCTGCTACTCAGCCATACATGTTCCAAGCAGCTACGCAGCCCTCCGCGGTCCGTAAGGTCGAATATCCTGCGACAGCACAGGACACGCTTCAACGGGCTCAAGCTTTGCAAGCCAAAAGACAACGTCTCTCCAGAGACAAACACCAACCCACATTTTCCTGAATTGATAGCATTCTATTGGCATTAGCGTCGGCGTATTTATGGCTTGATTGGCATTTATTGAGGACGTCCATAGCTGGGGAGGGTATTGGTCAAGGCAGGGGTTGGTCCTTGAATGACACAGAGCGTTTCCCGTCATCTTCCGGTTTTCATGACGATATGGCGTTAGTGCTCGTACTTTGAGCAGATATTTGAGAATAGCCCCGAAAGAGACCCAAGACAGTATAGAATCATGATTCTTCAATAATATAATCTCTCATTCCTTCTTCAACAGCTTTTCGTATCGCAGCAGCAGCTCTTCCAATTTCGCCTCCTTCTTTCTTTGTCTGCTCCACACCCTGTCGAATCAGGCTAAGATACCTCATATCGAAGATGCGCTGTCTTTCTTCTCTATCTTGATACATCTCACCCTCCTCGTCAGGAGGTGGACCAAAGAGATACAGATGTGCAAAGGCATTCGATCGTTCTGGGAGAAGATGTTGGCGGGTGTCGACGTATGGAAAGTTACTCGTCATTGCAGCTTCTGCCTCGAGAATGTCTTGCGCGGCAGGCGGAGCAATTCCAGCCTTGATGAAAGCTGCAAGCACCGTCATCTGCTTGATCATGGCTTTGGATTCGCTTCCGGGTCGTACACCTGATTGTTGATACATTGACCAGCCTTGCGATCCTGTTGTCTGCGACTGCCAGCCTAATAACCTTGTAAAGGACTTCAATGTCTTCACCCAGCCGCCGGCACAACTGACAATTTCCTGGCCGATCGCCTGCAGAAGCCATTCTAAGACTTCCATCGAGAATGCGCGAATGTCTGCCGATAAATGGGTCATGGCGACATGGGTATAGAGGAGGATGCTGGACGGTTGCCGTGCAAGCTCATCTCGAGGTAGTGCTTTTAGGAGTTTTAAGACATTGTTCCGCACTGCTGAAGAGCCATCTACTATGAGTGGCTGAACTTTTTCGAGTATGACTGGTAGAGGCTCGGGTAGCGCCTCATTAGGATGGCGAGAATACAGGACTGTGGCTAGGTAGGCTAGGGATTCTGTCCGTTGGGTGTCCGCCCGATTGCGCAAAAGAGACAAATGATGCGAGAACTGCGAAGACAGGGACGGGGCGGAGTCGGCGAGGGATTGTTTCTTTAGCGTGATTGATTTCGCTTTGAAGCTGGTATCTGTGAAGTTGGCTGCTTTTGGCTTGGCTCTGCCGACCTTGAGCTTGGTTTTCTGTACGAAGGTTTAGTGAAGGGGTGCATACAACATGTCTGAAAGCTACAATACTTTGAAATCTTGGGCCTTTTCCTTCTTCTTCTTCGAGCTGGACCCCATGTTGTTGTTGCTTGTGCAGATCAATGGGCAAGTTTCACTGTTTCAGAAATGTTTCGAGCGATTGGTCGGAGTTGCGCCGGGGTCGTCATCGGCGGTGGCTTGGCCCGGTCCTCTCAATGCCCTCGTGCTCTTCAATCACCCCACGCACCTTCAGCAGTGCTACTTAGCCATCACGACATCTCTGTCCATCCATTGCTCCCCGACTGTTCGTTCCATCACCACCATCAAGACGCAACTCTTCCGTATCTAGCACCTTCAGCACTTAGCCATCACGACATCTCTGTCCGTCCATTGCTCCCCAACTGTTCGTTCCATCACCACCATCAAGACGCAACTGCTCCGTATCTGCGCAGCACTGCCGTCGACTCCGCGCTTGTCCTTGTCCACGCAACCCCCGCTTGACGCATCGAGCAAAGTCCTACCACCACTATGCCCTCCTTGGTCGATGGCGTAGATCGCCAGACTGTCAAGCGTACTGTGCCGAAGTCGTCGAACAAGATCCACGCTGTCGCCATTGCCAAACTCTACGTAGCACATCCGGACAAACACTCATGGACTTATACGGGCCTGCAAGGCGCTGCCGTCCTGGCTGACGACCTTGTGGGCAACACCTTCTGGATTAAACTTGTGGACATATCGGTAGGGAAGGACAATCCGGATCAATAACAGCAGAGCTAATGTCGTCTGATATAGCCTGCAAATCGTGGAGTAATCTGGGACCAAGAGCTGTACGATTCGTTTCAATATAACCAGGATCGTACATATTTCCACACTTTTGAACTCGAAGATTGTCTTGCCGGACTGTCCTTCTCGGATGAAAAAGAAGCGAAGCAATTCAAGAAGAAGATGGACGAACGGGAGAAGAATGCAGACAAGAAGACTCGTGCCAAACCATTTTCAGTTGCAGCCAGATCCGCAAACAGCGGTAATTACTTACAAGAGCAAGCCCCTTCCATCAAACAGCACAGTCGTTTTGGACTTGGTGGCGTGTTTGGTCACCGAAAGTCCTCTGCCCCGAACCAAGCACCTCAATCAATCATTCCTCCGGCAGGTGTCTCCATTGCTCCATCAGCTAGTTCTGCCTCCAAGCAGAAGGATGCTTCACTCCAAAATATCGACCCGGCATTACTAGACGAGCTGCTGGCACTTGGTCTGACCGAAGATCAACTCGCGGACAATGCAGACTTCATTAGGGTATACGTCGAGGGTAAGAAGTCCAGTAAATCGTCCAGCAGACTTTCCTCTGGTGCTCCACCCCCACCACCTCCTCAGCCAATCACTCCCCAAGATACAGGTGCAGGATCGAGGCGAGGTCCTCCTCCAAGTGTGCCACCAGCGAGACGCGGAGCACCGGGTACCCCACAACTACCAAGTCCACCAGACTCAGCAGCAGAAGATGAGCCAGCCGAGCCGTCGAAACGTGTTTTCAATTTCAGGGCACCTCCTCCCCCAGCAGATGCTGGCAAATTTGCTTCATCAGCAGCCCTTCCTCCGGCTCGAAAAGCAATAGGCTCAGGCGCTCCAGCTCATCCAGGACCAGCTCCACCTCCTCGCGACAGGCCAGGCATGCCTCCAGCACCCCCTTCAAGAAACGCTGTCCCTCCACCACCCCCAATGCGCCAAATAGGTGGTATACCTCCTACAATTCCGGCACGAGATTCTGTACCGCCTGCACCACCCTCTCGCAATCAAGGTCCACCAGCATTACCACCGAAAACTCCCATGGCGCCTCCATTGCCACCTGCTAGCAACCGAGCTGCAGTTCCTCCTCGGGTTCCTCCGCCTCGCGGCAGCAATCGTGCACAGCAAATGCAAGTCGGAGGCGGTCCACCGGCGCCACCCCCGCCTCCAGGACCACCAATACAGATGGGAGGAGGACCACCAGCGCCGCCCCCACCTCCAGGAATGCCATCAATGCCGGCTGCGCCAGCTATGCCTGTTGGTGGGTTATTGGCTGATATCCAGAAAGGAGCAAGGCTCAAGAAGGTAAGTGCAGCAGAAAAGAATGACAGGAGTGCAGCAATCGTGCCAGGTGCTGCGGGAGGTGGTGGCGGCGGTGGGTATGATAGTCCTGCAGCACCCTCTCCTGGTCCTGGTGGAGCTGGAGAAGGAGGACTCGCAGGAGCTCTGGCTAGTGCTCTGGCAGCGAGGAAATCCAAAGTTAGCCATAGTGGTAAGTTGTGACCCAAATGTTCATCGTGGGCAACACAGCAAATGCTAACGCTTTGACAGATGATGAGGACGATGATGACGCTTGGTGAGGAGGAGGAAATCATGTAGTATCGAGTTCTTTCCAAGTACAATTTTGACATCTGTACATATGGTACACTATTATTTGTCTTCACAACTGCTCCTCTACAGCTAATGATGATTGCTCCTATAACTTCGCCTTCAATGGTCCGCCTTCCTGCTTGATATACGCAAGCACAGCATCTACACCTGCTTGTGCAACTTCCTGATCCTGAGCCGGTGTCCCCGTGCTGCAACCTATTGCGCCCAATACCACACCATCCACAGCAATCGGTAGTCCGCCGCCAATGGTGCTAAACCTCCCTCCGTTACTGTTGTTTATCCCAAATGCCGGCCCCCCAGGCCAGACAGCCTCTTTGTAATTATGGGTGCCTACTCGATGGCCAGCAGCGGTAAAGGCTTTGTTTTGGGCAATGTCGATAGACGTGAGCTTAGCGCCAGGCATTCGTGCGAAAGCAAGAGGGTAGAGTGTGGCATCGACGATTGCTATGTTCATGGGGACGCCTATGGAACGAGACTTTGCTTGACAGGCTGTGAGGGCGATTGTGGCGGCATTGAGGGTGAGGGTGGGTAGGTGTGAAATAGCTGGAGATGATTTGGAGGAGGACATGGTCGTGGTCGGAATTCGTGTGTTTGGGGCTAATGGCAACTGTGGTTGGTGTCGCCTTGATTGTTCAAGACCGAGGTCGATCAAAAGTCCTGGCGTCGTGCTTTGGTGATAGTCGTTGAGGCCGAAACAGGGACAAAGCTTAGCCACAATCGTTACGTAGACAAAACGTGCGTAGGTGTTGTGAAACTGGCTTACATCTGACCGCGTCATGACAGTCCCAACGCGAAGGCACTGCCATGACAGCAGCGCTGGGAGCAGATGCGATGAAAATGATCGTCATCGTTGAAAGCTTTTTATCCCCTCCATAATCCTCTACCTCCTCTACCCGTATCACTTGTCCATTTGGAACTAGCCACACCTTCTGCTTCTTATACCATTCTCCTGCCGCGATGGATTCCATGTACTCACCACCTGGAGTTGGTCAGGATGCTTCCCAATTCGTTCCAAACTCCCAGCAGCAACAACATTCATCAGATGGACTATATCCTCCACCCCTACCACCGCGTCGTCCCAGCTCAATCACCTACGACGAAGAAAAACGCATAATCCCAGTTGACGCCACCGACAGATATGGTCCTCCACCAACTCGACGCCGTAGTAACGACGGTGCGGACGTGGTCGGCCAAGCCTATATACGTGATCCTCACAAGCTCGTTGCATATCTCGTTCCATTACCCAAGCCGAATTACCACAAAGGCATGCTACACGCGACAGGTGGAGCAGAACTGCCTACTCGATTTCTCATCTATACACCTCCTCCTCCACCTCTGCAAGCGCCAGCGGAAGGAGAGAAAGAAGAGAAGATACACAAGTTACAACGGAAATGGCAAGAAGAGGTTCGTACGGCAAAACAAAGTGATGCAAAAGTGGCGAGTTGGAAAGGATTGAAGGGTCGCGCTACAAAAGGCATAGGTAGGTTATAGATCCAGTAACACCCAACGAATGAGTACTGACCACCACTGCTTTTGGTCAGACTGGGCCATGGGCAAGACTACAACTTCAAACTTGGACTTTGTGAATCGCATCCCTGGCATGAGCAATAGTAAGGACAAGCATGCAGACGATGGTGTCACTGAGGGCGAAACAACGAAGAAGACTGTCGGCTTGAATGAGATGATCCTTATTCATCCAACATCACTCCCTGGAAGTGAAGAGAAGATTGTAAGTCAGATGAAGACTCTCCTCATTGCTAAGTGACGACCCATGTTAGAATGTGTCGGTCAGAGCTAAGGCCGTATTCCCTCAGCGTACAGAGTTCATCAACAACATGATGCGAACGAAGACGAAAGCGCAGAAAGATTCAATGATAGCCACTGGTTTACTTCCTGTGGCTGGAGCGATTGACGTCCTAGCGACGATCGTGTGGCCTTTTGGAGGTGAGAATGTCAATCCAACTCGTGTTCGATGTGGAGACTGACTTTCGAATAGGCCTGTTGGAGATAGACGGTGTATGGGCAGCCAATAGTATTCGTGGTGCCAAAACTGCTCGGAGTGTGACAAAGCGCCTGAATTCGACTGGCACTACAGGCAACGCCGAAGAAGACATGCTCCGTCTTACCTTTACTCCTTCACAACGTATCGAAGTTTTGCAAAGATACCTCGAGGCGAAATGCCACGATAGGGATCCTAAATACTTCAAAAGCCCGGGTCTAGCTCCTACCGAGACGGAAGTGCTAGCGGCCATTGGGTGGAATCCCAGTTCTACTGGGGAGACTCGTAACTGGGAGGACGAGCAATGGGAGTGGCAGGAGGTGAAGGAGGACCTGAGGGCAACGATGCTTAAAGGGGCGAATGAGTGGACTAGCTGGGTCAAGTCGTTTGAGAAGAATCCCGAGAAGGCTTTGAAGAAGTAATGATGTTTATGGGGACTTGACCCTTACCTGGGCGACGGAATACACTGACATACACTGAGAAGAGATAGCGATGAATGTTCCACCCAGCACCCCAGCATGAAGAATGTGAGGGGCTATAGTGGCTCATATATTGCGGGGTAATTTAGACTTTAAATCTCTCCTCTTAGCGCCCTCATTACACCACATCGCAACACATCTACACTTTTGATATTGCTAGTCGCGTGCTATTCAATCATCTGCACTTTCGGAATACACCAGCGATCCTCTGAAATCTATAAAACATATGGCCGAGACAACAGAGCCACGTCGTTCGTCAAGAAATAAGCCTAGTGATCCAAGCGCTGCTGCGTCGAAACCGGTCGCAGAACCAAAGCCCAACGTGTCAAAAAAGCGCACGAAGGAGGCCGAAGAGCCTAGTAAAGACGAGAAGTCCGCAGAAGACACGTCCTCGTAAGTACCAACACGCCATACTTTGCCTGTCCCGATGAACCTCGAAGACAAATGGCTCATGCCCGGTATAGAGCCAAGAAGTCGAAGACATCCCCAACAAAGCTGTCTGTTGGCGACAAGTTGCCCAGTATCACGCTCAAAGATGACAAAGATGTCGACGTAGATGTCTCCATATTGGAGAATGTCGTGTTCTTCATATATCCCAAGGTTGGTTCATGACTGTGTTTGACTAGGAACAAGTCCTTCGACTAACTTATGCAAGGCTGATACTCCTGGCTGTACCACGTGAGTGTTTTCACATCACTGCGTCTGAGTTGTTCGCTCATCAATCATGTAGGCAAGCATGTAACTTCCGCGACGGATACAGCGACTTCGAGGACCTAGGTTTCAAGGTAAACACTATGTCAAAATGGTTTCAGCACGCTAAGACATGTCAGGTATATGGTCTGTCTGCAGACACTGTCGCCGCACAGTCGAAGTGGTCTACCAAACACACGCTCGGTTATCCACTGCTATCTGATAGGGAGAAGCAGCTGCTGACAGCTTTTGGTTGTATTCAAGCTGGAAAACTTACGAGGAGTCATGTTATCATTGGCAAGGAAGGGAAGATAGAGCTACTCAGCGTTGGCGTCAAGCCTGCTAATAGGTGAGGGTTCTAAGACTTATAGATGTATACACGACTAACCTCAAATACAGTAAGGTGGATTGTCTTGAGATGGTGAAGAAGCTGGAAGATGGTAGTGATAAGTAGGTAGTGGAAGTGGATAGACATCCTTAGGTGTGTTCCGGGGGTGAGCATTGGCAATATAGATAGAAGCATTTAACATCTGTCAATTGTAACAACCGCCGGGAGTCATGACCATCGATCGTGCTTGCTGCTAGAAATCAAAGCCTAGTCGATCGTGCTGCGACAGTCCCCTGTAATCGCTTTTTCTACCGCTAAGCCGACAATACCGATAAACATCCGCTATCTCTGTCTTCCATCCCAACCACCTCTCCCCAACGTCATGAAAGCTTTTTTCACAGTGGATGTGCCAAGGCACGGGCGTACTTTTACAGGCGGAGAAAGCTTCAGGGCGACGATAAGCAATCTGTACTAGTCCCAATACAGCAGGAGAGCGCACGACACTCTGTGACCTCGTCCGTCACCATCTTGGCGTCAAGGTCTCACGCGAAATACTTAATGAAGCTCTCGCAGATACTTTTGGCAGGTAGGTCATCATCTGTCATTCCAGGAAGAATGTTCAAGCCTGCTGTTTTATTCACTCTTGCTGCAGCAACATCAGCATACAGCACCTTCGACTTATACCAGCACCTCGGCAACCTCAGTCCATATTTCAGTCCTGAGAATACCCCTTCAAGCCTGCTGTCTGGCATTCCTGAAACATGCTCAGTTGATCGTGCTTTCTTGATTCATCGTCATGGTTCACGCCAGCCTATCAGGTCAGTGCAGTCTTTACAGTGTACATATCTATCGTCTAGGGGATCGATGCTAAAGTCTATCAGTGGTGAAATCGATGTACTCCGAGCACTTTCATACTACATTAACAACAATACCGCATTGTTCTCAAAACCCCGTGGAAATACTCCATCGGAGTTTGCTTTCTTGACCAAGGGCTGGAAGAGTACTTTCACTATTAATGACCTCTCCGCTCCTGGACGCATGGAATGCTTTGATCATGGCGTGGCTCTTCGCCTTGCTTACCCCAACCTCTACACTGATACATTGCTCGTGGGCGGACAAGATAGAGTTGTAGAGAGTGCTCAATGGTTTGCTCAAGGATACTACGGTCGTTATGCCAATCAGACGGCAACACTTGATATCATCGGGGAGAACAACTCAACTGTCAGCTGGATCACTGTGAGTAGTCTAGCCACTCTGTTGACATCGAGTGCTCACGAACTAACTACGCTCTAGCCTTCTGATACCTGTGACTCGTGGGAGTATAGCTCTGGTAATGATCTTGTTACCCAATGGGGCACCGTCTACTTGCCTAGGATCGCCTCCCGTATCAATACTCTGCTCAAGCCAACGTACCCTGGAGTCAACTTTACTGCTTCAAATGCACATGGTATGCTCTACGCTTGTGCTTATGGTACTGCAGTATATGGCAAGGGCAATGCTCCGTGGTGCGGTGTTTTCCAGCCCCAGGAGATTCTCGACTTCGAGTATGAGCTCGACCTGCTGATGCGCGGTGCTTTCGGCTACGGTCTACCAAACAACCAAGGTCCTGTCAATGGTGCTTTGTTGGTAAGCAATCTGACCGCCTTTATGCAAGTCAATGGCTCTGCTACTGCAAACTTGAGCATCAACTTTGCGCACGATACTACCATTGACTTCGGCCTGACAGCTCTGGGCCTGGCAAATGACACGCACTTCCCTGCTACTGGACCACCAAGCCCGTACCGTCAATGGAGGACAAGCAATCAGGTACCATTCGCTGCACAGATGCTGTGGAAGAGGCTGGACTGTGCTGGAGAGAAGAGGATACAGCTGGTGTTGAACGACGCCAATTTTGACCTGAGCCCCATTGGTTGCATGTCCGATCTGTATGGAACTTGTGCAATGAGCGAGTTTGTCACTACCGCCAACGTGCAGACTGCACTTGGGATTGTGGATGGTGATGCTGTTTGGAACGCATCTTGCAGCGCATGAACATATCATACAATCTGAAGTGCAAACTGTATGCAATCGTAACTTTGATATCTTCCCTTAATCCCGTTAGTACTACGAGCCCTATACTATCCTTAACTAGAGTTGAGGCTCATAGTAATACCATCCTAGCACCTGCTAATAAACCTACGGCTAAACTAACATAACCTCTACTATCGCCTAAAGAGTTCCTTATGAAGTAGTAGACGATACTACTACGATCGCCGTACTATTTAGTTCGTAATTTACTAACATTTAAGAAGATTACTCCTTTACTAAGATACCTTTCGCAAAATGCGATTCCTCCTATAATTTATAAGCTAAATGTAATCTTCCTATCGCTAAGTAGTCCTCTATAATAATTCTACCTCAGCGTTATAGTATCAGTTATTGTTGAATTCAGGTGAAGTCCAAGTGGCAACGCCAAGAGTTGTTTAGGGTCCAGAGGTCTGCAACGCCAAGAGTTGCTTAGCGTCAGACCTAACCCTAGTGGTTTAACCTCACCTCATACCAAGTCGCACGCTTGGTATTAGTTAGTTAATGAATCGACCTTTATATGTATAAAGTAGCTTTAAACAACCTCGCAATTCAACAGGTTATGAGCCCGGTCCGCACGACCCAATTCTAAAGCTCTTCCACATTATATATAAGCTATACAGTTGCTAGACAACTGTCGCCATCGATCGCTAAGAGGTTGTAAACTCGAGCGACGACGAGGTCGATTCAAC
>Ga0160428_1000521_pt1 | contig 41599 bp, 40 predicted proteins | sample SolpanmetagenomM_FD_108198 | JGI IMG/M metagenome (GOLD analysis project Ga0160428, IMG submission 108198) | Solar panel surface microbial communities from Lawrence Berkeley National Laboratory, California, USA - M | ecosystem: Engineered > Built environment > Solar panel > Unclassified ... | reverse complement strand
GGGGGGGGGGCCCCGCCCCCCCCCTCCCCGCGGGCGCCCCCGCGCGCGGTGGCAGGCGCCCCTCCCCCCCCCCCCCCTGCGCCGGTTTTTGCCCCCCCTTCCGCCCCCCCCCCCCCCCCCCCCCCGGCGCGGGCACGAATTCCGAACACTTGGACAGGGCGAGGTCTTGCCGTCGCGTCCGGCCCGGACGTAGGGGAAGATCATGTCGATCCACTGGTCGACGTCCTCGTTGTCCGTGCCGTCGATCCGCTTGGGGTAGGTCCCGTCGTGGTCGTCCAGGTACATCAGCATCGCCGCCGAAAGCTGGCGGACGGTCGAGACGCACTCCGTCCGCTTGGTCGCCGCCTTCGCCTGGGCGAAAACGGGAAACAGGATCGCCGCCGGCATCGCGAGGATGCCGACCACGACGAGCAGCTCGACCAGGGTGAACGCGCGGCGCATAGGGTCTCTCAGGCGGGGGAGCGAGCGACGCGCCCCGAACTGGCGAGCGCCGACGCGACGGCGGCCACGAAGGCGCCCGCCGGGAGCCACAGGACGAGCTGCACCAGGGCGAACAGCACGCCTTCCGTCACCGGCAGCAGGCACTACCGACCGCGAACGAGCACAGGATCAGGTGCACGAGCGCGTGGTATACCGCGAGTCCCGCCCGCACCGGCACCTGCCGCCCCGTCCACCAGCCCGCGAGGATCGGCGCCAGGACGGGATAGCCCACGAGGAACGCGAACCAGGGCGACTCTCGGGGTAGGGAAGCGGCGCGGGCCAGACCTGCCGGATCTGGCCGGAACGGAAAGGGAATCGATAGTAAGCGCCGTTTGGCTCGAAGACCCGCACCTGGAGCGCGAGAAGGTAGAGCGCCTGCGCCACCACGAACCCTCCGAACGCGGTGCAGTTCGCCCGTCCGAAGCGCCGCTCGATCGGGCCGTGCGCCCCCTTCTGGTACCAAGTTGCGAGAAACTCCTCCGCGAGCCGCCCCGGCGCGCCGCCGCATCGGCGGCCTCGCCTTCGTGGCGGTAGTCCTCGGCGAGAGCCTCCAGGTGGCTGGCGACCTCCCCGAGAAACCGTTGCCGACGCTCCAGCGGAACGACGCCCACGAGCGGAGCCCGGAGACGTAATCGTCGAGAAGCGACTCTCCTAGGGCGTCCGGTCCCGTTCCCGGACCGGAGAACGGAACCGCGACGCTCATCCCCGCTCCTCGGCGGACGTGTCGTCCGGCCTGAGTCCGGCGGTGCGCAGGATCGCGTTCGAGAACGCGATAAAGCCGTCGAGGCGCCGCCGCAGCTCGGCGGTCCCGCCTTCCGTGATATGATAAATCCGGCGTGGGCGCTGCCCCTTGACCGGCTCGGTTCAGTCGGAGGTCACCCACCCCTTCTTCCTCCAGGGCGTAGAGCAAGGGGTAGATGCTGCCCTGCTTCAGCGCGAGGGCGCCTTGCGCCCGCCGTTCGATCTCCTTCGCGATCGAGTAGCCGTAGGTGGGACCGTCGCGCAGCACCGCGAGCACGAGCAGCTCGGTGTTGCCGCGAACGAGGTTGGCGTTCTGATCGCTTCTTCGCGCACCGCTTATCTTGCGTCGTAAGAGTTTAAGGGACGGTGAAGGTGCGTCTTAACATTCTGGAAACGTCGTTGGGGCAAGCTTGCGACGCAACATGCTGTCCCTTCTCCCGCTTCTCGCCTCGCAGGTCGGAACGCTTTCGGTGACACCCGAGGTTCAGCTCGGCGAGCGCGCGGACGGCCGTTCCGACGCCGTGAGCCTCGTGTGGCAGTCGCCCGACGCCGAAGTGCCGTTCGCGGTCCGCTACGCCCAGGGCGGCGCGCCGAGGTCGGCGGCGATCGCTTTTCGAACGATCCGAGTCGAAGGGACTGACCCGCACCGGGTCTACACCGCGGTCCTCAAGGGACTGAAGCCCGGCGTGCGGGTCGACTACAAGGTGCTCTTGGGAACCGACGTACGCTACGCCGCCTCCGTGACGGCGCCGAAGTCGGATCGTCAGGCGTACCGGGTGACGGTGTTCGGCGACTGCGGCGTCGCGGGCGCGGAGCAGGCCCAGATCGCCTACCAGGCGCACCTGACCAAGCCCGACATGGTCGTGCTGACCGGCGACCTCGTCTACAGCCGGGGCAAGATCAGTGAGTATCGCAAAAACTTCTTCCCCTACTACACCTCCGAACTCGCCTCCCCCAAGAACGGCGCGCCCTTGTTCGCCAACGCCCTGACCGTCGCGGCGGCGGGCAACCACGACATTCTCCAACGCGACTTCGCGACGAGTCCCGAGCTGCTCGCCTACTTCTACTACTGGAGCCAGCCCCTGAACGGGCCACTCCGCACGGTCGGCGCGCCCAGCACCCCGACCCTCTCCGGCCCCGAGGACCGGCAGCGAGCGTTCCTCGCCGGCGCGGGCCCCAACTACCCGACGATGGCGAACTACTCGTTCGACTACGGCAACGCGCACTGGACCGTACTCGACGCCAACGGCTATGTCGGCTGGGACGATCCGAGCCTTCGCAAGTGGCTTGCGAACGACCTCGCCAAGGCTTCGAGAAAGACCTGGCGCTTCGTCGTCTACCACCAGCCGGGCTTCCACTCCTCCGCGAACCATCAGGGCGAGAAACAGATGCGGAGCGTCGCCGATCTGTTCGAGCAGGGCCACGTCGATGTGGTGTTCAACGGCCACGTCCACAACTACCAGCGCTCGAAGCCGATCCAGGTCGGCCCAAAAGCGGGCGCCTCGAAGGAGGAGCTGGCGAAGGACGACTGGCCCGTCGATGCCGCGTTCGACGGCGTGAGGAGCACGCGCCCGAAGGGCGTCCTCTACATCGTGAGCGGCGCGGGCGGCGCGAGCCTCTACAACCCCGAGCTGAACGGCCGTCCGGAGTCTTGGAAGCCGTACCAGCAGGACTACCACGCGGTGTTCAGCTTCTCGGACGTGACGGTGGACGGCAGGACGTTCCGGATGCGCCAGGTCGACAAGGACGGTAAGGAAATCGACCGCTTCACGATCACGAAGTAGCTTCCGTCTCCGACGAAGGCCCCGAGAGGAGACGAGAGGGGCCTTCGTCGCGCGGACAAGAGAGTTCGGCGCGGTAAAAGGCGATAAAAGCGCTATTGAGACGCGGTTTCTCGCCTAGAATAAGGCAAGGACCCACGATGACGAGGCGAGCGTTTACCCTGATCGAACTGCTGGTGGTGATCGCCATCATCGCGATCCTCGCCGCGGTGCTATTTCCCGCCTTCGTCGCCGCCAAGGGCGCCGCCTACCAGATGGTCGCGATCAGCAACGTGCGTCAACTCGGCGAGGCGGCCACCCAGTACGCCGGGGACAACGACGAGACTTACATGCCCGCGATGGGCGCGGACGAGATGGGTTTCTGGGGATGGTATGGCCGCCCCACCGCCAAAGGGACCGACACGAGCGGGGCTCTCTTGCTCAACTACGAAGGCAAGCGGAAGATCGACGCGCCGCTCAGCCCTAAGCGCAAGGAATACCTGGGCGACCATTCCGGCTTCGGCTACAACTGGGGCTACGTCGGTTCCGACATGCACGTGCTCGGGCGCGAGTGGGAGTATCCGTATTGCTGGGCTCCCGCGAAGGGGAGCGACCTGCAGCATCCTTCGACCACCGTCCTCTTCGCCACAAGCGGCTACTACAGCGCGCCGTGGAAGGGTGGCGATGGAAAAGACTACGATTTCGGCTTCGTCGATCCCGTCGGCCCCAACAAAGATAACCCTAACGTGTCGTTTCATTACCTCGCCTCGCGTCGTATCGAGAGAAATCATGTGGTCAACTCGGGCAACGCCGTCGTCGTGATGGCCGACGGTCGGGCGCGCTCGGCGAGCGTCAAAAACCTAAGGGACGACTGGTTCACGCGCGGCGACGCGACCCAGCCTTGACCTAGCGTCCCAACAGGGGAATCAGCATCTCCACCGTGCGCGACACCGCGCCCCGGCCCGCCTCGATCACGCGGCGTCCGGCGGCGCCGATCCGTGCGCGTTCGGGCGCGTCGGTCAGAAAGCGAACGAAGAACGCGGCCAGATCGTCCGAGTCGGCGATACGGGTGCTCACGCCGTGCTGCTCGCACAGCCGCTGGAGGGCCTCGAAGTGACCCCGGCCCATGCCATAGGCGACGGGAACGCCGCTAAAGAGCGGTTCCATGACGTTGTGGCCTCCCTTACCAGTGCAGAACGAGCCGCCGACGTAGGCGGCGGCGCAGGCGGCGTAAGCGGTGGATAGCTCGCCCAGGGTGTCGAGCAGCATCACTTCGGTCAGAGGGTCGGATTCGATACGATCGGTGTCGGTGTCGGTGCGGCGCGAAAACGAAAGCCCTTCCTCCTGAAGAAGAGCGAGCGTGCCTTCGAGGTAGCTTGGGCGGCGGGGCGCGAGGAGAAGGCGGCAGGGCGCAACATCGCGAGCTTTCTTGAACGCCTGGATCACCATCCGCTCTTCGTCAGGGGTCTCGGTGCTTCCTGCGGCGATGAGGGGGATCTCGCCCGCGAGCCACGCTTCGAGCGACGCCTTTCGCTCGGGGCTAAGAGAAGGCTCGCGCAGGTCGGTCTTGATGTCGCCCGTCAGCCGGATGTCGCACGAAGGGTCCGCGAACCGGGGCGCCGCGCGATAGTAATCCTCTCGTTGCATCCCCATCGCGGAGAAGGAGCGGAACTGCCAACGGTAAAAGGGAGCGAAGAGCCGGTAGGCGAGCCCTTCGCGGAATCGGCACCGCCCGTTCATGAGGGCGACCTGCGCGCCGTAGCGGGCGGAAGCGGTCAGGATCGTTACGAACCGGAATCGCTCCGTGAATACGACGACGTCGGGCCGTTGACTTCGGAGCCAGCGGGACACGGCGGGAAGCGCGTCGAAGGGCCATATCGCGAGGTTCTGTGCGGGCCGTTCCTGGCGCAGGAAGTCGATCGTCACGGGGTCGCGCAGGCAGTAGGAGATCCGGGCGTCGGGCCTCGCCTGGCGCAGGGCCTCGGCGACGCGCTCGACCATCATCATCTCGCCGAATCCGCCGCCGATGAACACGACGTGAGGGCCGGGCCGCTCCCGAAGATCCTTCGTCCGTTCGGGCGTGAGGTCGTCCACGCGCCAGCGGGCGGGGTCGAACTCCCAGGGGCGGGCCTGCTGGAGGTACTTGCGAACCTTGAGCGCCAGGAGAAAGGGGGTGAGTGTGACGAGCAGAGCCCACCAGGCAAGGATGCGAGGGTCCGTCCACACACGCCGCAGCCTCGCGTCGGGCGTCATCTGTCCTAATGATGGCATCATTGAGGCGCATGGGAACGATCCCGGAGAGGGTGCCGGTCGTCTGCGTTCTCGTTGGCCACCGGTATCCGGGCGACTACGTGACGAAGCTGGAATCGATGCTCCAGCGCCACATGCCGGTCCCCTTCGATCTTTGGTGCGCTATCGACCGCCCCCGCCCCCTGCCGCCTTCGGTGCGCAAGATCGACGCGAGCGGCTGGGGGATGCGGGCCGAGGGCATGCGAGTCACGACCGACAAGCTCCGCCTGTTCGACGCCGACGCGATGCCGTTCCCCGAGTTCCTCTACCTGGATGCCACGCTGGTCATCCAAAGGGACATGGGCGACCTTCTGGACTACGCCTTCGGGCGACCCGAGGAACTGGTCGTGGTCCAAGACTGGAGCTACGACGCCTACAACACCTGCGTCATGCGCATCCGTCCCGGCGGCGACCTCGCGGCGGTCCCCCGGGCGTTTCGAGAAGGGAAACGCTACGACCAGCGCAACCCCGGCGATCAGGACTTCGTGACCGCGTACGTGCGCGAGCAGGGCATGGAAAACCGAGTCGCCTTGTGGCGTCCCGACGACGTGGTCAGCTACCGAAACGCCCGGCGGCGCCACCGCACCGACCCGGAAGGAGCCTACGAGGATCTCCGACGAGGGACGATCGTGAAGTTCTACGGGAGCCCCAAGATGCATGAGATCCTAAATCCCCTCTATCGCTTCCGTCTCAATCTCTTCGGCGGGAAGGAAGGGAGGGCCGACGCGAGCTTCTGGGTGCGCGAACTGGCGGAGCGCTGGCGGTGAGAATCCTGCTGGTATGGGACAACCGGGGCGACCGAAACTGGGGAAGCCAGGCCACCACGCAGGCTCTCGTCCGGCTCCTCGAAGCGCGCTTTCCAGGGTCGACGATCACGGGCCTACCCCGGTCGGCGGCGGACCCCAGCAAGTTCTGGCGCAAGCGGACGGAGCGCTGGGCTCCGCTCGCCTTGGCACGAGATTTTCAAGGTCCGCTCGACGGGCCGCTCATGGGCCTTCTGACGCGCGGTTGGGAGGAGGCGTACGCCCAAGCCGACCTCGTCCTGATCAATGGCGAAGGCACCCTGCATCCGCAACGCCAGACTCGCCGTTGGCTGCCCGCCTTGGGGTTCCTCCAGCGACGGTACCGAAAGCCGCTCTGGGTCGTGAACGCTACCATCGAGTGCGCCGACTCGCCGGAGCGAGGCCAGTTCCTCGACGTTCTGGGCGCCTGTGAGCGGATCGTGGTGCGCGACGCGCTCTCCCACGCAGAACTTGGAGGGCTCGGCGTTCCATCGACCCTCGCCTCCGACTGCGCCTACCTAACCGAGCCGAGGCCTTTTCCATCTCCCGTTGCCGGGGACTACGCAATCCTTACGGGAACCGCCGCGATCCGTTCGTGGCCGCTCGACGGCCTGCGGAAAGCGGTCGAAGCGTTGAGGGCCGAGGGACTGGCAGTGGTGTTCACCGCCTCTGACCGGCTCGATTTCGACCTTCCGGAGCGACTGGGACTCGAACTGCCGACGGTAACCGACCGCGAGGCGACGCCTCAGGAACTGATGGGCCTCCAGGCGGGTGCGCGGATTCTCGTCGGCGGGCGCTATCATCCGACGATCCTCGCCGCCCTTGCGGGGACGCCGTTCGTTTCTCTCACGAGCAACACCTTCAAAACCCAGGCCCTGATGGGCGCGCTCGGCGCGAACGGTCTGCTCGTGGAGCCAGGCGACAACCTCGTTGGCCCGATTCGCTCGGTCCTGCGCGAGCGGGACGTCTGGAGCGCGCGGCTACGGAAGGCGGCGACGGCGCAGATCCCACTTGCGCGACTCAACGTGTTCGAGCCTTAGGGCGTGACGCCCAATTCTTGGTAGAGGGCGACGCAGTCGTCGCGGTATCGCTCGCCGTTGAACCGGATGTGGACGCGTCGCCAGCCCTCTTCGGACATCGCTTCGCGTTCGACGGGGCTCTGACGGATCGCCGTTTCGATGGTCGCCGCGAGGGCCTGGGGAGAGCCGTCGTAGAGCCAGCCCGTCTCGCCGTCGTCGATCACTTCCGGGATGCCGCCGCTGCTCAGGCCGACGGTCGGAACTCCCTGGGCGAGCGACTCGATCGCGACGCGCGGCAATGGGTCGCGGGGGCCGAGGACGAGCGAGATGTGGGACGTCGCGTAGAGCGGCTTGGGGTCGACGTAACCCAGAAGCTCCACCGCCGACTCGACGCCCAACGAGGTGGCCACCGCGCGGAGCGGAGCGTCGAGGCCGTCGCCCGCGACGAGCAGGCGCGCGTTCAAGCCGGACCGCCTCAGGAGGGCGAGGGCCCGGATCGCCTCCTCCTGACCCTTGCGTGGACCGAGCGCGCCGACGGTCAGAAGCCGGATCTCGCCTTGTGGATCGATCGGCGGCCGTCCGGCGAGCGGCGCGGGCGAGACGGGAAGCGGGCCGTTATGGAGGACGCGGATTTTAGCGGCGTCGGCGTAGCGGGCCGTCTCCTGGGCGAGGGCGTACGAGACGCAGAACACCCGAGCCGTGGTCGCATCGATGAAGCGCCGAGCGGCCTCCTCGCCGTCGGAGAACACGGAACCCGGTTCCGTGTCGACCGCCTCGCGCATGTGCCACACATGGGGGAGCCCCGCCTCCCGGGCGATCAGGGCTCCAACGGGCGAACTGAGGGTGTTCGTGTGGACGAGGGCCGCGCCCTTCGCCTTCGCGAGGGCGCCCAGACGGCGCGCGGTCAGGCGGTCGAGCGCCCCGTTACGGAGCCGACGCAAGGGGCCGCGCGGCTTACCGATCCAACGGTGGGTGCGGATCGGGGTCCAGGGGATGCCGTCGGCATCGAGCCGATCGCCCAAAGGGCCGGGCGTTTGCAGGGCGACGTGGACGTCGATCCCGCGTGGGGGAAGCCCGCGCACAAGGTCGAGCATCGACCGCGAGGCCCCGTAGAGGTTGTTGCGCGGGGCCACGAAGAGGACGAGAGGGCGGGCCACGGGGGCACCGAGTCTACCGTTCCCTTAATGCGCCGATGGTCTTCAGCCGTGCAGCCAGGCGGATTTGATGTTCACCCGGAGCGGAGCGCTGATGAAGAGAACCGACCGATAGCGCTTCCACTCGGGAAGACTCCGGTTGTCGATCGCAGTGGGATCCGGTTGGGTAAGGGTGAACTTCAGCACGGTCGGTCCGGGCTGGACGCCGTACTCTTGCGTCCTTCCTCCGACCGACAATCGCTTCCGCCGGAACATCTCCGGCTCGTAGACTTTGGCGAACGTCTCACCCGGACGCAGGACTCGAGAGTGTTGGCAAGCCATGACACAGATCTTCGTCGTCTCGACCGGAGGCTCGATCCGGATCGACGGCTCGCTCGCCGACCAGCGACGGTTGGTGCAGCCCTCGCCTCCGGTCCACAGCCTCTGCGGCGTTGCGGAGACGTTGCGGACGCTGAGCTTCAGCCGGAAGCGCGACGGGTTCGGAAGCGCTTCCGCCCGGATCGCGAAGACCGGCGGCGTGAGGAGTGGAAGGAACAGCATCGTTTCCCTGAACGCTCGGCGCTCGCAGGAGGTTTCTAGCGCGCGTTCTCGAAGGGCGAGTGGACCCGAATCTCACCTTCGTAAGGGTGATCCATCTCCATGACCGCGAAGAGCACGAGCGTGAGCGTCGCTCCGAGGATGGACGTCATCGCCCGCTGGCTTCGTCGGTTCGCGCTTCCGAAGAAAAGGGAAAAGCCCACCGTCACCGCGCCGCCTAGGACCATGACGATCCAGAGGAAGGGCGGCATCCCGCTCTGAGTGTTGCTCCGACGCGCCGCGCGCAGATCGGCGAGACGGTCGAGTCGCGCCATGCCGTCTGCGACGAAGGGCGCGGACGACGCGTCCCGCTCGTCGGTCAGAAGGCGCCCGATCTCGTCGACCGCGTCGATCGCGTCGGTGTCCGCGACGGATTTGCCCCACTCTTGGTTCGCCGCCCGCTTGTAGCGGGCTATCGCCGCCGTCATCGCCGTTCCGCCGTCTGGCAGACCCCAGCCGACGCGCTTGAGGGAAAGGATGCACGCCTCCTCGTCGCCTGCGTTCTCACGCGCCCTCGCGTAGCCGCCCCAGGCCGCGACGAGGGCGAGCGCGAGAAGCAGCCCGTAGATCGCGCCGATCACCCCGAAGGTATAGCCCGCGACCTCGTTGTTGCCGCGCAACTCCTCGACCTTGTAGCGACGGTGGACCAAACCGGAAGCGAGGATCGTGAGCACGACCGCCAGGCCTACCAGGACGAAGGCGGTGGCCCACAAGGGAAGGAGGTTGAGGATCGAGAACATGAGGTGAGAGGCGTTCACGCCGCGCTTTTGGCGAGAATCTCCCGTCGAGGGTTCAAACGAGCGCGTTTTGGACGGGCGCGTCAAGGGCCGCATGCGCCTCAGGCCCGGCGCTTGGCGGCAAAGCGCCTCGTGCGGCGGACATGTTTGTCAACGGATGTCTCCGCCGAACACGAAAAATGTTTGAAAGGGCTTCGAAGATCGTCCCGGCCGTCGGACCCTGGTCTTGGGAACGGCGCGGGCGATCTCTCCCGAACGGGAACTGGCGCAAGCCCAGCGGCTCCGACCAGGAGGCTGACGCGCCAAGCCTTGAACAGTTACGTTCGTACTGTAAATATTGCGGTTACGACCGCACGGATCGGCTAATTCGAGCGGCGCGTCGTGATCGTCGCCGTGCGCGTCGCCACGACCTCTCCACCGCTTAGAAACTTCACTTCGACGGTGTCGATACCTGTACTGGACGGGGCGGTGTACGTGGCAGAGCCGTCGCTCTGGTTTCCGAGAATCGTTCCCCCATTGCCGTTAGGGCGCACTGCGAACTGAAAGCCCGTCACGCTGGTCTCCAGGTACGTGGCGAGGAGAGCGACGTCGCCTCTTGGCGCGACGGTGGCGCGTGAGGGCGTGAGGTCGTACCGGACGCCGGAACCACCGGCGCCGCCGCATCCAGAGGTCAGGATGCTGAGAAGGCTGAGGCCTGTGAGGAGGGAAACGCGGGAGTTCGAACGCATCCCGCGTCAGAATAGCGTATGCCCGACGCCGCCGGTTATCGCTATGCCGAGTTGCATCTCCATCTGGGCGGGGCCATCCTACCGCGGGTGCTGTGGTCCTACCTCCAGCGCGAGCGCACGGAAGATCCGGGAGGCGAGTTCGCGCGGGACTCGCAGGCGGTGGTGGAGGAGTTTGGGGAGTACGCTCTCTTCGAGCGGTTTCTGACCCGCGACTGCGCGTCGCTCACGGAGTACCTGGAGGCCCACAAGCGGGTCGAGCCCCTGCAAAAGGTGGAGAGCCTGCCGTACTACGTGTACCGGCTCTTGCGGGGGGCAGCGGTGTTCGAGAACATCGCCTACATGGAGCTTCGGTACAACCCCTACTTCCGCATCCCCAAGGACACCCCTCCTGGCAAGCTGCGGGCGCGGATGGAGGAGGTCGTTTCGACGGTGGCCGCTGCGGCGCGCAACGCCCAGCGGCGGTTCCCCATCGCCCTGACTCAGATCCTGTGCCTCGACTCACGCCTCTCGAACGAGATCAACGGCGAGATCGTCGAACTCGCGCTCTCGATGACGGACGAGGTGTGCGCGATCGACCTCGCGGGGCCGAACGAGCCGTACGCCGATCGCTGCGCCGACTTCGTGCGGGCCTTCGAGTACGCGAAGGGGAAGGGGCTGAAGACGACGGCCCACCTCTACGAGACTCCGCAAGGCGCGTTGCCGGAGCTTCTGCCGCTCGTCGATCGGATCGGCCATGGCATCCAGATCCCGCTGATGCACCGCTCGCTTCTGGTCGCGATCGCGGGGCGGGGCCAGTGCCTGGAGGTGTGTCCGACGACCTACCTACGGACGGGAACCCTGAAGTCGTACGCGGATCTCCATCCCGTCTTCGAACGGTGTTTCGACCTCGGAGTGGACGTGGCGATCTGCACGGACAACATGGCCCTCCACGACGTGCGGCTGCCCCGCGAGCACGAACTCCTGCTGCTCAATCGGGCGCTGTCGTTCGCGGACATGGAGCGATGCCGCGAGGCGGCGTTCCGGCACGCGTTCCGCTGGGAAGGGACGTCGAAAGCCCCTTAGATCGAAAGGCGCGGCGTTCTACGGTGTACCGTAGACGAACGTCGCGCTTTGGGTTAAGATAGGGGCGCGTCCTGCCCGTCACCGTCGAGGGGCGATCTATCGCGCCATGCTACCCATCACGCTCGTCTCATCCCTCTTCTTGGCGGCGTCCGCCCCGCCCGTGCCTCCGCAAGGAGGCGAGATCGCCATCGTCGGAGCCCGCGTCGAGATCGGTGACGGGCAGGTCCTGAACAACGGGACCGTCGTCGTTCGAGGAAGCCAGATCGTCCTGGTGGGAGAAGGGCTCCCCGCGCCTCAGGGCGCGACCGTCGTGGACGGCAAGGGTCTCACCGTCTACCCCGGCTTTATCGACGCCTACTCCACCTCCGGCCTGAACCTGCCCGACCCGCTTCCCAGCGGCAAGGACATCCCGGACACCCAGACCACCGCCCCCGCCACCATGTGGCACGAAAACCGTAAGAACATCCGCGCGGACGTCAAGGCGGCGAAAGCTCTCAGCCTGAAGGGACCGTTCAAGGAGCAGTACGGTCAGGGGATCACGTCGGTCCTCGTCTCGAGTGGGACGGGCTCGCTGGCGGGCACGGCGGCCTTCGTCGAACTGACGGACACCCCTAAGGCGCTCGCGCCCGACGTCGCCCAAGAGATCGTCCTGCGGAGCGGCGGAGGCCGTTTCGGCGGCGACGACCACGCCGGGGGCGCCCATCAGGACGATATGGCGGGCGGTCAGGGCCGACGGTCGCAGACGGACGACGCGACGCCCACCTACGCCTATCCCGGCACCCTGTTCGGCATCTACGGCCTCATGCGGCAGACCCTGTCCGACGCGCAGTACTACGCGAAGCAGGACAAGCCCAAGCCCGATGCCACCTACGACGGTCTCGTGCCGCTTGTGACGGGCCGGATGCCTGCGCTCTTCACCCTGAGCAACGCCCGCGACATCGCCCGCGCCGGCCACCTTGCCGACGAGTTCGGGTTCAAGATGATCGTCAACGGCGCCCCCGACGCGTATCGGATGGTCGACGTCCTCAAACGGCACGACGCGCCCGTGATCGTGTCGCTCGATTTGCCCGACGAGCCTCGCCGCACCGCTTCCACGGAGCCCGACTCGACGCCGCCGCGGGTGCTCCAGGACCGCTACGACGCGTGGAAGGAACGCATGGGCAACGCCAAGGCCCTGAACGCGGCGGGCATCCCTCTCGCCTTCCGGAGCGGCTCGGGCGGCTACCTCACGGGCGTACGTAAGCTCGTCGCGGCGGGTCTCCCGCGCGACGCGGCCTTGAAGGCCATGACCGGCGGCGCCGCGTCGATCTTCGGCGTGGGCGGTCAGCTCGGTTCCATCACGGTCGGGAAGACCGCCAACCTCGTCCTCATGACCGGCGACTTCGCCGACGACAAGTCCACCGTGACCGCGACGCTCGTCGAGGGCGCCCTGCACGACCTCAAGAAGGAGCCCGCCAAGTGAATCTCGCTCTTACCGCCGCCCTCGCCGTGGCTTCCGCCCAAGGGGCGCAGACCCCGCCGCCGATCCAGACGCCCCCGGCGCAGAACCCTCCGGTCCAGACCCCTCAGACCAATCCGCCGAAGGTCACGCCCGCCAACCCGGCCGCCCCGGGCGTCCAGAAGAAGGGCACCGACCAGCCCGTCCCGCCCCAGCCCACGACGAACGATCCCACGAAGCCCGGCCTTCCCACCGAGACGGCGAGCGACCGCAAGCCCCGGCTTCGCACCGGCGGCGACGTCTTTATCAAGGGCGGGCGCATCCTCACCGTCACGCACGGCATCATCGAGAAGGGCAACATCCTCGTCCGCAAGGGCAAGATCGTCGCGATCGGCCCGAACGTGGCCCAGCCCGCTGGGATCGCGGTGATCGACGCCACCGGCAAGGTCGTCTCGCCCGGCATCGTCGACACCCACATCCACCGGGGTCTCGACACCACCAACGAGGGTACCGACGCGATCGTCGCTGAGGGGCGCGTCCTCGACGTGCTCAACCCCGACGCGAAGAACGTCTGGCAGGCCGTCGCGAGCGGCGAGACGGTCGGGATGCTCCTCCACGGCAGCGCCAACCCCGTCGGCGCGGAGAGCCTCGTCATCAAGCTCAAGTACCAGCGACCGCCGGACGAGCTGACCATCCCCACCGCCCCGCGCATGATCAAGTTCGCCTTGGGCGAGAACGTGACGCGCTCGGGCAACCAGAACTCCACGCGCTTCCCTCGAACCCGTCTCGGCGTCGAGGCGACGTACCGGCGCGCCTTCACCGAGGCGCGCGAGTACCGGAAGACGTGGGACGCCTGGGAGAAGGACCGGTCGAAGCCCCAGCCGCGCCGCGACCTGCGGCTGGAGACGCTGGCCGACATCCTGCGCCGCAAGGTGTGGGTCCAGTGCCACGGCTACCGCGCCGACGAGCACCTGATGCTCGTTCGGCTGAGCCAGGAGTTCGGCTTCAAGATCGGCGCCCTCCAGCACGGCGTCGAGACGTACAAGATCGCCCCCGAGCTCGCCAAGGCGGGCGTCGGCGTCTCGATCTTCGACGAGTGGGCGGCCAAGCTGGAGATCTACGACGGCATCTCCGCCTACGCGGCGGCGGTCCTCAACCCGGCGGGCGTCCTGACCTCGTTCCACACCGACGGCACCTCGGGCACCACCGCCCTGCACATCAACGCCGCCAAGGCGATGCGGTGCGGCGGGCTGAACGAGACCCAGGCCTTGCGGCTGATCACGATCAACGGCGCGAAGGAGCTCGGTATCGACGATCGCACCGGCAGCCTCGACGTGGGCAAGGACGCGGACATCGTGGTGTGGGACGGCCACCCTCTGAGCGTGTACTCGCGGGTCAACACCACCCTCATCGACGGCGAGTGCTACTTCCAGGAGCGCGACGCCTTCGGCCTGACCGCCAAGAGCACGTTCAAGACGAAGCTCGCTCCGTTCACCTACGTCCCGAACACTCCAGCCCCTGCGAAGGCCTCGACCTACGCCATCGTCGGCGGCACCATCCACCCCGTGAGCGGCTCGCCGATGGTGGGTACCGTCGTCGTGAAGAACGGCAGGATTCTCGCCGTGGGACCGGGCGTGGCCGTTCCAGCGGGCGCGGTCGTGGTCCAGGCGAAGGGGATGCACGTCTATCCCGGCTTCGTCGATGCGGGCACGACGATCGGCCTGACCGAGTTCGGCCAGATTGGGCAGGCGACCGACGCGCGCGAGCTGGGCGCGTACCAGCCCGACCTCGTCGCGGCGACCGACGTGAACGTCCAGAGCGAGCACATCCCCGTCACGCGCGTTCAGGGCGTCACGACCGTCTTCACCGCTCCGGCGGGCGGCCAGATCAGCGGCCACGGCTCGGTGATCGACCTCAAGGGCGGCTCCTCGGAGTCGATGGCGATCAGCCGCAAGGCGGGTCTCTGCGTCAACTGGCCCGGCGGGCGCGGCTTCGGCGGCGCCCTCGACGACGACGGCGACGGTCGCGGCTCCGACGCGGACCTGGACGCCGACCTGCTCGGCGGCTTCGGCGCGCAGGGCTTCGGCGGGGGCGGCGGCAGCGCGGACGACCTTCAGGCCTACTTCGACAAGGCGATCAAGTACGGCCGCGGCCACGACGCGACCGACGTGCGTCTGGAGGCGATGCAGCCGGTCCTGCGCCGCCAGGTGCCGGTGTTCGCCCGCGTTCGCACGGCGGCGCAGATCCGCGCGGCGGTGTCGTTCGCGAAGAAGAACGGGGTCAAGCTGGTCCTCGTCGGCGCGCCCGACGCCTGGAAGGAGGCGAAGCTGCTCCACGACAACAACGTCGCGGTCATCCTGGAGGCGGCGGGCAAGGCGCTCCTGGAGGCGAACGACACCGTCTCCGACTTCGACCCCTACGACACGCCCTACGCGGCCCCGGCCCTGCTGAAGCGGGCGGGCGTGAAGTTCTGCTTCATGTCCGACTCCTACAGCGAGGCGATGAACCTGCCGCACCGCGCGGCCGAGTCGTGCGCCTACGGTCTCTCGAAGGACGACATGATCCGCGCCCTCACTCAGGACGCCGCCGACATCCTCGGCGTCGGCTCGCAGATCGGTTCGATCCAGACGGGCAAGCTCGGCAACCTCGTGATCGCCGACGGCGACCCGTGCGAGCTGACCTCGAACATCCGCTACGTGTTTATCGACGGCGTTCCGATGCCGCTGACGAGCAAGCACACGCGGCTGCGCGACCAGTACCTCGAACGCGTAAGGAAGTAGGAGGCCCGGGAGCGGGGGATGTCGGTCTAGGCCCATCCCCCTCCTCCCCATCCTTCCGTTCTCGGCCCCCGATGACCCCGACTCTTCTCACCCTCCTCCTGACGCAGGCTCGAACTCCGATCGAGGCTCCGGCGACGGTCGCCGCGCGGCTGGCGAGGGAGTGCGCGAAGGCGTTCGAGACGAAGGACAAGGGCTGGTTCGAGCGGCGTCTCGCGCCGCGCTTCGCCTATACCGATCTCAAGGGCGAGCGGCTGGAGCGCGCCGAGATGCTGGATCGGCTGGACCGGTGGTTCCATCCCCTGGGCTACCGGGTGGGGGCGAGCCTGGTCCTCGTGTCCTCCGGCAAGGCTCCGAGCGGGATGCGCCTCGTAAGCGACCTCAAGGTGCGCTCCCAGCTTTTCGGCTTCCGCCGGATGCCGCTGACCGAGACGACGATGCGCGTGGCGTCGTTCTGGCGCCCGAAGGGGAAGGAGTGGCTCGTCGAGCGGATCGTCGAACTCTCGACCCGCAAGACGGTGGACGGCAAGCCGGTCGAGGATTAGGACGGACGACCGCTCGCGACCTCCTTCGCGCTCGGAGCGACTTTCGGGAACGGTTTTCGCGGCGAACGGCCTTCCGCTTCCCTCACCTTCGGCCTCTCGCCCCCGGAGGCGAGAGGGGAAGCGGGGATGCGATTTCGCGGTTCTACGAGAAAAACGTCGGGATAAACGGTGTTTTGTGCGGGTCGAGGGTGGGGGCGTAAGGGCGTGCGCGAAGAGGATGAGGCCGCGCGTGGAAGTCAGCATAGGAACGGACGCTTTAACAAAGGACACGGCCTTGGTTATCCCACGCGAGGGCCGGGCGATAGGGTGGTGCGGGGTGGGCGTTCCGATTCGAATCGGTCTAAGCCCGGAACGGCGTTCGGTCTCAAGCCGAACGGCCATCCGCGCTCCCCTTCCGGAAGACCCAACGTCCGAAAACCTCTGAGGCTATCGTCTTCCCATGGCCTCCCCCGCCTTGATCGCCCCTGCGCTCGCCGTCCTCGCTCCAATCGGACCCGAGACGCCTTCCGTACGAAGAACGTCTGTTGGTTCGAGAAGCATACGAGCGCGGACTTCGGCTATCTGACCCGCAAGGGCGAGAAGCATGATCGAGCCCAGACGCTCCAGACCATGCGCACCGTACTCACAGGATCGGGTATGGCGTTCAAGAAGGTGGACATCAAGGTCGTCTCCTCCCGCAAGGCGGAGGGCGGCCTCGTCGCGGTCACGGACACGATGGTCGGGCTCGCCTGAAGTCGCCGGACGGCAAGAGGGCAAAACTGGAGTCGACGACGCGCGAGGAATCCCTCTGGGCGCCCAAGGGTAAGGACTGGATCGCCAAGCGCGCCAAAGGGTTGAAGGACACGACCGAGATGGACAGCAAGGTCATGCCGGAATAAACGAAAGGGTCGTGAGGTGGGAGAAACCCACCTCACGACCTGCGTTCCTACCCTGCCTGCCGGAGCTCGGCTTCCGTCAGCATGATGGGAGCCTTGCCTTCGGAGACGACGCCTTCGGGGACGACCACGCGGCGCACGTCGGGGAGGCTCGGGACCTCGTACATCGCGTCGAGCATGACCTGCTCGACGATGGCGCGCAGGGCGCGGGCGCCGGTCTTGCGCTTGATCGCCTCGCGGGCGATCTCGACGACCGCGCCCGGCTCGACCTCGAGCTCGATGCCCTCCATCTCGAAGAGGCGGGCGTACTGTTTGAGGATCGCGTTGCGCGGCTCGGTCAGGATCATGGCGAGGGTCGCCTCATCCATGGGCATAAGGGGAGCGATGACGGGGAGGCGGCCGATCATCTCGGGGATGAGGCCGAACTTCTGGACGTCGTCGTGCCGCACCTGGTCGATCACGCTCTGGTCCTTCTGAGGGCCGCTGTTGGGGTCGGCCTTGAAGCCCATGACGTTGTCCTTCATGCGGCGGCGGATATGGTCCTCGATGCCTTCGAAGGCGCCGCCCACGATGAAGAGGACGTCCTTCGTGTCGATCTGGATGTACTCCTGGTTCGGGTGCTTGCGTCCGCCCTGCGGGGGAATGTTGGCGACCGTGCCCTCTAGGATCTTGAGGAGCGCCTGCTGGACGCCCTCGCCGCTGACGTCGCGGGTGATCGACATGTTCTCGCCTTTGCGGGCGATCTTGTCGATCTCGTCGACGTAGATGATGCCGCGCTCGGCGGCCTGCTTGGGGTTTCGGGGGTCGATGCGCTCGGCCTCCTGCCACAGCTTGAGGAGGATGTTCTCCACGTCCTCGCCCACGTAGCCCGCCTCGGTGAGGGCGGTCGCGTCGGCGATGGCGAGTGGGACGTTAAGCATCCGCGCCAGAGTCTGCGCGATGAGGGTCTTGCCGGAGCCGGTGGGACCGACGAGGAGCACGTTGCTCTTCTGGAGCTCGACGCCCTCGATCTCCGACTCCTGAACGCGCTTGTAGTGGTTGTACACCGCGACCGAGATGGCCCGCTTGGCCTTTTCCTGGCCGACGATGTACTGGTCCATGTAGGCCACGATCTCGCGCGGCTTGAGAGCGCCGCCGACGAAGCCGGGGCGGCCCGCGGTGATCGAGGCGGGCCGGGCGGGGGGAGCGACGGCGGCGCTGGATCCGAGTCCCAGTCCGCCGCTCAGGCCCATGCCCGCTCCGGTCCCGACGCCGATCCCGGCGGCGGGCTGGCGATCCGGCTCGTTCGTCAGGATCTCGTTGCACAGGTCGACGCAGTCGCAGCAGACCGCGCCGTGAAGGCCTACGATGAGCTTCCGAACCTGCTCCTTGGTTTTGCCGCAGAGGCAGCACTGATCCCGACGCTCGAACGTTCTCGCCATATGTCTCTCTTATTCCAGGTTTTACCGCTGACCGGGCTCGACGACGCGGTCGACGATCCCGTAGGCGTTGGCTTCTTCCGCGGACATGAAGTAGTCCCGATCGCAGTCCTTGCGCACGACGTCGGCATCTTTGCCGGTGTGGCGCGCCAGGATCTCCATCAGGGTGTCCATGTAGCGGTTCATCTCCTTCGCCTGGATGTTAATATCGGCAGTTGTGCCGCGAAACCCACCCGAAACTTGATGAATCATCACGCGACTGTTCTTCAAACAGTAACGTTTACCGGCGGCGCCGCCCGCGAGGAGCACCGCGCCCATCGACGCGGCCTGCCCGATGCAGTAGGTCGCGACGTCCGGCTTGATGATCTGCATCGTGTCGTAGATGGCCAGACCGTCGCTCACGCTTCCGCCGGGCGAGTTGATGTAGAACTCGATGTCCTTGTCGGGGTCCTCTTTCTCGAGGAACAACAGTTGCGCCACGATCAGGTTCGCGACGTGGTCATCGACGGGGGTACCCAGGAACACGATCCTGTCCTTGAGCAGGCGCGACCAGAGGTCGTACGTCCGCTCCCCACCCGGGACTTTTTCGATCACGTAAGGGATTCCCATGTTTTCCTTTTAGGGCGCTACGCCCTAAGTCTTTAGGTACGAGGGACCATACCCCGTTATCGCGGGGTCCCAGGCGTTTGGGGAGGGCGTTTTGAGGCTCTCCACGTCCCGATGGCTCCTCGCCGGTTCCGTCGCAGACCACAATCCGTCGACCAACAGGGCACAATAGACGCCGGGCATGGGGAAGAAGGTCGGAATCGTCAACAGCGGCGGAGATTGCGCTGGGCTTAACGCGGTGATCGCGTCGATCGTGCGCGCCGGAGTGCGGATGGGCTATGAGTTCGTCGGCTTCGAGAAGGGATGGGAGGGACTGCTCTCGCCCATCAAGATGCGCCCGCTGGGCATCCCGGAGGTCGCGGGCATCTCCTACCTCGGGGGCACGATCCTCGGGACGGTGAACCGAGGCCGCTTCGGCGCGAAGCAGGGGGCGGGCGATCCGCGCCGCATCCCGCGCGAGATCCTTCAGGAAGCGAAGGAGAACGTCGAGAAGTGCGGCCTCGACGGACTGATCGTGATCGGTGGCGACGGCACCCTCAGCGGCGCGATGCAGCTCGCCGACGTGGGCGTCAACCTTGTGGGCGTACCGAAGACGATCGACAACGACCTGAGCGTCACCGATCGGACCTTCGGCTTTTCGACCTCCTGCCAGATCGTGGTGGACGCTCTGGATCGCATCCACACCACCGCCTCCTCGCACGGGCGCGTGATCTTCGTCGAGACGATGGGCCGCCACGCGGGCTGGATCGCCCTTCGATCCGGCCTCGCGGGGGGCGCGAACGCGATCCTGCTGCCCGAGTTCGCGTTCGACATGCGCGAGCTTCTGGAGTTCCTGCGCGAGCGCCAGCAGCGTGCCGGTTCGAGCGTCGTCGTCGTGGCGGAGGGGGTCCGCATCCGGGATCGCTCCGCCGCGCGTCAGCGGCGCGACCAAGAGGTGATGCTGGGCGGCGCCGCGAACATGGTGATGGCGGCCTTGGACGAGATCGCGGAGCCCGACGAGTTCGAGATGCGCGGCGTGGTCCTGGGGCACACCCAGCGCGGCGGCACCCCCAACTCGGCCGACCGGATGCTGTCCAAGGCGTACGGCGTGGCGGCGATCGAGGCGTACGACCGGGGCGACTTCGGGAAGATGGTCTACTATAAGAACCTGACGATGATGACGTGCCCCATCATGGAGGCGGTGGGCACGCTCAAGCGGGTGACCGAAGGCGACCTGGAGTACCATACCGCCCGCAAGCTCGGGGTGTTCGTCCACTAGCGTTGAGAACCGACGAGTTCCGCGTCTCCCGTCTCTCGCTGGCCTATCTCGCGGTCGCCCAGTACGTGCGAACCTACTGGTGGTTCGTCGCCATCGTCCCGGGCTTCGGACTCCTGTGCCTTCTTTTCGGCCCGGGCGTGATGAAGGCGATGGGGCTGATGGCCTTTCTCTGGCCCTTCAGCCTCCCCGCGCGGGCGATCTTCGCGACCTCGAAGACGGGCAAGCTGTTGGAACGAGGGGCTTGGGCCTCGCTCGAAGGGGGAACGCTCTACCTGCACGGGCTGGAGGGCGGCGGGCTCAAGCTGGCTCTCGCGAGCGTGCGCCGGGTCGAGCGGCGACGCGGCTTCTTGGTGCTCGTTCTCTCGCGCGGCGATTTCATCGCCCTTCCCTCCAGTGCGACGCCCGACCCGTTCGCCCGAGCGATCGTCGAATCGCTTTAGAAAGTCCTCGCCATGTACGCGAAAGTTCGGCTCCCTACCGGCGCGGAATCCTTGCGAGACGTGGAATACACCCGTATCATGCGGATCGATCTTGGGCTCGCGCTGGCGCTGGCGTCGAAGGCGAACGCGTCTTTTAGGGGCGCGACAGGAAGGCTGGAAGTCCTCGCGGGCCACCCGGCCTTCGCGCGTTTCCACGACCTCGCCTTCGTGCGCCAAACGGGGCTCGGGGGTGAGATCATGGCGGAAGCGAGCGTGCCTTGGTTCCGTCGCCTTCGAAAAGAGGGGGTAGCGCGCGTCGTGCCGGTGCTCTCCGGGATGCGGCTGGATAAAGGCGAAGACGAATCCTGGGGACTGCTCACGGAAGGGGACCGTGGCCTTGAGATGTGGACGTTCGGGATCGGGCGCCGGTTTATCGGGCACGACGATCTCCAGCCGCTTCGCCTGACCCTGACCTCCGGCCGTTTCGATCGTTGGTCGATGCGACCTCCGGTCGAGATGGCCGCGGCGGCCGCCGGGCTTGAGAAGGCGCTGGAAGGCGCGAAGGCCCATCTGGAGGACGGGGGGCAGGGTGCGGCGGCGGAGGCGGTGGGGAAGTATCTGCATCTTCATCGGGTCGGCCATCCGGAGGCGTCGGGCACGCTCGCCTCGATCCTTCCCGACCTCGCTCCTTGCGCCGCGCCCCTCTTCGCCTCCGCCGTGCGGGTCCTCGGCCTTCTAGAGACGACGGGGTGGGCCAGCGCCGCCGACGAGGGCGCCCGCGCGCTCGCCCTGCCCCTCTGGGAATCGGCGCGGGTCGCATTGGAAACCGCCGTCTAAGATGGATTTGTATAGGTCCTATCGGGTTTAGGGACCTATAGGAGGCCAAGCGGGTAAACTCGTGGAATGTTCCTCGACGAGGCCGTCGTCACGTTCTCGTCGGGACGTGGCGGCTCAGGGGCCGTTTCATTTCACCGGGAGAAGCACGTCCCACGCGGTGGTCCTAACGGGTCCGACGGTGGACGCGGCGGCGACGTCGTGCTCATTGCCGACCGCAACCGGCGCACCCTCTACGACTTCAAGCTCCTCGACCACTACGAGGCAGGGGACGGCGAGCACGCGGGCGGCAACAAGCGGGGCAAGGATGCGAAGAACATCGTCGTTAAGATTCCCGTCGGTACCGTGATCACCGACGCGGAGACGGGCGAGACCCTCGTGGACATGACCGTCCACGGCACGAAGTTCACGCTCTGTCAGGGCGGAAAGGGCGGTTTTGGCAACGCGCACTACGTCTCCTCTGTGCGTCAGGTCCCGAACTTCGCCCAGAAGGGCGCGCCTTCCGAGCGGCGGCAGGTTCGGCTGGAGCTCAAGCTTCTCGCCGACATCGGCCTCGTCGGCCTTCCCAACGCGGGCAAGTCGACGCTGATCAGTCGTATCTCCGCCGCGAAGCCGAAGATCGCGGACTACCCCTTCACGACGATCGTTCCGAACCTCGGCGTGGTCCACTTCCGAGGCGAAAACTTCGTGGTGGCCGACATGCCCGGCCTTATCGAAGGCGCCAGCACGGGAATCGGTCTCGGCCACCAGTTTCTCAAGCACGTCGAGCGCTGCCGAGTCCTCGTCCACGTCGTCGACGTGGCGCCCGTCGACGAGAGCGATCCCTTCGCCAACTTCGAGCTGATCGAAGGCGAGTTGAAAGGTTACTCCGAAGACATCTGGTCGCGGCCCCGCTTGATCGCGCTCAACAAGATGGATCTTATCCAAGGCGAGGCGTTCAACGCGCTGCGCGAGCGGTTCGAGGCCCTGGGCTTTCCGCTCTACACCATTTCGGGCGTCACAGGCGAGGGAATCGAGCCGCTTATGGACGCGATGCTCACGACCCTTCGAGAGGCGACTCCCGACGAGCCGATCGAGACTCTCGTGCCGACCCTCAAAGCCAACGATGACCTTTCGTGGGAAGTCAACCCCTCCGACGAGGGCTTCCAGGTCGTCGGACGTCGCTTGGAGCGGATGGTCGCCATGACCGACCTCGGCAACGACGAGGCTCTGAGGTACCTTCACCGTCGGCTCCAGCGCATCGGGGTGATCGACCGGCTCCGCGAGCTGGGCGCCCAAGAGGGCGATACGGTCGCCGTCGGCGAGGTGGAGTTCGCCTTCAGCGACGAACGATGAGAATCGGACTCTTCGGCGGTACCTTCGATCCGCCCCATAACGGACACCTGGCCCTCGCCCGCGCCTGCAAGAAGGAACTGGCCCTGGACGAACTTCTGTTCGTGCCCGCCGCCCAAAACCCCCTTAAGGCGAACGGTCCTCAGGCCAGCGCGCACGACCGCCTGACCATGCTGGGTCTGCTCGTCGCCGGGGAGGACGGCATGGGGGTGCTCGACCTTGAGATCCAGAAAGGGGGGCGGAGCTACACCGTCGATACCCTTAGCGACCTCACCCTCGTGCAACCGGCCGACTACTGGTTTCTTCTTGGCGCAGACGCTCTCAACGGCTTCGGCGAGTGGAAGGATCCCAGAAAGATCTTGCGTCTCGCCCGCTTGGGCGTGGTCCTACGTCCTTCACAAGCCGACGCGGACGTGGTCACACGTTTCGCGGAACCCTTCCGCGACCGGATCGATCTGGTTCGGATGGCCCCTATCGCCATCAGCGCCACCGAAATCCGGGCTCGCGTCGCGCGCGGCCAGACGATCGCCCCCTACGTCCCGCAGGCGATCCATGCGTATATCGAAGAAAAGGGACTCTACAATCACTAAATGACATCGACCGAGAAGACCGAGATGATCCGCGAAGCGGCGGACGATATGAAGGCCGAGCGCATCGAGACGCTCGACGTACGCGCGAAAACGAGCGTGGCCGACTTTTTCATCGTGTGCAGCGGCACCAGCGACCGTCACGTTCAGTCCATCGCCGATCGTGTGTCGGAGAAGATGGCGGTGGCCCGCTCGAAACCTCTGCGTGTCGAGGGCGACCGAAGCGGCTGGGTGCTCCAGGATTACGGCGACGTGATCCTCCACGTGATGCGCGAGGAACAGCGTCAGTTCTACGACCTGGAACAGCTTTGGTCCAGCCTCCAAGCGAATCCCGACCTCCCCTAACCCGGTTGGTTTGCGGGGCGACGTTCCGAAAATCGAAGGGTTTCGTATAGTTTCGACGCGAAACCCTTGGCTTGGTCGATCGATCTGTCGTAGAATAACGTTTGCTCCGCCGGTGTGTTAAATTTGCGGGGCCCAAAGGAGAGGCCATGAGCGCCACCCTGATCCCCACAAAAACCGCCGGAGCCCGTCCCCCTATCCTGCCTCCCGTCGGCACCACGTTCGACGGGGCGCCCGACGGCGGTGATTCGTGGCTCGTCTTTTTACAAGAGGATGTTCGACTGGTCTGCCAGCACGCGGACGCGGCCACCGCCGAAAGCCTCGAGACCATGATCGGGCTGCTCGACGGGCGGAAACGTCTGGTCGTCTCTGAAATATGGGCCTACCTCGCGTTGCAGGACTATCCTGTTCCGCCGATCGCCGACTTTCCCATCGACTACCTTATCGAGAGTTCCACCCGCGAGGAACGCATTCTGTCAGGTCTGGTGTCGAAGCTCGACGACTGTCGCGCCCGCTGCGAGCGAAGACTGTCGCGTCATCGGTTCGAACTGCGACTAAATCAGGACCTCGGCACGTCTGACTCTTAGATGCGTCCCGTTGAGCCGACCGACCCCAAGGCCGAGATCAAGCGCCTGAAGGCGAAAATGGGGGCGATCCCCGACCGCGACGTCCGGGTCGCTCTTCAAGTCCGCGTTGACGAATTGGAGGCCCAGGTCGCCGCCGCCGAGGCGGAGGTTCAGCAAGAGGAGGCGGCGAAAGAGCCCGAAGCCCCTCCTCCCCCTCCCACCCCCGAACAGGCGGAGCAGGCGGAGCGGCTCGTGCGCCACGCCATGCTGGAAAAGCAGCGCGGCAACAAGGCGGCGGTCACCAAGCTTCTTCAGGAGGCGGTGGACGTCGCTCCCGGCGCGCCCGCCACCCTGGAAGCCCTCGGCGACGACTTCGCGGAGCGGCGGCGCGTCAAGGAGGCCCTCGAGTTCTACAAGCGCGCGATGGCTCTCGATCCCAAGAACGTCGGCTTGGAAAAGAAGCACGCCATGCTCGTGTTCAACGTCGGATCCGCAGGCTCTTTGGACGATCAGCTCCGGGCCAACCTCAGCGACAACGTGTTTCTTAATCGGGCCGACGCCGTCGCTAGCTTCGGCACGGCCAAGTTCCTCACCTACTTCTTTCCGGGCTTAGGCCACCTCGTGCTCGGTCGTACCGGCGCGGGCTTCGGCTTCCTCGGAGCCTGGGTCGCATCCGTGGTCTGGACGGGCCTCGCCCTCCTTCACGGCGCGGGTGGCGGTCGGCTTCGCATCACCGCCGGGCTGCTTCCGCCTAGCGTGCTTTGGATCGTGGTGATGCTCGTCGCGGTCGGCTCTCTGGGGACGGACCGCGCGGCGGCTCGATCCAAGAAGAGCCCGACGCGTCCCAAGCCGCCAGTCGATCTTCCGTTCGATTAGCGGACCTATTTCGAGATAAATCGCAGGAGGCTCTTCGCCTTCGTGTTGTTCGGATCGATCTTAAGGGCGTGTTCGAGATCCTTCTTGGCTTCGGGGACGCGTCGAAGCTCGTTCAGAGCGGAGGCGCGGGCGATCAGGAAGTCAGGCGTGTCCGGGTATCCCTGCACCGCCTCGTCGGCGGCCTCGAAGGCGCCCTGCTTGTCGTTCTGTCCCAAGAGGAGGATGGAGAGTTCGCAGTTGGCCTGCGCCGCCGCTCCCTTGATCGCGGAGGCGTCCTGGGGACGCAACAGAGCCTCGTTGACCGAGGTGAACGCGCACTGCCGGTAGCGCTCGATCGCGATGGATGTTTCCCCGAGGATCGAGTGCAGCTTTCCGCTAAGGAAGTAGTTCGCCGAGATCGCGGGCGCGAACTGGATCATCCGGTCGAGAATATCGCTGCCTTCGCGAAGCTTTTTCAGGTCCTCCGGGCTGGGTTGCGCGCCGCCATCGTAAGCCCGAATCCGGTCTAGGGCCAAGCCGCTCATCTTTTCCCGCGCCGCCTCGAAGCTCGGGCCGTCGACGATCGCCGCGCCCGCGCCGTTCGGAAGGCTCGGCGACTGGGCCGAAAGGAAGATCGCGATCGCCAGAACGGCGACCGCCGCCACCGGCCAGTATCGCCTAGCCGACAACGACGTTCACCAGCTTTCCAGGGACGACGACCACCTTGCGAACCGTCATGCCCTCTAGGTAAGGAGCAAGCTTGGGTCGCGCCATCGCCTTCGCCTCGTGCTCTTCTTTCGACGCGCCGACCGGCAACTCGAAGGTGTCCCGGAGTTTACCGTTGACCTGGAGGGCAATGGTCGCCGCCTCTTCCGCTGCGAGCGACGGATCGGACGTCGGCCAGGTCGCGTCGTAGGTGAAGCCTTCCTTGCCGAGTTCGGACCACAGTTCGTCCGCCGAGTGGGGCGCGCCGGGCGCGAGGAGGAGAACGAGGATTTCGGCGGCCTCGCTCAGGGCGAGCGCTTGCGAGCGGGTCGCCTCGCCCCTGGGCGTCAGCTCGTTCAGGGTGTTCACGTACTTCATGAGCCAGGAGACGTACGTATTGAAGCCGAACCGCTCGATGTCGTCGGTGACCGCCTTGATCGTCTGGTGGGTGGCGCGTCGGATCTTCTTGGCGAGTTCGTCGGGCTCCTCGAAGGCGATCAGGTCCCGCCACTCGGGGGCATAGTGGCCCTTCAGGCTCTCGGCGGCACGGAAGACACGGGAGAGGAACCGGGCGAGGTCTTCGACGCCCTTGTTCTCCCACTCGATGTCGGCGTTGAACGGGGCCTTGAACAGCAGGTACAGACGCAGGGCGTCGGCCCCGGCGGTCTCAACCATCTCGTCGGGCGTGACGACGTTCTTGCGCGACTTGCTCATGCGCGCCCAGCGCCAGGAGAGGTCTTCCGGCGCGTAATTCGCCACCTCGTCGAAGGGGACGACCACCCCGTCCTCGCCTTTGCCCGCCTCGCCCTCCGCCTTGCGGAAGGCGGTCCAGGCGAGAACCTGGCCTTGGTTCTCCAATCGGGCGAACGGCTCCTTCACGCCCACGAGTCCCGCGTCGTACAGGACCTTGGTCCAGAAGCGGGCGTACAGGAGGTGCATGACGGCGTGCTCGGCGCCGCCGACATAGCAGTCCACCGGCATCCAGTAGTCGGCGGCCTCCCGGCTCCACGCGGCCCCGTCGTTGTGGGGATCGGTGAAGCGCAGGAAGTACCAGGACGAGCAGGCGAATCCGCCCATGGTGTCGGTCTCGCGTTTGCCGAGCCGTCCGTCGAGGTCGGTGACGTTGACGAACTCGGGAATGTGGGCGAGCGGCGAGGTGCCGTCGCCGCTCGGTTCGTAATGGTCGACCATCGGCAGTTCGACGGGCAGCGAGGACTCAGGCACAAGCTGCTGCTCGCCGTCCTGCGCGTGGATCACCGGGATAGGGCAGCCCCAGTAGCGCTGACGCGAGATCAGCCAGTCGCGGAGCTTGAACTGCGTCTTGCGCTCGCCGATCCCCAGGGCCTCGACCCAGCGCCCCAGCGAGGCCTGGGCCTCCGCGACGGTCAGGTCGTCGTACTCGCCGGAGTTGACAAGGAAACCGTCCTTCGAAACGAAGGGCAGGGCGGGCTCGATGCCGACCTCCGGAGTGATGACGGGAATCACGTCGATCCCGAACCGCTGGGCGAACGCGTAGTCGCGCTCGTCGTGGGCGGGCACCGCCATGATCGCGCCGGTGCCGTAGGTCGCGAGCACGTAGTCCGCGATCCAGATCGGAACCCGCTGGCCGTTCGCGGGATTGATCGCGTACGCGCCGGTGAAGACGCCCGTCTTCTCGCGGTCCTCCGCCGTCCGGTCGATGTCGCTGATCGTCCGGGCCTGTTCCTGGTACGCCTTGACGTTCGCCTTGTCCTCCTCGGAGCCAGGGAGTTCGGCGACGAGAGGGTGTTCCGGCGCCAGGACGCAGAACGTCATGCCGAAGACGGTGTCGATGCGGGTGGTGAAGACGCGGAACGACAGGTCGTTGGGCTTCGGACTTTGGGCATCGGGATCGTCGAGGTCGACCCGCTGAGCCTCGACCTTCGGGGCGTCCACCTTGATCTCGAACTCGACACCGTAGGAACGGCCGATCCAGTTGCGCTGCTGGTTCTTGATGCCTTCCGGCCAGTTCAGGTCGTCCAGGTCGTCGATCAGCCGATCGCCGTAGGCGGTGATCCGGAAGAACCACTGGGGGATGTACTTCTTCTCGACCAGCGCCTTCGACCGCTCGGCGCGACCGTTGACGACCTCCTCGTCCGCGAGGACGGTCTTGTCCACCGGGTCCCAGTTCACCGCCGCGTCTTTCTGGTAGGCGAGACCGCGCTTGTAGAGCTGCTCGAAGATCCACTGGGTCCAGTGGTAGTACTGGGGATCGGACGAGGAGAACGAGCGGGACCAGTCGTAGGAGACGCCGATCAGCTCCATCTGCTCCTTGTAACGGGCGGCGTACCGCTCGATCATCGGCTCGGGATGGGTCTTGTTCTTGATCGCCTCGTTCTCGGCGGGCAGGCCGAAGGCGTCGAAGCCCATGGGGTGGAGGACGTTGTAGCCCTGCATCGCCTTCATGCGGCACAGCACGTCGGTCGGCACGTAGTTGCGGCAGTGGCCGACGGAGAGTCCGGCTCCGCTGGGATAGGGGAAGAAGTCCATGCCGTAGAACTTCGGGGCGCCCTCGCGCGTGCGGGTCCGGAAAAGGTCGGCCTCGGCCCATTTCTGTCGCCACTTGGCTTCGAAGGAGGATGGGTCGTAGCGGTCTGCCATGTCTCCTCACAGATTACCGTTTCGCCATGCCGCCCTAGGGCAGTTCGAACCAGAAGGTCGCGCCTTCGCCGGGGCGGCCTTCGGCCCAGACCCGGCCGCCGTGCCGCTCGACGACCTGCCGCACATTCGCAAGGCCGATCCCCGTCCCTTGGAACTCCTCATCCCGGTGGAGGCGCTGAAACGGCTCGAAGATCCGCTCCGCGTAGCGCGGCTCAAAGCCGATCCCTTGGTCGCGAACGAAGAAAACTCCTCTTTCCGCGCCGACGGCGACCGTGCCTCCCTGGGGCGAGTATTTCACCGCGTTCTCCAGTAGGTTGTGGAGGGCGAGGCGCAACAGTCGGGGATCGGCCTGCGCCCGCAGGCCGTTCTCTACGACGACGTCGACGGACGAACCTTGATGGGCCGCGAGCGCCTCGACCGCCGCGTCCTGGGCGAGGGCGGTGAGGTCCACGGGCCGTTTTCCGATCTGTTCGCGAGAGAGACGCGACAGGGAGAGCAGGTCGTCGATCAGCTCGCCCAGCTTGCGTCCCGCGTCGGCCTGGCGCCGGAGCAGGTCACGCGCTTCCGACGGCAGATCCTCGCCGTGATCCATCTCGATCATCCGGCTGGTCGAGACGATCGCCCGAAGGGGCGTCCGTAGGTCGTGGCTGACGTGGTAGGTGAAGCCTTGGAGGGCCTCGTTCGCTTACCGAAGCTCTTTGGTACGCTCCGCGACGCGCGCCTCCAAGCCTTCGTTCGCCTCGCGGAGCCGCTCGTAGAGGAGAGCGTTCTCGTACGCCACCGCCGCCTGCGCGGCGAAGGCCTCGACCAGCCGTTCGTGCTCCGCCGTAAAACGGCCCGTTTCGGCGTGGCCGAAGAGAAGGCCGCCTAAGACCTCTCCCGACCGGGCGCGCATCGGGACCGCGAGATAGCTTCGCACCGGCAGGTGGCCCGCCGGAAGCCCCTGGCCCCCGGACCAGCCTCCGTAGCGTGGATCGGTGGCGACGTCGTCGGACCGCACGGTGCCCGTCCCGTTAAAGGTCGGCTGGAACAGGGGCGTGTTGCGAACGGGCGGGAACGCCTCGAAGGCGGCGCGCGGAGCGCCGGAGAGGGCGAAGAGACCGAATCTTTCCCCGGTCTCGTCCAGCTTCCCGTAGAAGAACGAGCCGAACTGCGCGCCGACGGCGGCGGTCGAGACGTCGGTCAGCGCCTGAACGATCCGCTCGGGCTCCGGCTCCGAGGCCAGAATCCGCCCGACGTCCAGGGTGGATTCCAGGAGCGCGACCTGACTTTTCGCCTCGGTCACGTCGTACGTGATGCCGGTGACCCTTCCGGGCGAGACATGGCCGCCGGCGGTCACGAGCCATCGAAGGCCCCGGGTCGGGTGGAGCACGCGGTATTCCAGCCGGAAGTCGTCACCCCCCGCGATCGACGTCAGCACGTCGCGGGCCATCCGTTCGCGGTCGTCCGGGTGGAGGCGCATTTGCCACGCCTCGAAGGTGGGAAGCGGATCGTCCGGGCCGATCCCGAACAGTTCGCGGTATTCCGCCGACCACTCGGCCTGCTTGGTCGCGAGATCGAGATGCCAGACGCCTGCGTCGGCAGCGCGCAGGGCATAGCGAAGACGCTCCTGGGCCTCGACGGCGGTGTCTTCGGCCTTCCTGCGCGCGGTCACGTCGCGCAGGCTGATCGCGATGCCATCGCCGTAGCGGCTGGACCGGGCGTCCATCCAGCGATCGATGACGGGCGAATACGCCTCGAAAGCCTGAGACTCCCCGGTGGCCATCGTCTGCGCGTAGCGCATCTGGAACTCGGTCCCGGCCAGCGCGGGAAAGGCTTCGAGCCACCTGAGGCCCAGAACGGTTTCCCGGGGGCGACCGAACATCGCTTCGGCTCCCGCGTTGAACCGACTGACCCGCCAATCGCGGTCCAGGGTATAGAGGGCGTCGCCCAAGGATTCGACGAGCTGCCCCAGACGCTTCTCCGAGCGTTCGATCGTCTCCTCGGCGAGCCGCCGGTCGTGAACGTCCGTGCTCGTGCCGACCCAGCCCACGAGGGCGCCGCCCGCGTCCCATCGCGGCTCCACCTGGACGATGTGCCAGCGGTACTCGCCGTCGTCCCGCCGGAGTCGCATCTCCCCGCCATAAGCCTGGCCTTGGCGCACCGCTTCCTCGCTCGACGCGTGGAAGGCTCGAAGGTCGTCCGGGTGTACGACGCGCGTCGGATCGTAGGGTAGATCGCGGTTCTCGCCGGTGTACTCCCACCAGCGCTCGTTCAGGTCGATGGGACGCCCGTCCGCGTCGGCGGTCCAGGCGATGTGCGGGATCGCGTCGATCACGGGCCGAAGGGCGGCCTCTTCCGCGCGTTGGTCCGGACGAGCGGAGTCGCGGAAGTAGACGTGAAGGACGTCGCCTTCCGGGCAAGCGTCCACCTCAAGCCCGGAGCCGTGCGGAGGAGAGAACCGGAAGCTCACGACCTCACCCGACGAGCGGGCGCGCGCGTAGGAGTCCTCGACGACGGTTCCCCGCAGGGTCGGCCACACGTCCCAGTAGATCCGGCCCTCAAGCCCTTCGCCTTTGGCGGCCCGCAGGCTCGCGTTGGCGAACAGGATCGTGTCGTCTCGATCGAGTGCGACGAACCGATCGGCCATCTGGTCGAGGACGCGCCGCGCCACGGGATCTTGCCAAGGATGGATCGACACCGTTCTGTAGTTTACGAAAATGAAAGGCCAAAAGGACGCGTCGGGCGAGCGCTTCGTCTTCAAGGGACGAGAACGGAACCGCGCCCTCGTCCAAGGGGGCGCTCCCCCTCGCCCGAGACTTCCATGCGAGAGGCCCGCCCTTTCCTTCGCGCTTATCGCCCAGCGCCGGCGCAAGCGGGCCGGAGACACTGCGTACAAACCTCGGACGGGCGGCGCTTTCCGAACGGGAGGCGCCGCCCGTCTTTCCGAGGGCCGCTCGAAAGGCCGCACTCCGCTCTAACGACCCGAAGGGGGCGAAAAGCCCACTCCCGTCAGACGCTCCGAGATCTCCCACAGCCGCGCGGACGCGACGAGATCCTGCGCCCGCTCCGGGACGACCGCCTCGACGGGGCCGCCCCGCGTCTCTCCCAGCCTCGCGGGGCCGTAATAAACCCCTCCCCGCGCCATCGGCGACGTCGCGGCGAAGAGCGTGGGCAACGCCCCCTGGGCCACCGGCTGGAACAGGAACCAGAGCAGGGTCCGCATGAGGCCCTGAAAACTCACCCGCCCCGCCCCCTTGTAGAGCAGCTCGGTCCGGGAGATCCCCGGATGGGCCGCAAGGCTCGTGACCCCCCAACCGCCCGCTTGGCTCCGACGTTGGAGCTCCAGGGCGAACATCAGGCACGCCAGCTTCGACCGACTGTAGACGGGCATCGGTCGGTAGCGCCGCTCGGCCTGAAGGTCTTCGAAGTCGAGCTCGCCCTGCCGCGCCGCGACGCTCGACAGGGTGACGACGCGCGAGCCTTCCGCCCTCCGAAGAAGCGGCATCAGCTCGGCGCTCAGGGCGAAATGACCGAGGTGGTTCACCCCGAACTGCAGCTCGAAGCCGTCCCGCGTTTCCTGCCGCCGCGGCGGCGCCATCACGCCCGCGTTGTTGACGAGCAGATCGAGTCGGTCCGTCTGGCTTCTTAGCCTCTCGCCGAACCGCGCGATCGACTCCAGGCTCGCAAGGTCGACCGGCTCGAAACGGACGGTCGCCGTCGGCGCCTGGCTCCGGATCGTCGCCACGGCGGCCGCCCCCCTCTCGGGGCTGCGACCCGCGACGACGACCTCACTGCCCGCCCGCGCCAGGGCGAGCGCGTCTTCGAACCCGAGCCCTCCGGTGCCGGTGACGATGGCGAGACGGCCGCGTTGCGTAGGCATGTCGGAAAGTGTCCAACGTTCGGTCGAAGGGATCGGGTGAGATAGGGTTTCTTTCATGTTTGTTCGCCTAGTCAGTCATTTAAGTGGCGTTCGGTGATCGGAGGTCTGAGACGAGGATCCTAGGGGCCGTGGACGACGCGCCAGAGAGCCTCGAACCCGGCTTGGCAGCGCTCGTCCGCGTGTCCCGAGTCCCGAACCATGGCGTCCATGGTCGCGCCTGCGATAGCGTCCGTGATCTCGGCGATGAACTCCATCGGCGCGTCGCGCATCGGACCTTGGGCGCGCGTCCGTTCGATCAGCGCGCCCACCCGGGCGAAGGCGCGGGCGCCCTCGTCGCGGGTCGCCGGGGTGATCTCCTCGGAGGCCGCGAGCTGGGCCATGGTCCGCCGCTTCTCGGGATGCGCGACCGCCCAGCGCATCCAGCGCGTCCAGACGTGGCGTATCTGCTCGCGCGGCTCCGCTTCTTCGGCGAGATCGCCTTGGGCCGCCGCCGCCATCTCCTTCTTGATCTCAAGGTAGAGCTGGTTGAAGAGCTCCGTCTTGGTCGCGAAGTAGTTGAACAGGGTGCCGTTCGCGAGCCCCGCCTCCCGGGCGATCAGCGCCGTCGGCGCGCCCAGCCCGTGGGCGTCGACCACGCGGGCCGCCGCCTGGAGGAGGGCGCTTCGCTTGTCGTCGCTCTTGGGCCGGGCCACGATCCTATTCTACATCATGAATGACCAATCAGTCAATTAAAAACAGAGGAATCGTCTCGATCTCAGTCCTGCGCGGTCGGTCGCACCACGATGTCGCCCACCTCGACGTCGTCCGGCTGCTCGATCGCGAAGGCGATGGCCCGGGCGATCGCGTCGGGGGGGATCGCGATCTTATCGCGCCGCTCCCGGATCGCCGCCCGCGCCTGCGGGTCGGTCATGGACTCCGCGAACTCCGTGTGGACGAACCCGGGGGAGACGACGGTCACCCGCAGGTCGGGACCCGACTCCTGCCGCAGCGCCTCCGAAACGGTCCGGACCGCGTTCTTCGTCGCCGCGTAGACCCCCATCTGGGGCACGATCTTCAGCCCGGCGGTGGAGACCACGTTCACGAAGTGGCCCGTGCCCTGCGCCTGGAACGCGGGCATCGCCGCCGCGAACCCGTGCAGGACGCCCCGCAGGTTGACGTCGATCATGGCGTCCCAGTCGTCCGCTCGCCGGGCGTCGATCCGGGAGATCGGGCCGATACCCGCGTTGCTCACCAGAACGTCGAGCCGCCCGAACGTGGCGGTCGCCTTCCCGACGAGGCCCACGAGCTCCTCGCGCCGCGTCACGTCGACCTCGATCCACTCCGCCGACCCTCCCGCCGTCCGGATTCGATCGGCCAGTTCGGCCAGCCGATCCGCCCGGCGCGCGCCCAGGACCACCTTCGCCCCCGACCGGGCGAGTCGGAGCGCCGTGGCCTCCCCGATGCCCGCGCTCGCGCCGGTGATCGCGACGACCTTACCTTCGATGCCTTCCATCCCTCGATGCTGATCGAACTCGCTTGGCCCGGACTATCGGATTCGGGACTTCGGCTTTCAAAATCGGGCGGCGGGTAAACCTTTCCCATGGGGCGCCGTGTCGAAAGGTTTCGCCGCACATGGGGCGAGGTCCAGTTCTGGTCGGCGGTCGAGGAGGTTGGAGAACGGTCCGATTGGAGCCTCCGCTCGGACCGCCACACGCTCAAGGTGCTTCGTTCCGGGACGGTCCGGGGCTACCAAGCCGGTATTGGGGAAGAGTCCCGCGAAACGCGGACGCTCCGTCCGGGAAGCGTCAGCCTCGTTCCCGCCGGCCGCCTCTACCGGTCGACGGGCATCGGAGAGCGGATCGCCTTCTCCGTGCTGACCCTTCCGGAGCGCGGCGAGTTCGCGGCGGTTCTGGACGGGCGGGACGCGTTCGTCCACCAGACGGTCGCGCGTCTTGACGAGGCGCTCGCTGGGGGCGAGGAGCGTCTCGGCGAAACCCTCGTCCAAGCTCTCCGCCTTCACCTGGAAAGCCGGTACCTGAAGAGCCGACCGTCCGATCGCGGCTTGGAGGCTTCGGAGCGGCGGCGTCTCGAAGCCTATCTCGAAGCGAACCTTCAGGCCCGCCCCACCGTCGACGATCTCGCACGTCTGCTGGACATGGGAAGGAACCGCTTCGCCGCGTCCTTCCAGGACAGCTACGGAACGAGCCCGGCGCGGTACGTCCGGGAACTTCGGCTCCGTCGGGCTCGCGTGAGGCTCGAAGCCGGGGTCCCAGATCTGACCGAACTGGCCTTCGACCTCGGGTTCGCCAGCCACAGCCATCTGACGGCGGCCTTTAAGGCCCACTACGGCGTCCCGCCCCGAGAACTGCGCCGCCCATAGTCAACCGTCCGAAGACACCCTTTGAGCCGGGCGTCTGGGAGCGATCCGTGCCGTTCCCCGGCTTCGAGGTCGAACATTCCGACGGTCCCTTGCCTCAGCCTTCCTCCTCTGAACAGGATGTTCAGAGGAGGATGTTCTGGACCCCTTCCGCGTAGGTCGGGTGAGTGATAACCGCTTCCCGGAGGGTCGATGCCGGCAGCCCCGCGACCATGAGGAGGGAGTAGACGTGGATCAGGTCGGCGCCGGCCGCCCCAAGGTAGGCCGCTCCGAGGATCTGGTCCGTCTCTTCCTCAAGCAGGACCTTGATAAAGCCTTTCGTCTCGCGCGCCTCGTCGGCGTGGGCGTTCCGGGCCATGTCGAAGCGGAGAACCTCGAACCGCTTGCCCGCCTCCTTCGCCTCCTTTTCCGACATCCCGACGCGCCCAAGCGGCGGGTCGACGAAGACGGCGTAGGGGACGACGCGGTCGGTGGTATGACCGTTCTCCTCAAGAACGGCTCCCAGCACGATCCGGGCGTCGTCCCAGGCGGTGTGGGTGAACATCGGTCCGCCGCGCGCGTCGCCCGTTACGAAGAGCCCTGGCGCGGCGACCAGATGTTCGTCGACTTCCACAAACCCCCTCTCGTCCGGGTCCACTCCAAGGGTATCGAGACCCACGTCGTCCGTGTTGGGCCGTCGACCGGTCGCGACGAACAGCGCGTCGGCGGCGAGCGGCGTTCCGCCGCAGTCGAGCACGATCCCTCCATCCGTCGCGGTGACCTCGCCGTACTTCGTTCCGAGGACGAAGCGGACTCCCTCCTCTTCGAGCATCTCCTGGATCGCCTTGCTGACGTCTCCATCCTCGCGCCCTAGGATCTGGTCGCCCGTGTCCACGACGGTGACCTCCTCGACTCCCATGCGACGATAGAACTGGCACATCTCGACGCAGATATAGCCGCCTCCCAGCAACACGAGACGCCGGGGGAGGGTGTGCTCGTAAAGCCAGTTCTCCGCGGTGATGCAGGGGATCGTCTCCAGGCCGTCGATCTTAGGCATCAGGCTCCGGGTGCCCACGTCGAGCACGACACGGCTGGCTAGATACCGCCTGTCGCCGACCTCCACGGCGATCTTGTCCCCTTCGCGTCCGGCGAGGCGAGCGTGGCCGTGGACGAGCCGCTCCCCAAACCGTTCGGCGACGCCTTCGCGGGACTCAAGAGCCTTCTGGTGGGCGAGTTCGAGTACGCGGGCGTAATCAGGAGAGACGGCTGGGATGTCGATCCCGAATTCGGCGCCTCGCCGGGCGAGAGCGGCGAGGCGGGCGCTCTCGATGACCGTCTTGTTCGGCGTACAGCCGAAGTTCACGCACGAGCCGCCTGGATGTTTACGCTCCGCCACCAGGACACGCATTCCTTTCCCGCAGCAACGTTCGACGATCTCCTCCGCCGACTGCCCAGCCCCGATCACAAAGACGTCGCAGGTCGAAGAAGTCACGTTTAGGTCCTACTCGCGTTTGGACGCCGCCGTCCGCTCGGCTCGACTCGTCCTTTATAAGGATGGTGGCGCAGACAAGGCTTCGGTTCGACGACGTGCGGGGCGAGGGACCGCCCGAAGCGTTCTGCGAGACGTTGTGGCGAGGGCTCTCGGCGACCCCTAAGAGCATCCCGCCGCGCTTCTTCTACGACCGGGCGGGCTCCGATCTGTTCGAGCGGATCACCGACCTGCCGGAGTACTACCCAACCCGGACCGAGGCCGCGATCCTCGAAGCCCACGCGGACGAGATCGTGGCGGCGGTGGGCGCGGGCATGACCCTCGTCGAGTTCGGCTCCGGCTCCTCGCGCAAGACGCGTCTGCTTATCGAGGCCGCCCTGCGGCGGCAGAACGCTCTGACCTACGTGCCCATCGACATCAGCCGCGCCTTCCTGCGCGAGTCGTCCGAGGCTCTCTTGGACGAGTATCCCGGCCTTTCGATCCATGCCCTCGCGGGCGAGTACTTCGACGCGGCCCGCGCCCTTCCGCCCGCCGACGGTCCGCGCCTGATCCTTTTCCTCGGCTCGAACGTCGGCAACCTGAGCCACGAGGAGGCGGTCGAGTTTCTGCGTCGAGTCCGCGCGAGCATGGCCCCCCACGACCGTCTCCTGGTCGGGACCGACATGGTGAAGGAGGTCGCCATCCTTGAAGCGGCCTACGACGACGCGCAGGGAGTGACCGCCGCCTTCAACCTCAACCTTCTCGCCCGGATCAATCGTGAACTCGGCGCCCACTTCGACCTCGACGGCTTCGTTCACGCCGCCCCTTGGGATGCGGAGAACGAGCGGATCGAGATGCGATTGGTCAGCCGGGGAGACCAGCGGGTCCGCGTGGACGCGCTCGACCACACGTTCGAGTTTGCCGACGGGGAGGCTATCGTGACCGAATGGAGCCAGAAGTACACGCGGGAGAGCTTCGCCTCCCTCTGCGCGCGCGCTCGCTTCGACGTCGATCGGATCTGGACGGACGAGCGCGGCTGGTTCGTGGAGAATCTTCTCTGTCCCTTCGGTGAAGCGTAAGGGTGAAAACGGCGACGATGACCGACCGCAAGGCACAGATCCGTCAGGATCTCGACGAGGTTCGCGCTCGCACACTTTGGCTTCTGGATCGCGTTCCCGACGACTTTCTGAGGGTTCGCGTCCATGAGTTTTATAGTCCGATCGGCTGGCACTTCGGGCATGTCGGGCGGACGGAAGAGTTCTGGACGGTGGGCGAGGCGATGGGACGTCCTCTGCTGGACGATCGATTGACTTTCATCCTCGCGGACACCCACGACAACCCGAAGGACAACCGCGTCAACATTCCCGATCGCGCGGGTTTGAAGGACTACCTGGAGCGCACCCGCGCGAGCGTCCTGCGCGCGCTCGATGAGGCCGATCTCACCTCCGAGGCGCCGATGCTAGCTGACGGCTACGCCTGGGAGTTCGCGATCCAGCACGAGTGCCAGCACCAAGAGACGATCGCGGAGATGCTCCAACTCATCCAGCGGCGGCGCCCGCAGGAACCGGTCGAAGGGCTTCCCTGGGCGGCGGGCGGCCGGACGGAGATGGTGGCGATTCCGGGCGGTGAGTTTCGGATGGGATCCGACGACCCCCACGGCTACGACAACGAGAAGCGGGAACGTACGGTCGTCGTTCGCGATTTCAATCTCGGGGCCAAGCCGGTCACCGCCTTCGAGTGGACGGAGTTCGTCGCGGACGGCGGCTACGAGCGTCCCGAGCTTTGGACGGAAGCCGGCTGGGCTTGGCGATGCGCCGAGGAGGCGACGCTCCCCGAACATTGGGTCCATCAGGCGGACGGCGTGTGGGCGGTCCACGGCCCTTGGGGCCTGCGCGCCCTCCATCCCGACGAGCCCGTCTGCGGAATCAGCGCCCACGAGGCCGACGCCTACGCGCGTTGGGTGGGCAAGCGCCTCCCGACGGAAGCTGAGTGGGAATATGCGGCCTCTCCGAGCGGAGGGAAATATCCTTGGGGGGACGACGGACCTACGTTCTCTCTGGCGAACTTCGGTCTCACGAACTGGGGACCGAATCCCGCCGACCATCGCCAGACCGCGACCGGCCTGCACGATCTCGCGGGAAACGTCTGGGAGTGGACCTCGTCCGCCTTCCTTCCTTATCCAGGATTCGAGGCTTATCCTTACGATGGGTACAGCAAGGACCATATGGCGGGCGCGCACCGCGTCTGCCGGGGCGGCTCCTGGGCCACCAGCCCGTCGATCCTGCGCCGCACGTTCCGTAACTGGTACGTCCCGACCTACCGGCAGGGCTTCCTTGGTCTGCGGCTGGCGGAAGATGCGTAGTCGCTACTATAAGGCGTAATGATCCACCTCCAAGACGTCACTAAGCGCTACGGCGAGCGCATCGCGCTCCATCCGACGGACCTCGACGTTGCGGAGGGCGGGGTCACGGCCCTGATCGGCCCGAGCGGCTGCGGCAAGTCCACCCTGATCCGCACCGTCCTCGGTCTGATCGAGCCTGACGGGGGGCGGGTAACCGTCAACGGGCAGGGCGTGAATCGGGAAAGCGCGGAGGCGGTTCGGCGGAAGGTCGGCTACGTCATCCAGGACGGCGGCCTCTTTCCCCACCTCACCGCCCGCCAGAACGTCGCTCTGATGGCGAGCTATCTGAAAACGGACGGTGTCGACGCGCGCCTGGGCGAACTCGCCGATCTGACCCGCCTGCCCAAAGACGCCTTCGATCGCTATCCGGCCGAACTGAGCGGTGGCCAGCGGCAGCGCGTCGGTCTCATGCGCGCCCTGATGCTCAAGCCCAAGGTCTTGCTTCTCGACGAGCCGCTTGGCGCGCTCGATCCCCTCGTGCGTGCCGCCCTCCAGCAGGATCTCAAGCGGGTCTTCACGGAGGAGGGGCTGACCGTTCTTCTCGTCACCCACGACATGGGGGAGGCCGCCTACCTGGCCGATCGGATCGTTCTTATGCGCGACGGCCGTATCGTCCAAGAGGGCGCCCTCGACGACTTTCGGGAGCGGCCCGCCGAGCCCTTCGTCGCGGAGTTCATGAACGCCCAGCGACCGGCGGTGGCGATATGAGACGATGGCTGGTCCTGCTTCTAATCCTTCTGTCCCTTCCGCTACGTGCCCAGACGGTCACCGTCGGCTCGAAGAAGTTCACCGAGTCGTACGTCCTCGGTGAGATCGCTCGCAAGGTCCTGACCGACGCGGGGTTCAAGGTCGAGCATAAGCAAGGAATCGGCGCGACGGGCATCGTCTGGACCGCCCTCACGAAAGGCGACATCGGGGCGTATCCCGAGTACACCGGCACGATCTCCGAGGAGATTCTGAAGAAGCCGGGGCTTGACGTCGCGACGATGGCGGCAGAACTAGCGAAGCAGGGCGTCGGGATGTCGAAGGACCTTGGCTTCAACGACGGCTACGGCATCGCGATGAGCGCCTCGGAGGCGAAGCGGCTCGGCATCGCGACGATCAGCGACCTCGTCAAGCACCCTGAACTGAAGGCGGGCATCTCGCACGAGTACCTCGCCCGCAAGGACGGCTGGACGCCGCTCGCCGCGAAGTACGGTCTGACGATGCGGCCCGATGGAGTTGAGCACGCCATCGCCTATGCCGCCCTCTCGGCGGGGAAGATCGACCTCACCGACTGCTACACGACCGACGCGGAGATCAAAAAGTACGACCTGACGGTTCTCAAGGACGATCGGGGCTTCTTCCCGCTCTACCGCGCCACCTTCCTCTACCGGCTCGACCTTCCGAAGAAGGCGGTCGCGGCCCTCGACGCCCTCGGTGGCACGATCGACGAGAAGACGATGATCGCCCTGAACGCTGAGGCGAACCGGACGAAGGACTACGGGGCCGCCGCCGCGCTCTATTTCAAAGGACGGGGCCAGAACGTCCAGGTTCACCATGACACCCTGACGGAGCAGATCGCGCCGCGCCTGCTCGAACACCTCGCGCTGGTCGGCGTCAGTCTTCTCGCCGCCGTCCTCGTCGGCATCCCATTGGGCACCCTCGCCGCACGGCCCGGTCCTTCGAGCGGATTCATCCTAAGTTTCACCGGCTTGATCCAGACTATTCCGAGCCTCGCCCTCTTCGGTCTGCTCGTGCCGCTCGCCTTCTTCGGGATCGGCCTGCGGACCGCGATCTTCGCCCTGTTCCTCTACTCGCTCCTGCCCATCGTCCGTAACACGGCGGCAGGCCTACGCGCCATTCCGCCCGCCCTGCGCGAGTCCGCGGAAGCCTTGGGGCTGCCCGCCGCCGCGCGCCTGCGCCTCGTCGAGTTTCCGATAGCCCTGCCGACGATCCTCGCGGGCGTGAAGACAAGCGCCGTAATCAACGTGGGCACCGCTACCATCGCCGCTCTGATCGGCGCGGGAGGCCTCGGCCAGCTTATCCAGAGCGGCCTATCGCTAAACGACAACGAGACGATCCTCAAGGGCGCCGTTCCGGCGGCGATTCTGGCGCTGATCGTCCAGGGCGCGTTCGATCTGCTGGAGCGGTCGGTGGTGTCGAAGGGCCTACGAACCTGATTTAGGAACGCGGTCGTTTGCGACCGCGATCCCCAGCGAGCGTGCTCGCGCTCAAGCACAACCAGGACGGGTAAACCGTACCGTGCCCTACGATCCTCACGAGCCGACCGCCGCGTTGTGCGACATCCCAATCCGTGAGAACGGGGAGGGAATGGTGGACGTGCTCACGCTCTCCGACCGGATCTTTCTCGACCGGCCTCGTTTCGACTACAAGCGAGAATCCCTTCTCCGCGTCGGCGCGGCAGATCGGCTGGCGCAGGCGGCGGATCGGCTCCCAACGGGCTATGCGTTCGGACTTGTCGAGGGCTGGCGACCGCCGTTTATCCAGGCGCGGATGTTTCGCTCGACTTGGCGGCTGATCGCCGAGCGGTTTCCTGAGCTTTCAGAGGACGAGCTCAGGCCCGTCGTCGAACGGTACACCGCCCCGATGGAGGAGTCCGTCCCGCCGCCCCACACGACGGGGGCCGCTTTCGATCTCGCCCTATACCATGACGGCGTGGCGGTCGACGTCTGCTCGCCGTTCGAATGGAAGGACCCCGACTGCTTCGCCTATGACGCGCCCGGCTTGTCGGACAACGCTCGCTTCCAGCGGGATGTGATCGGTGGCGCGTTCGAAGGCACGGGGATCACGAACTACGCCAGCGAGTACTGGCATTGGAGCTACGGCGACCAAGGATGGGCCTATCGTGGCAGCCATCCTCATGCCTTTTACGGGCCTATAGAGCCCGTCGGCTGGAAGCCGGAAACCCGAGACGCCATCGATGCGCCGCTCGAATGGATCGAGGAGACGACGGCCTAGGGAAGAGGGGATCGAAACGACCCGTCCCCTGGTAACCTCCCCCCATGGTTGCCCTCGCCGCTTTCGCC
>Ga0160428_1000520_pt1 | contig 41607 bp, 45 predicted proteins | sample SolpanmetagenomM_FD_108198 | JGI IMG/M metagenome (GOLD analysis project Ga0160428, IMG submission 108198) | Solar panel surface microbial communities from Lawrence Berkeley National Laboratory, California, USA - M | ecosystem: Engineered > Built environment > Solar panel > Unclassified ... | reverse complement strand
TTTTTGCTTACTTTTGAAGCACCATGATCTGAAATAGGGTCATGCGGGAACTAGTTTAGTGCCAGGATTATGCTCCACCCTCCTTGCCGAGAGAGGTTGGCTGCAGAAGTCTAGACTTGCCAGGATAATGCTCAGAAGTGTGCCCGTAGGGTCATGTATTAGTGTCATGGTTGTAAGTATAAGCTTGAACAAAGTTATCACAAGTTGCTACTGGGTAAATCGCAAGATTAAATGCTGAAAAACAGAATTTTATATTATGTTTAGTAGGTTGAGTTGTACGGATGATTCGTTAGGCTTCTAACGCGACAGGTAAGACCCTATTCCTCATTCGTCAGTCACAATAAAAATTGTTAATGTCAGACGCGCTACAATTCGAACAATGGTTAGAGCGTGTCAATGAAGACATTGAATTCCAAGATGAATTAAATAGCGTTTCCAATTACTGGAAGCGCTATTTTCATTTTGATGCTCGGCTGAAAGTTGATGATTTGAGTAAATGGCAGAAAAGGCTATTGGACCCAGATTACATACGTCAGTATGCCTTTTACCCATTTTTGAGGCATGAGGTAATAAAGAAGCGCTTTGGTAAAGTAAGTGTTCAGAGCGCTAGTGGTGAACGACATGAAGTTCGAGTAAAACTCAAAAAGAAACCTACCCGTCCAATATGCTATGCAGCACATCAAGACTCCTTAATTTATGCTTGGTATGGCTTTAAGTTGCACCAGCTATTAGAGGCACAAATAATTGAGGCAGGTATAAACGAATGCGTTATTGCTTATCGCTCGTTAAATCAAAAGTGTAATATTCACTTTGCTAATGAAGCATTTAGCTTCGTACAAGCACAGCAATCATGTGTTGCACTTGCTTTCGATGTAAAGAGTTTCTTTGACACTTTAGACCACGATATTGTGAAGCAGTCGTGGTGTAGGCTACTAAATGATGTCCGTCTTCCTAAAGACCATTTCACAGTATATAAGTCCATGACAAAGTTTAACTTTGTAAGACTTGAATCTTTAAAAAAAGAATTGGGTGAAGAGGAATTTGAGCTTAGGCGTAAGAGTGGACGTCTAAGCTATCCTTCGGATTTTCGTCAAAGGGTTGTACCGCTAATTGAAACTAATCTTAAAGAAGGTATTCCCCAGGGAGCACCGCTAAGTGCAGTGCTTTCAAATTTGTATATGTTTGAAGCAGATAAAGTGCTTTCAGGTTTTGCTGCTTTGTACGGAGGATACTACCGACGATATTGTGACGATTTATTATTAATAGTCCCCATTGTTGATGAGCCGGAGGCACATCAAGTAATGTTAGAGACAATGAAAGCATTAAATCTCCGTATCAATAAGGATAAAACAGAAATTCGCTATTTCAATTCTAATGCCAACAGCTTTGATTGTGTTGATGAGTATGGAAAGAAAGCTGCTCTCCAATACTTAGGTCTCGAATTTGATGGATGTGAAGTTCGTTTGCGCTCAGCCAGTTTAGCCCGCTATCATCATCGTCTACGCCGTAATGTACGTCAGGCGGCCCGTATGGCTTTTGGCCGCCGTGCACACCTTGATGGCAAACTCGCGCCTAAGAACGGCAAAATTCTAAAGCGGACTTTATATGAGAAATATAGTTTACTAGGGAATAGAAACTTCGTTACCTATGCCCGAAAGGCATTTAAAATCACTGGTTCACAAGCTATAAAAAAGCAATGTGACCGAAGTGTTGCCTTAGTCAATCAATGCGTGATAGCAGAAACTGCTCGCCGTAAAACTAAAGCAGAGGCTAAACAAACTGGGTAGATGATATCCGAAATGCTTCATGTAGCGCTGCTGCACGTAGTGCCTGTACTGATTGTCGCGCTTGGTCTACTTCTCCTTCTAACTCGGTGCAATGATCTAACAATTCTGTTACTTTAGCTACAATGCGCTGTTGTTCAGGAAGAGGAGGTAGGGGAAAAGGAGTATTCTTTAACTGAGTTAGATTAATTGAAGCAAGGTTTGTAGTTTGTTTTGCAGCCCCTAAAAAATAAGCTCTTGCAAAGTCAGAATTAATATAACTCATTGCATAATAAGGGAGAATTGTGTCAGCTATTATCCTCACTCGAAAAATATGGTTTTGATGAATACAATTGTCTATTTCATTATTCCATATAGCACATCGACCTAGTTTATCTGCATCACCTCCTTCTGTCATTAAAAGGTCGCCCTTCTGAAGAGCATACTTTTCTACTTCATGAACTGGTACTGCTATTTTTTTGACATGATTTAGTTGTAAATAACCCCGTTGAACATTCGCAACTGCTAAATAAGGAGTATCAATAACTATTTCTTGATAGCTTTTGCCTTTTGCTACCCCACTAGAGATATTCATTACTTCCCCTAGTCGGCACCATATCCATCCCTGCGGCAGTTCATATGGCATCTCAGCCTTACTTAACGGTAGCAAAGGCTTATCAGCACGTATCTCCTTTTTGTTGATAAGCATCTGTCTATCAGACCGTATGCGCGCTAACAATTCAGTGGCAGTTTCATTAAGATGGTCCTGTGATGTCAAGCCACCTTGCACAGCTTCGCGCAAAATAGATTTGCGCATACGAATAAGCAGTATTGTTTGATGAGCAAGCTCGGCTTCAATGCGGTCAAGATGTTGACGAGCTCCATCTATTTGTCGAATAGCCTCCTTCTGTTCAGCTAACGGGGGAATTTCTAATTCGTAATTAAGGAAAAAGTTCTCATTAATACGTTGACGATTAGTAGTACCAATACTAGCTCTTTTACAAGCCTCGTCAAAGTCTGGAGCTTGAATTAATGTATAAAAAAACTCACGCAGTACCTGTTCTTCGTTGATGTCGAAGCACCAAAAGTCATTGGTAATGATTGCACCCTCTAGTTCTGCAGGTACCATTCCAAATGCACCATTACGGGCATCTATACGAGAGAGAATAAATTGACCTTGCCTAGCTACATACTGATTCTTAGTGCCAATCGCACTACCTTGTTGCGTGCCGCGTAGTACTACGCCTTTATGTTTAGTACGAATAGTGACCTGCTTATAGGCCATACCATCTTCTACCTTGATAAGCTCCTTATGACGCTTTATCAAGTCCCCAATACGTAGCTTATTCATGGGTCGCTTCCTTTTTAAACGAAGCAAATAATTGTCCTAATCGTTGATACGAAGCTTCGAATTCGATTACGGTATCCGCTAATGTGAATTCGGTAGGCACTTCGGTAGTACTAGGATTTTTAACATCTAGGTTATAACCACGGCTTCTAATTTCATCAATCGAGACTTTCCAAGCACGCTCATAAGCAAAAGGAGCTTTGAACCACTTACGCAGTTCATCAAATTCCTCATAACGCACTGGACGGGTTTTAGAGTAGGACTTTACTCCTTCTGCATAGGGATGTTCGTAATACCAAATATCAGTTGTAGGACCTCCTTTCTTGAAAAACAGGAGGTTAGTGCGAATATTAGTATAAGGTGCAAATACACCATTGGGTAGACGCACAATAGTATGCAAGTGACACTCTTGCAGCAGGTGTTCTTTCACGCGCAGCTTAACGCCGCTTTCACCAAAGAGCGATCCGTCAGGAAGTACCACACCAGCTTGACCACCAGCCTTGAGCTTTTCTACAATGAGAAAAAGAAATAAATCGGCTGTTTCTGTAGTGCGAAATTCAGCCGGGAAACCGTTAGCTACTGCACTTTCCTCCAATCCTCCGAATGGTGGATTAGTAAGAATAAAGTCTACCATCGGCATGTCTTCCCACACTTTGAGGGTGTTGACGTGTTGCACAGCTTGAGGAACTTCCACACCATGCAATAGTAGATTTGTAGTAGCTAGTGAATGAGGGAGAGGTTTTTTCTCATAGCCACGCACACTATGCTGCCAATGTTGTTGCTGCTCGACAGTGGCCAGTGGCTGCTTATTGCGCATGTATTCGAGGGCATTTACTAGGAAGCCACCAGTGCCACAGGCCGGGTCCATTGTTAAGCTGCCAGGACCATAGCTAGGGGCAACTAGCTCGGTCAAAAGTTGCGTCACAGCGCGAGGTGTATAAAACTCCCCAGCATTACCGGCACTCTGCAGATCACGCAGGATTTGTTCATAAATGTCATTGAACATATGACGTTCCTGCCGTGAGGTATAATCAATGCCCTTCTGTAAAGCAGTCACCACTTGCCGTAGTAAAGTGCCGCTTTTCATGTAGTTGTAAGAGTCCTCGAAAATATTGCGTACTAAGTGTGCACGGTCAGCAGGGCCTTTGGGCTCTAATTCTTTGAGACGAGGAAAAAGATCGCCATTTACGAAATCTATTAACTCATTGCCAGTCAGACCTTCATCATTGGCAGCCCAGTTACGCCACCTCAGTTCTTCTGGAATGGGCGATTTATAATTTTCATTCTGTGCTTCATCGTCTTGCTCTTTGTCATCAAAAATTTTCAGAAATAGTAACCATACCAACTGTGATATACGTTGGGCGTCGCCATCCACCCCCGCATCTTGGCGCATGAGATTCTGGATAGACTTAATAGTAGCAGAGAGGGAAGCCATAATAAAAAGCAAAGCGCAAAAGTAGGTGATGAGCTATGCCGCGTCGTATAATCCAGTTCGCAATTGACGTAAGGCCTCTCGGAAATCAGATGCTCCCCCAAAGCGGCGCACTAGCCGAGCAGGTGTATCCAGGGCATCAAAAGGAGCAAGCTCCAATACCTTAGTTGGCTCTAGTTCATCTGAACCATCCTTCGTGTATTTATCCAAAAGTAGATTCAACACCTGCCGAGCAGGCTCGCCGAAGCGAGTAAAATAATCTCGACGGCGCACCTGTTCGGCTCGCTCACGACGGGTGCGAGGTGGCGCGTCATAAGCCACATGGCACAGCAGGTCAAAAAGGTCAAGGTCTGGCTGGTTTACTTCTTCGCGTAGTTCATCTAGTAACAAGCCTTGTTGCTCTAGTTCATTCTGTAGCTCACGCGAGTTATCGGCTGTTCGCCAACGTGTAACAAACTCATCTAATTCAGCATAGTATCCACGCAACCGCTGGCGTGTATAATCCTGTAAAGATTCGGTAATAAGCTTACCATCAGGTGTATAATACAGCTTCCGTTCGCGTAAAATATCTACGCTCACGTCATTTACATATACTTTCCCTTGTGTGTCATATTCATCATCCTTGTCCAAGTTATTACTATCAGCAGCGGAATTAGAGGCTCTTCCTGAACCTATTTCAAACTCCTCACCGGGTAGTACTTCGGTCTCATCTTCTGGCTCGCCATCAAACTTGGGGTCAGCGAAGAGCTTAGTAACGTGCCGGAAATCTAAGATGGTAAAAAAAGCCTTGCCACGTTCCTCGTCGATGCGTGTGCCTCGTCCGATAATTTGTTTGAATTGCGTGAGGGAGGAAATATTGGTGTCGAGTACTATCAGCTTCACTGTTTTGGTATCAACGCCAGTAGTAAGAAGTTGTGAAGTGGTAGCAATGACTGGAAACCGTTTTTTAGGGTCAGTAAATTTCTCCACCCAGCTTTCGATGTTGGGCTGCTCACCCGTGAGTTGCATTACATAATGTGGATGGTCCTGCACCATACCCTGATTCATGTTTACCAGCGCTGAGCGCATTCGGCCTGCGTGTTCTCGGTCGCGACAGAACACGATAGTTTTAGCTTCGCGGTCGCCCGATACCCTCAAAAATTCAGTCACACGGCGTGCAACAGCCTCAGTTCGCTGGCCTAGCACTAGCGCGGCGTCGTAATCGGTACGATTATACTCTCGGTCGGGTACTAACTGACCGCTAGCATCGGTTTGTCCCTGTTCAGGCCGCCAGCCCTCATCGCGGTCTAACTGTACCCGCACCACTTTGTAAGGAGCTAAAAAACCATCGGCGATGCCTTGCTTAAGGGTATAAGTATAAATGGGTGGGCCGAAGTAGTCTACATTAGAGCGTTCAGCCTCATTGTTCGGTGTGGCCGTTAGGCCCAGATGGGTGGCTGTTGGGAAATAGTCAAGAATAGCGCGCCAAGCTGAATCTGTTTTTACACTTCCCCGATGGCACTCGTCCACCACAATTAGGTCAAAGAAGCTGGGACTAAATTCGCGGTATGCTTGTGCGTCAGGGTCAGTACTAGTTAAGCCTTGATATAAGGCTAAATAAATTTCATACGATTTATCAATGTGGTGGCCTTTTACCCATGTCATTTGTTCGCCAAAGGGCGTGAAGTCTTTGCGGTAAGGCTGTTCTAGCAGGATGTTGCGGTCTGCTAAAAACAAAATGCGCTTCTTCGCTCCTGCTTTCCATAACCGGTGAATGATTTGAAAAGCAGTCTGGGTTTTACCCGTGCCTGTAGCCATTACTAGCATCATTCGCCTTTCGCCCTTGGCCACGGCTTCTATTACACGATTGATTGCTACTGTTTGATAGTAGCGTGGCTCGATACCATTAGTGTTTTGGTAATAGGGCTGGCTTGCCAGCTTTACTTGTTCTGGCACAAATAATCCCTTGTATTGGCAATAGCGCTGCCACAGTTCTTGCGGTGAGGGAAAATCACCTAAACCAATTTCACGTTCTAGCACACCGTGAGCCTGGGTCAAGTCGTGCTCTATAAAGCCATCACCATTCGAACTGTATACAAAGGGAACATCAAGTAAAGCTGCATATTCCAATGCTTGTTGAATTCCACTTGCGATGGGGTGTTTGTTATCTTTTGCTTCTACTACCGCAAGCGGCACATGAGGCTGATGGTAGAGCACGTAATCCGCTTTCAGAATAGTCTTCTTATCGCGGGCATACATGTTGTTGCTGCGTACCCTTACCCGTCCGTTCGTTAGCTGCACTTCCTCTCGCAGTTGCCATTGTTCCCAATTAGCCGCCAGCAGCGCTGGGGTGATGAACTTAGTGCGGATATCCTGCTCAGTAAGTAGCTTTTTGTCCATTTTGACTAAAATTTCTGTAAGATAGGATTGGTATTACTACGCGTCTTTCACCTTTAGTCATAATGGATGTTTTTCAATGAATACTGATGCCGTATCCACTATAAGATATGTCGAGTAAACTCAGGCATTTGAATGCGCCTCCGACGCATTATGGCTTTTCACTATCATGCCTAGCGCTTTATGTGCTATAAGCAGGCCGTGGGCCACGTTGCACATGGTATGGCGCAACTGCCGAGTTGCGGGCGTGTCGGTTTGCAGGCTTTGCACCGGACCGCCGCCAGCTTGCACTTGGCATTGCAGGCCGTTAAGGGCTACTGGCCTGGTCTACGTGTCGGTGTAGTTTAAGCTGCCCCACTTCTACGATGAGGCAGTGGACGACCCGTTCTCTGCGGTGGTCTACGCGGTAGACACGCTGGCATTCCGCAGTTGGCTCAACTGGGTTGGAAATATGACAGAAAATAAACCGGGCTAGCTAAGGAGCTAGCGGATGCTGGTCGTCAGGGTCGAGCTGATGCGCAAGCTGCGACAATTTCGCGTGGAATGGTCGGAGTGGCGAGTTATGAATGGATTATTACTACTTGCAGTAGCTTTGAGGAGCAACAAGCTATAGGCAACTCAGGTGAAGAGTGCTGACTAGAACTGAGTGCAAGAAGGTTGCGATTGTAAAAAGAGCAAAAGAAAACCTATTCAAACTTAGGCGATAGTTTGTAAGTAGTTATTTAAAAAACGGCATGGACACCAATTCAAAAAAATACTTGGAATACCTGAATGAGCCTGCGAAGGGTCTGATAGATTTGCATAATATCGCAAAGAATAGACTTATCGATAAATTGGAGGAGCAACTCAACGATGGTATAACCGATTATCATCTGTATGATGAGTTTTTTGCTTTTTACTCCGCAACTCCATTGTATGATTTTACATCAATGCATTATGAGTTAACAGGTGAATTTCTAGAAAAAATTCTAGATTTTGAGCAAGCCCAAAATGTTGTTATTGATAAAGAAAAATTGTTTTTTGTTAGAGCTATGTGTCAGATATCTTCTAGCAACACAGTTGGAGCAATGGCTAGCTGGGAATTAGCTAATAGAGAGAAGATGCGGATAACAGGAAATATTATTTCAACTTTGGACCTCATCTCCAATTTGCCAACGCATACAATTGGCAACCCAGTTAACACTGCTTATAAAAATAACCTGCTAGTTAAAGCAATTACTCCGCGGTACCCATCTATTCTAAAAACAGAATTTAGAGATATTATAGCTAATTTGATCGGATTGGACGCAATTAGTTTTCTCTCATGTGGGTTAAGAAATGTTCAGGTTGCAGGCTTAATTCAATCACATAATAACTCACTTGAGCTAAATAAGATTTTTGGTCAAGAAATAATCAATAACCTATGTATTCTTAACGAATCTATTATTAAGGACTATCCCGAAGTTATAGCAACTATTTCCAAAAAGAAGGATAGGCAAATAGGAAAAATGCTTTCACCTTCAACTTTGGGAACAATTAATTCTTCTGTATCAAGCATTTTAGGAAGTTCAATAAGTGGCTATTCAGGATTGTATTCAAGTATTTTATTGCTTGATGACACTAAGTTCAACATTGAGTACCCTGTATATATAAATAAGCTTTGCACAACAACTCTGAGTGTTGACGAATTCAAAGCGCATGTTTTATTAGGTATTCATGCATTACGAAATAAGGTCCTACATGACCATGATGACACATTGTGCTATTTCTCTAATGCAGATTTATTTATTAAAACCATCGGACTGCTTTTAATAGGGGTTAGTGTAACGAGTAACATCAAGTGACTTTAGATGTAATACTTGACTCGTTTAAGCTTTTCATAAGTGAAGCAGATAGAGCTAGAGAAAAGCAAGGGGAATTCATGCAAGGGCATTATGGTAGCAGTTTCCCCGGTAGTAAGTCTAAATGGCTTATCAGACCTTTCCTTTAAAGCAGGAAAATGTCAGTTTAAGGAAGGCAACTTGGGAGCAGCAGGCTCATGGAGGGATGTAGCCACCAGTGCAACCATCTTGGGGGGAGTCAGCAACCGCAGCACGCCTTTCTTATTGAACTGCTTCCCGCGTCGGGTGAGATACCCATGAGCATTGAGCTCAGTGGCAATAGCGGCCAATGTAAACCCATCGCGCCGCAGCAGGGTGGCCAGCCGGCGGGCCTGCTTATTCGTCACGGCTTCCTGGGCATTGTGCTGAACCGCCAACCGACCCTGCGCTCGACTATCATCGGTAAAGTTGGCCACGTGGCCCAGCGTGAAGCCTCGCGCCTTCTTGGCCGAGAGACCCCGCTTGGTCGAATCGGAAATATCCTTGGCGGCCTTCTGCGCAACCGCCGCCATGATATGAATGGTAAACTCATCCGCAGTCGGGATGTCGCAGGCCTTGAAGCGCACCTTCTCCGCCATGAGCTTCGAAGTGAAATAGACGCTGCGGGCCAGCCGCGACATTTCGGCCACTAACAAGACGGCGTCTTCCGCGCAGGCCTGCGCAATGGCTAAGGCCATCTGGGGGCGCTTGTCTTTGCGCCCGCTTTCGACCTCGATGTATTCTGATATGATGCGGTCATCGGAGCCCAGGAATTTTTCAGCAATTAGACGCTGGCCTTCGAGGCCCAGGCCGCTGATGCCTTGGCGTTGGGTCGAGGCACGCAGGTAGAGGATGTAGTCCATTGGGTCACTTCGGGGGATTTTGCCCAAATATACCCCAGGTGGCATTCTAAGAACGAACGTTCTTAGCATGCCACGCTAACCCATTTGTGAGCTTCTCCTATAAGAATGCCAATGCAATCCAGCGTCTGACGACCTCGTGGCCCTTGAAAAGAGCACCTGAGAATGCTACTCCTATAACGTTTATTAAAGCTCCGTTTAATAAACGTTATAGGCTCCACTGTCACCTCTCAACAGGTTTGTTTAAGCTAGATCTTTCACAGTCCTTAAGGGTTCATTCAACGCCTGTGAACCGTATTATAGCCTGGCCCCTACGGCCGATGGTACGCGTAAAGTCGCAACTGGTCGGGTGAGACCTCTAGCCGGAATTGCCCCACGGTTTCTAGGTGCCGTTGAATCGCGGGAAGATCTTGTTCTATCGCTTTGGGGGAGAAGAAACGTGGAAAGTCAAGCCATTCAATTTCTTTGTAAGCTGCCCAGTCTAACTGCGGTTTGCCACTGATCATGGCTTCCATCGCGCTGGCGTAGTAGTTGAACTGATAGCTGGTATGCTCGTCCAAGTACAGCCAGCGCTCGTTCCCGGCGTCTTCCCAAATGAGTTTGACCTGACAGGCTTGCACCAGGGGCCACTGCGCTACCAGGGAGGTGAGCAGCTTCACCCACTTGGCATTACTGAGCAAGGGCTGCAGTTGAGCCGCCACGATGAGTTTGTCGAGGGCCTCCTCGTCCCGGTTGACGACAACATAACGCTTCATCACGCAACAATAGCGACCAACTAGGTAAGGAGCAACACGCAGAGGAGAATGAGTCCGATAACGGTACATTATGTTCAACTGAGAGGGTTTTCTAGGACTGAGAACTCCTTTCGTTGCTATACTTGCAGCGCCCGCCGCGTCTAAAGGGTGGGAGGAGAAAAGGAGCTAACGGTAGTGCGACCGCCCTAGTCTCCGGCCCACCAGTTGCGCCTTTTGTTGTTCCGTGCCGCCTTCCTTTTAGGCGCCCTTGCGCCTACTTTCCGATGCCTGAAGACCCCACTGCCCACGACTACCTCTCCGAAGAAGAACTTGATGCGCTCGAGTATCAGCTGCTGGTGGAGTGGCTCGACTCCGTGCCGACTGCCAAGTGGCACGCCTTCGTGCACCAGTGGAATTTTGACAACGCGGACGATATCCTGCAGTGGCTGAGCGACAACCCGCGTACTGAACAAGCCACAGCCTTGATGCTGTACTGGATGAAAGGCGCCCGCTTCTTCAAGCAGTATGCCACGGCCGCCGAGGCGCGGGCGGTGGCGCCTTACGTGGAGAAGAACTGGCTGTTCATTCACCAGTTGGAAGAGCGCTACATGGCGGGCTTTTACGCGGCCGGCACGATGGGCTTTGACCCAGTGAGGGATCCGTTTCCGGGCATGCTGGGCTACGATTGGACGGCCGATTATCGCGACCAGCCGGCCGCCCGCGAGATTCCGGCTCCTCTGTTGGAGGCGGTACCGGGGCTGGCGCCACTGGGCAAGTGGGAGGTGGAAACGGAAGAGGGCATTCCCCTCGCCATTGTGGCGCGCTTGGAGGCGCTGCGCGACCCCGAGGACGAAGAGGACTAGCACCAGCTAATTGTCGCAAGCAAGGCGCTGGTGCTGCTTGCCCAGAAATAGACGGTGCTGTGACGCTAGGGTGCTGGCTCATGTAGGATGCCACTAGCAGACTCAAAAAGGGTAGGCCCTTCCTTTTACATACGGCAGTTCCCCTCATTTACAGAATGTAAAAAGCTTACCCTCTGTTTAAATCACCGTTTTTGTGAACCAGTAAAAAGCCACTCATGCTTGCGAAAAGTTTCTTTTGGCCCTTGCTGTTGTGCGTTACGCTGAGCAGTTGCGAGGCCCCGCCCGTGCAGCAGGCAGGGACGGCGCTGGCCAATACCGTCTGGGTGCCGCGCGCTATCGCCTGGGTGCGCCCCCATCCTAATGATGCCGAGTTGAGCGGCATCCAGTATGCCGACTTCTCCCTGCTCTGCTTCCGGGGCCAGGGCAAATTCATGCGAGTTTCCTCTTATCATTCTCTCGGCAACGGCGATACCATTATCGTCGCTACCGAACCGGGCTTCCGAGTCGATTCCGGTCGCTACCAGATAGGGCCAAAGCGGGTAGTGGTCACGTCTAAACCGGTGTACCAGAGCCTCAACTTCATGCCTTTGAGCAAGAAGGCGCGCACAGATACCCTCTCGTTAACCGGACAAACGCTGTGGTACGAAGGCATCGAATACCGCCCCTGCACAAAGCTCTCGGGTCAACGCATTGATTCGTTTTGGGCATTCACTCGCTTGAAGTGAATCGCTCATTCCGATAAACGCCTGGCAGTTGGCCGGCACTAGGTGCCAATAGGCCATTGCCGAGCCAGACGAGTTTAAGAAACCTGTCTACGCTTCAAAGTTTACGAAACTCGCCAAGTAGAGGAGTGTCGTAAACACCCAAATGGGAGCCTGGTCCCCGCCAAAGTACTACACCGGATGCAGTAGCTAGGAGAGCCAAAAACTACCACTTTTCCGAGTTGTGTCCGAGAATTAGTTTTATGTAATTCGACTTTTCTAAGGAATCAAAGGGAGAAAGAGTTGACCGCTACCTTGCCTAAAATCCTAATTTATGACGGAACAACAGCGCTTAGTAGCCTACACTCAAGGGGAGGCAGCTCCCTCGACGGCCTTACTGCTTGAGATTCAAAATGTGTCAGACCCAGCGGCCTGTTTAGCGAAGCTGGTTACGATTATGCAAGGGGTGCTATCTATACCGGACGAGTTATGGAATGAAGACGCGGCCGAGCAGTGGGAGATATACTTGCCTAATTGGTTCGTAACGAGCATGAAGCAATTATCCTTGACTCAAATTATGGCTACCCCTGACCAGTGGGATTATGAGTCCTGGGTCGCTACGATGTGTGATAGGCAGTGGGAATGGTGGAGTTCCGCAGTAGGTTCAGCTTCTTTGAGCATCACCCTTGACCTTTTGGGATTGCCTTACAATGGCGGACCCTTCTTCTACGCCATAAAGGCAAGTTGTCCAGTGGGATACATAGTACAGGCTATAGAAAATTTTTGAAGCTTGCTTGATGGCCTTGTCACCTTTTCTAAACGAACGTTTGTCAAATGACTCAGCAATCGGCTATAGAGAAGTTAAAGCCTGCGCCGTCTTGATAAGGCCGAGCGACTCAGAAGGGCAGGTTGCGGTAGGCGCTGCGAGCAGCTATCCAGCCGGCGGGCGCGCCTACCCACAGGGCGAGCACAAACACGTTGTGAAAGGCATCATCCTTATCCAATCCCATGCCCCGAACCACGTAGTGGCCCCAGGGCTCGATTCCGTACAGGCTATGAACGAAATCAGAAAAGGGCAGCAGCAGCAGCATGCAAAAGGCCAAGTAGTACACAATGGCACCCACACGCACCCCCGCCAGCAGCGGCGTATTGGCAGGTGCTACTAAGCGACACACCCACCAGAGCATGAATAGTCCCAAGGCGATATAAAATGAAAGGGCAAACCCGATTATAGGCAGCATCGTGGCATTATTCAGCTGAGTAGTCAACGAAGTAACTACCGAACTGAGCCACTATCGCTGCAAATGGCTTACTAACCTCCTTCTAATAAGCCAGCTGTTAGATAACGGGGTATCAACAAAGTGCACCTTATAGACGCACACGTTTTCGGCCTGTTATACCCCTACCAGACGCTGGAAACGGACTCGATGAGGACTTTTTGAGCTACTCGTCCTGCGGGGTACTTTCTGAACCCTTGCCTGTGTTAAGGCGAGCTACTTACTTCTTATTGCAGGAACTGCTTTTTCAGAGCTCCGCTAAGGTGCCGACTAGCCCCAGCGCGGTGGCACCTTGCTCAAGCCATGTGAGTACCCAAGCCGTTTGGTCGGCCGGAGCGGTATGCAGGAGCAGGTAGACTTGCTGGCTGGATACCTCTACCAGAAAATCTTCGTCCCACGCGGCAGGTCCAGAAGCCAGATAAGCATAACGTACTAAATAGGGCATCTCCACTGGTCTTGCGGCCATTAAATACCAGGAACTAGTAGCTTTCAGGTAGTGTAGCAGCTGCTCTTGCTGAGGCATTTGGAGCGGCAAACTAAAAATGAAGGTATACTCATAACCCATAACCAAAGCTAGGTCTGTTTACTGAAACGACCGTGGCTGTTGCAGAACTCCCAACCTCACTTAAAAACAGGAGCTAGCTAGCTTAGAAGCGTGAAGAAAGCCGCCTGGCACCTTGTTTTCTAGGCTGAGTTGGTTGCTAGCAGCACTGTGCGATGGCCTAGACCGAGTTCTGCAACAGACACGACCGTTTACAGGATGTAAAAACGTGGTATACTTCAAGCTTACCCTTATGCCCCTTCCTAACCTACTTCTCTCTGAAATGGCAATTGGCACCGACTTCGACGGTCTCATGGTGCTAATCTATATGATTGGTTTTATAGTGCTCGTTTGGATAGTTTTTATAATAGTGGATTTAATTAGGAAAGATTACCAAAAAGCTTTTCTTAAAGTTATTTTAATGGTCGCTGCTTGGATGGGACTCGGTATGATTTTGAATTTTTTAATGAAAAAGCACTGATATACACGGGGGTCTCATTGCGAAAAAGTGGATTTACACGCTGAGGCATTAATTATTGATTTATTGCTTTTTAAATGTGTTATAGGCTAGCTTTATCATAAAGGATTTTCCTTTACGATAAAGCTAGCCTATAACACTGGATTGCTTAAAATCGCCTCTTTTTATCCTGATTTTGGGCTACCCTTTCTGATAAAGAAGCTTAGTGTGTAGAGCCGCCCCTTTGCAACAAGAATCACTATGAACGCCCCACCAGGGGATTAATATCAGCAAAGTGCCACATCAGCCGCGCTCCGGATGGGGCTGAAAACTCGCACTGATTCCAAGAGTGGGGATATAACTAGGATTATGTTATTCGACAAAAAGAAGAAGCTATAGAGAAAAGGATACTTTCGCCACTACCCCAAAAGTCCTGTTTATCTAGCGCGCTTAAATTCTAGATAACTACCTAGCCTCGCGGCCTGTTAGTTAGTCGGTTGTATACTGCTCCATTTTGAAAGCAGTTGTTCTGTTATTTTCTCAGTTGATTCAGGCCGTATACCTACCCTTACCATTTCCAGCTGCACACGGCTACGGTCGATATTACGGTAATTCAACCGGACAAAACCATAGGTAGGGTGGAAGTAGGACTCCAAAGTTGTGGTGCCCATTTTGCTGGTAGCCGTCGCCGCCACACGGTAGCAAGGGAGGCGGCCTAAGGGGGTGGCCAGGTGCACGGTATCGCCCTGCGTGTAGCGAAATTTTACTTGTATGATGCCTTTCCAACTGGCCCACGCCGAGTCCGCGTAGGCATCAGCCGGTGGGTAGACGGCCCATTGCCAGGTTCTGCCGCGCACCGCCGGCAGCTTAATATGGGGAAACGGGTTGAGTTCCAAGATTCGGTAGCGCCCGTAACGCGGCGGATGAATCCAAAACTCCTCCTTATTTTCAACCGCCCCCACCCCTTGAGTGGGACCCGCTGGCCAGAGCGTATCCGCCCGAAACAACCAGACAAAGAGCGTCTGGGTAGGCTCAATTTGAAAGGGCTCACCCGAAGCAGTCATTGTTACGGTATCCAGCGTAGCGGTCGTTGCTTTCGGAGCGTACCATCGCACACAGTACACGAACCGGCGATTCTTGGAGAGAATTTTTTCACCGGCTAATAACGGGGCTGGGTGTGAAACAGCTGCCCTAGCACCGAAACGTTGTTTCTTAGACTGACAAGACCCAACAAGCACCACCAAAAGGCCTATAAGGAAGGGCGCATAAAGTCTAGTAGGCAAAGTGGCGCTTGCTAGAGTTGGCATGGAGCTCAAATATCTGTCGGGCTAATAACGTTTCTTGATTGAACATTGAAGTAAAGTCTCAGCCTTGAGGTTTAGACCTTTTCCAAAGGAGCCTTTAAGTAATGTCTTCAACTGGCTACCAGAGTGACCTTACGCATCGAGCCGTTGCTACCGGGTAGTTGCGCCTGCTCCGCAACTCGGCAATATTAGTGCAACAGTTTGCCTAGCGGCCCTATCTCAACTACTTCTTCCCCATTTTGCACCTTCCTAAAATCAACAAAACGCTGGCGCTGCTGACGGCCGGCATCGTAGTGACCATGGTAGGGTCCCTGGAACTAGCTGACTGGTACATTGGGCACCATTTCCACAACACTGGCAAGGAGTCGCTCAACCTGATGCCGGAAGTCGTTCTCTACACGCCTGTCCTGATTCAGGCGCTGACGCTGCTGCTCACGCTGCTTTTCTGTCACTGGCTCTGGCACGTGCTGTTTTTTCTGACGCTGGTCGCACAGGTAATTATCCTCTACTGGCTGTACCATCTGTTGCAGGCTGTTGGGGGTCAGTCTTTACCGCACAATTCTCTCTTAGACTACCTGGGCTATTTGCCGCTTCTTTGTGATGTAGCCTTCATAGTGATTTACCTGATATATAAAAGATACGACTACTAAAGCGCTAGTTCGTGGCATGTCTTATACGTTGCCTTAAATCCCCCGTTTAGTGCGTCAGCTTATTTATAGTCGCGGTTAGCTCATTAAGGTGCACATTCTTGAGCTGAACAATTTTGTTCCGATTAATAAGATAATGAATGGATTTGATTTTTTCTTTTTGCTCCTGCTGCTGCTAGTACTGATGGGGGGTTGGCTGCTTGGCCAGCGCTTCTGGCAGCGTAGCAAAGTGTTGGCCGCATCCGGCTGGGCTCGCTGCCGAGCGGGGATAGAACTACTGCTGCTAGCGAGCGCCTGGAATTTGTTGATTTACTGTTTTACGGCAGTACTTATGTTGCCTTGGGCTAAAGGATTAAGTAGGAGCACCTATGTAGCTCTCCCGTACGAATGGGAGGAGGCCCACTTGCGTCAAGAACTCTTCTTACTGCTGCTGAGTGGTGTTGGAGGGGCTCTTACGTTGGTGGTGTGCCGCCGGCGAGTAGCTGCGCTCAGCTGGCTCCTCGGGTGCGTGCTAGTGCTCGCGGGCTTTCGTGGCCAGCGCTTCTATCACGACCAAATTGAAGTGCAGCAGTTGTCAACAAATATTTATCTGAGGCTACCTAAAGTCTATGCCCACTATTGATTAAGATGATGAGTCTAAATAGAATTCGAGCCGTTTGCGCGGCTTGTGTAATAGTCCAAAAAACGAGCGTTTGTTGGAAGGCGCGCTACTAAGTGCATCTCAACACAAGATTTCCTACACGTTGATTCGTAGACGAATTTCCGAAACTCGCCCCGTTCTGCACCGGCCCACTGACACCTAGTGCTAAGCAACTGCTAGAAGTTTAGGGCAAGCAGGGTCTTACCGTTCGTTGCCGTAACAAGTAATTTCATCGAGCAGGCGCAGGAAGCGAAAGTAGTTTCAGGAAGCCAACAAGGTAAGTAGTTTACTGAAACGGTCGAATGTCAAAATGGCGAAGCATCGGGCGCCTTACTTTTGAGCCGTTTCTCTTTCGTGCCTTTTCCTTGCTATTTATGGGCCTCTTTGATACCTTGTCTCACCTCTCCTCCAGCGGTCATCTCAGCGAAGCCGAGGCCCTGCTCGAACGCTTGGAGGCATCGTCCTTGACGGCGGAACAACGCGCTTGGGTTCTGCGCTTGCGCGAGCTGCTTGAAGAGCTGGACCGAAACAACTCGCTGGGCTTGTTTTTTTAACCCCCCCTGGGGCCATACAAAAGCCGCGGCTCGGCTACGTAGAATTGCTCGGACCCGGCACCAGCTGCAGTCTGCTCAAAAATTGGCACTGTGAACAGGCTCCGTTGAGGCAAAGGAAGGTAAGTTTGTTCAAAGGTTCTTTTAGCTTTTGAGAACTCCGTGTCTCGTCATGAACAGGGCTGAATTACAACAGTTGCTGGACGCCGTACCGGTCAGCCAAGCCCGCTATTCGCTAACCGGTAACTCCTCGCCAGATGCAGTGGTCTTAGACAATCAGGACGCGTGGTGGTTCGTTTCTTACGTTGACGAGCGCGGCGGCAAACACCAAATGGCGCGCTTTGCCATTGAGGACTTAGCCTGCCAATTTCTCTACCAGGAATTCCTCGCATCTGAGCGAATCAACACGCAGTTCGGTTTGAACAGCTAAGGTAATTTGTTCAGGAAGACGGTCCCTGTCTTAGCCATTGGGGGCTCAGAAAGTACCTCGCCGACGTGCTGGCTCAGAAAGTCCGCCTGAAGTGTCTTTACAGCGCGTGGCGGGTGTTTCAGATGATCGAAAAAGGATGCGTCTGTAAGGTGCCCCTTTCAGGACCTGGCACTCCTGTTTTTTTGCTTATCTAACTAGGAGCGCTTTTCGCAACAGAAGTGCTGACCACTCGGCCCGCGCTTCTGTTGCTTACTTCGCTGACACAGCCTTTTCTCATTTCAAGTAGGGAGCCAGCTGCGCCACCAAATCTTCGCCACTTAGGTTGCTGGCCACGATCTTGCCCGTGGGGTCGATGAGGAAGTTTTGTGGGATGGCGTTGATATTGTAGCGCTGGGCCGCTTCGTTTTGCGGACCGTGCAGGTCGGCTACTTGCGTCCAAGGTAGGTGGTCGTCCGCAACGGCCTGCAGCCACTTCTCACGGGCCTCGTCGATTGAGATGCTTAGCACCTCAAAGTTGCGCTGCTTATAGGCTTCGTAGGCTTTGAGCACATTCGGGTTCTCGGCGCGGCAAGGCTTGCACCAGCTGGCCCAGAAGTCCACTAACACGTATTTACCCCGGTAGTCACGGAGTTGCACTAGCTTGCCCTCGGGAGTTGGCTGCTGGAAATCCGGGGCCTGCGCTCCTACGGCGGTCACCTGTTGCTTGGCCAATTGCTGGGCGTACTGCTGCCCGGCCAGGCTCTGGCGCAGTGCGGGACTTAGGGCAGCGTAAAGCGGCGCCGTGCTGGTTATAGGCGTCAGAACCGGCTGATTTTGCAAAAGCTCGAAGCTGACCCAAGAGGCAGGATGGGCCTTGATGAAGGCATAATCGAGTTGGGCTACTGCGTCGTTGTGAGCTTTAAAATCTGGGCGCGGGCCGCCCTGCTCCAGCTTAGCCAGTGCTCGGTAGAGCTTGTCCTGCAAGGGCTTGCGGGCGGTCTCGTGCTGCTGGTAATCGGCCGTGAGTGGCCCGCCCTTTACATAAGCCCGCAACACCGAGTCGGAACTGGTCACCACGACCGGACCGGGCTCTAAAAATAGGGACAAGCGGTCGGGTGAGTCGCCAACCCAGCGCCGCAGGTTGCCCGCCACTACTTTCTCGTACGGGACTTTCGTGCGCAAATGGCCCTGGCGCTCGAGCACCAGCGCGGCCGTCATCGGCTGGGGCGTGGTGCCCTTGAGCTCAAACCGCCCGTGGTGCAGCGTGGCCGAGTCAAGCGGCTCATTCCCCCGCACGAGATACACTTTGGCGGGGGCGTCGCGCGTGCCTAGCTGGCCGCGCAGGTGATAGGGATACGCGGTCGGCGCTGGGCGGGGCTGCTGGGCCCAGGCCAGCGCGGGCCCGAGTAGGGCCAGCGGTAGAAAACAGGTACGCATGTGGGTGGGGTGGAAAAGAACATGATGCTGCGAAGCTAGGAGAATTTGCGCAATAAGTGGCTCTTTAGCCCCTACTTACAATGGCGCAACGGCTAGTGCTCGAGAAGGGGAAACTACCCGCTACCACGCTCCGACGGGCGGTAACAGGTGACGTTGACTCCAGAGGCTGCGTGCCCCCTAGGCCACGCTTCTCTCCGCATTGCAAGAGTCCTCCCGGTGGTTCCCACGCCCTGGCACCCAGCCAGCCTAGCTTCGCGTAAGAAGAGTATAGAAGCGAGTACCAAGAATGACAACCGTGCAGGCAACAACTAATTAAAGTCGACTGAGACGTTTTATAGTCGTTGGTTTAAGAAATGTGACAAACCTCTGAAACCACCGTTTCGCTGGACCCAAATGCAGACAGGTGCAATCCTTAGTTTAAGGGTTCGCACGATACCTAGGAACGGAGAACAACGCTACTGCCTCACCACCCAGGCAACGGCCTTCAGGCATTTAATTCCGACAAATGCCTGTGATGTATCTAGTGAAATTTTCTATGGAGGTGGTCATCTTTGCAGCTCCCCCTTTTTACCTACTCTAGCCCATGAAGCCAACGCTCCAGAAAAAAGTTTGCCTGTTTATCGCTGCGCTTGGCCTCTGTATCAGCGGTATGGGAATCGGCTTGGTGTACGGTGTTGACCATCCGCGCCCGAACGATAACCGAGGCCCGGTTGAGCAAGCCTCCCGCCGGTCGATGGGCAAGACCTTTACGTGGGCAGGCATCGCCCTGACAGTTGGCTCCCTGGGATTGTTACTGATGGCGCGAAACAGCGAAAAAAGAGTCTGATGCCATTGCCGTACGCTTCTTAAACGGGCGGCTCCTGTGCTCACCGCTTCAACAGCTAAACTTCTCCTGTGGGTAAACCCCTCACAGCTGCCCAGCACTAGGTGCCAGTGGGCCCCTGCCGGGCTGGGCGAGGTTAAGAAACTCGTCTACGATTCAACGTTTAGGAAACGGGCCGAAGGGATGAGTTTCGTAAACTCGCCACCAGGTGCTTTCCCGGGCCTGGGCAAACAGGATTTTAGGGGAAGTGGGGAAGGGCAACTACTCCCGCTCCAACTTCTTTTCGTCCCTTCACATAATCGAAGTTATAATCCACAGCTTGGAAAAGTGACGGTTTTGGCATGCCTAGCCGCTGCGCCCGGCATGGTACTTTACCGGAGGTGAAGGGTATTCCAGCGACCTATAAGGCATTGTGGAAGGTGCACTGAGCTTCACCCCCCAATCTTGTGGAAGGCCCCAAGCGCATAAACGATAAAGCACCCTACCAAGCCCGCCCAGATTAAGGTGAGAATAGTATATGGCAGACCTAAATGTCGTCGTCGAGTAAAAAGAGTGCCGAATAAACAGCAGAAATTGACGAGCGGTAGGGCTAGGGTGGCCCACATGAGATGCCATAGTTTATCAAGGCTTCCGTGGCCTGAACTGCTTATCATATCGATGACGAGTAGGCTCAGTACTACTAACATGAAACCGTTGACTATCAGCGGTTGAAGGTAAGATCGTTTTGTAGGTATCGATTCCATCTAGACAGCAAAGTAAGCAGCAATAGGTAGCTGTAGTCTAGTAATTCTGGGGCCTAATGTGGAGTTGCACGGGCACAGCCTTTCATAAAAGGCTATGGACGTACACTAAGTTGCCCTGCTTACAGGCTTTTCACAAGCTGTAAACTACGGACTACAGCTTGTAAAACGCTGCTGAGCTTGGCTAACTGAACGGACCCAGTTTATCCTTCGCTGTTGTGCTCAAAATCGTAAAACTGGCGCGTTGTCCAATCGTATTTTATGGACCAAAACCCCGCCCCCCCGTCCTGGACTTGGATAGCCTCGCGCAACCAGCGAGGCGTATAGCCCAAAGGCTCTGCAAAGAAATGCACGTAGAGGCAATCATGTCGTTGCACGTTGTAGAAGCCAAAGTACTGACGCTTATAGCGGGATAGGTTCTGGTGGATGAGGGCGGGGTAGCGGGGTTTGATAGCTTGTCCTAATAAGGTCGGTACGTACTGCAGCGGCAACGTACGCAGGGCATACTCGATGTATGTCACTTGCATTTGGGTAGGCGCGAAGCGGCCGGTGTGGGGTGGCGTGTTACCATCTTCGTCGGTCAGCAACCGGGCTGCTGCGGGGAAAAGACCACAATCGGCGCCGAGTATCTGGTAGCAGCGCGCCACCGTGTCGGTTACGGTTAATGTCTTTTGCGACTGTGCACCCAACTCGTGGCGAGTAGTAGAGGGGTCCGCGCATCCGGCGAGGATAGTACTAGTCAGGACCGCCAACAACAAGCAACGTGTCAGAAACATCATGGGGAGGTTTAGGTCGAGTACCAGCGAAAAAATTAGATTGCCTTCAATATAATAGCCCTTAACCTAACGACTCTATTTGCTACTCACCGCGTTTAATTGTCTGGCTTGCACCGGGCAAAATTCTGTAATTGAATAACTGGGGTATGAAATCAAAAACGCCCTTATTCCTAGGCCGGGCATATAACGAAAACTATGTTAAGTAGGCGCTGGGTAGCCGCGTCAACAGGACCAGCGTCCCCACGTAGGGAAGCCGGTAGTTCAGACGGGCAAAGATGCCGTTAGCACGGCGTAGTTTTAGGCGCGGGCGGTGGGGCCTTTCGTTGCCTACTTTCCTTATCTGGCGTGCGTATACTCTCCTGGTTGCTGCTGTTGAGCAGCCTACTTGCCTTTGCGCCGCGGAGTGCTGCTCAAGCGGTCCCCCCCTCCCCTACCCCGCGACGTCTGGAAACGACCTCCAGCTTCAGCCTCCCATTTAAGCTGATCGGGGGGCTCGTTGTCTTGTCCCAGTTGACGGTCAACGGCCAGCGGGGCGACTTTATCCTCGATACGGGCAGCGCCGAAGGCCTGGTGGTGGATAGCCACGCGTTCGCCGGCCAGTTGCGCGCCGGCCCCCACAACGCGGGCTACGGCGGCACGGGCACCGTGCGGCTCCAGTACGTAACCGTCACGGGGTTTGCACTGGGCCCCGCCCGCTACACCGGGTTGCTGGCCCCAGCCTTTTCGCTGGCCCACCTGCGCGCCTACCTGGGGCCCCAGGCGCACCTGCTCGGCTTTATTGGCTACGGGCTGCTGCGGGACTATGAAGTGGTCCTGGATTACCCACACCGCCGCGTCACCTGCTACTCTTTGCGGACGCCCATCCCCGTACGCCGCCCCTGGGTGCGCGCGGATTCGCTGGCCTTCACCCTCACCCAGGGCCGCCCCCTGGCCACGGGTTACATCGACCAAGTGCCCGTACGGTTGCTGCTCGATACGGGGGCTGTCACCAATGACCTGGATGCGGCCTTCTGCCAGCAACTGCCGGCCGCCGCGCAACCGGTGCTGACCGGCACGGACCCGATCACCGGCAGCGATGGGCACCGGCAGGTAGCGCGCGTGGGGCAGCTGCCGCGTCTGGTGCTGGGCACCACGTTGTGGCAGCAGACGCCGGTAAAGGTGTTCGCGTATGCTCCCCGGCCCGATGGCCGACCCGTGGCGTACCAAGGCATCTTAGGCCATCCCTTTCTGCTGCAACTGCAGGTAGTCAGCTTCCACTACGGCCGCCAGCAGCTCTATTCCCTGGTGCCGCGGCCCGTCCCGGCTCCCCGGCGCGGCGGTCGCTAGCCTCAGGCCGCTTACAGCTGCGGCAGCGCCCGCTGCAATTGCTGCTGAAAACTGGCCACGTCGGCCCGGTAGTCGGCGTCGGCCAGCACCCGCGCCAACGGCACATATTGCACCAACCCCTCGCCCGTGGGCGCGCCGACCTGAAAGGCCAGCAGTTGATAGTGCCAGCCAGTGGGCAGCCGCTGGAGCTGTCCGACGAAGCGCAGCACCACGCCCGGGTGCACGCCCCGCAGTTGCCCCTGGTAAAGCTGCGTCGAGTCGACCAGGGTTTGGAACTCCTGCCAGTCCGGGCAGGTGCTGGTTAGCCAAGCGCGCAGGTGCTCGGCCTGGCGCCGGCCCGCAGCTAGGGGGTGCCCGGTGGGGCCCGTGAAGCGCACCGCCCCCGTGGTCGCCTCCAGGGGCCAGAAGCTCCCGCTGGCCGAGGCGACCTCGGCCGTGGGGCGCTGGGCCTGGGCAGGCAAATAGCTGGCTAGTAGGCCCAGCAGCCCCAGCGCCCGTAGAGAAGAGTATGGTCCGGTTTTCAAGCTGGTAAGATAGCGGCGGGCGGTGGGCTATCTTGGGCCCATGACCCGCGCCGAATTCAACGCCTTGCCCTACGAGCGCCAGTTGGTGGTTATTTTCGACGAGGGCACGTTTCTAGCCCGGCGCTGGGAGGAAGAGGAGGGGGTGAACCTCTACCACGTGGCCGGGCCCCAGGGCGGCTTCCTAATCGAAGTGTACTACGACACCCACGTCAACGCCATTGCCCGGGTACGCAGCTTTTGCACCGCGGAGCCGCTGGCGGACTACGCACTGTACGTGCGCTTGCCAGCCGACTTATAGTAAGGTTGTTACGATTCCCGAAAATTATTAGGCGTTGACTACCTGCTAGTAATGTTAGTCAATGACAATGGGGATAGACTAATTTTATTAGCAGCCGTTTACTTTGGGATTCCACCCTAGGTCGCTGCTTATGCCTGACGTACTGCTGATTCCCGTTTTGGAGGTCGAGCACCCCACCTATCTGCCCGTTTTCCAGTTCCTGGTGCCGGCGGGCTTTCCCTCCCCCGCCACCGATGAGCTGGCAGGTTTATTCGACCTGAACCGACTGCTGTTTCGCCACCCCGACGCCACGTACCTGGTGCGGATAACGGGCGAAAGCATGGCCGGGGCCGAGATTCACGCCGGGGATCTGCTGGCCGTGGACAAGCACTTGGAGGCCGACCATGGGCACATCGTAGTGGCCGTGGTCGAGGGGGAGTGCACCGTAAAAAAGCTGGTGCGCAAGGGTGAGAGTTGGTGGCTGCTGCCCGCCAACCCGGCTTACCAGCCCTACGAAATCACGGAGCCCGACGAGCTGCGGATCTGGGGCGTGGTCACGCACGTGGTGCACGAGCTAATTCCCGGCCGGCTCACGGCCTTGCTGCGCAGCCGCGACTAGCCATGTTCGGACTCGTTGACTGCAACAACTTTTACGTGAGCTGCGAGCGCGTCTTCCAGCCCCGCTACGAGGGCCGCCCCGTGGTGGTGCTCTCCAACAACGACGGCTGCATCATTTCGCGCTCAGCCGAGGCCAAGGCCTTGGGGCTGAAAATGGGCGCGCCCTACTTCCAGGTGCAGGAGCAGCTGCGCCAGCAACAGGTGCAGGTCTTCAGCTCGAACTACGCGCTCTACGGCGACATGTCGCGGCGGGTGATGGGCTACCTGGGCCAGGTCACGCCGGGGGTGGAAATCTACTCCATCGACGAAGCTTTCCTCGACCTGGCGGGCCTGGACCAGCACCTGGGCTGCTTGACGGAGCGGGCCCACCGCATTCGCACCGGTATCAAGGCGCGCACGGGCATCCCGACCTGCGTAGGCGTGGCCCCCACCAAGACGCTGGCCAAGCTCGCCAACCGGCTGGCCAAGAAAAGCCCCGAACTGGACGGCGTGCTCTACCTCGACTCGGCCGCGCGTCGGGCCTGGGCCCTGGGGCAGGTAGCAGCCAGCGATGTGTGGGGCATTGGCCGGCAGTACGCGCAGAAGCTCACGGCGGCCGGCATTGACTCGGCCGCCGACCTGGCCCGCGTGTCCGAGGCCTGGGCGCGCAAGCACCTGGGCGGCGTAGTTGGCGCGCGCCTGGTGCAGGAGCTGCAGGGCCAACCCTGCGCTGGGCTACACCCCTCGGAGGATGGCACCCTGAGTCGGCAGAGCATCAGTTGCTCCCGCACCTTCGGCCGGCCGCTGACGGCGTTTGCCGACGTGCAAGCCGCTGTCACCACGTTTCTGAGTCGGGCGGCCGAGAAGCTGCGTGCGCAGGGCGACCAGGCGTACGTGCTCACGGTGTACGTGCAGAAAAACCGGTTTGATCCGCGGGTACTTCCCCCCTACTCCCGCTCCGCTACCCTGACCTTGCCTGGCGGGCCGTCATCGGATACGCTCGTACTGGCCCGCTACGCCGAGCGGCTACTGGCGCGCCTCTGGGAGCCCGGGGCGGTGTACCATAAGGCGGGGGTGGTGCTCGATGGCCTAGAGCCGCCAAGCACGGGCCATCAGCTAGGCTTGTTTGAAACGCCGACCGCGGCGCCTAAGCTTATGCCGACTGCTCCCGACCGGTCCCAGCTCATGGCCAGCCTAGATAAGCTTAATGCCCGGTTTGGCCGGGGAACAGTACGCGTAGCCAGTGCCGTTCCTCGGCCGGCTGCTATGGCCGGGCAGTCGCGTGCTCCTTGGCAGGGGCAGGCGCAGTGGCAATCGCCTGCTTTTACCACGCGGCTTGAGGACCTGCTGACGGTAAACTAGCGGCGCTTTTAGTAGCAAATGTTACTGACCAACTGCTTAGGAAACCTACTTCGCAGTTATGTAGATATCTGGCGTTCAACCAGTCGAATAACAGCTGACGCTTCCACGTGCAGCGCAGCGGCCAACCGAAAAATAGTAAGTAAAGAAGGTTGCTTGCGTCCGGTTTCCAATTGGGAAAGAAACGTGCGGTCAATATTCGCTTCGAGGGCCAACGTTTCTTGAGAGAGGTTTCGCGCGTGACGCAACGTCTTGATAACTAGTCCAAAAGCTTTAACCGCATCATCGCCCATATAAGCGGCAAGCTACCGGCCACTACCGCCTGCTTGTTGTTGCCTATAGTCTACAAAAATGCTTAAATTGCGTTAGCTTTACTAGTTCTCAGTCCTGTTTTTCCCTCTTGTTCACTTATTGCTTATGTTTCCTCGCGCCCTGTTCAGTTCCCTGTTATTCTTAACTGCCTGCTCAAACAATTCCACTACTGATCAACCGCTTGGTAGAACTCAGCAAGCATCTGCCCCGACTACCTCTTCGATCTCTACCGCCGCTACTGCACTTATTGATCAGAAGAATGGATTTCGTAATCACCATTTTGGCGAAACCTTAGCACAATTTCCTGGCCTGCAACTCAGTCATTATCAACTGGACATTAATCCCAATCAGAAGGAATACGAGATGCCTTCGGCAAAAGAGAATCTACACGTTGGGGATACTCAACTCTCTGTGCTGCATTATTCCTTCTTTAAAGGACAGTTCTATCAGGTTAGTCTGACAGCTACGGGTCCAAAAGCGATGGGCCTGTTAGCAGCGTTAACCAGTTTGTATGGCCCTCCTACTCAGCCTAGCCCTTACAAACGGGTATACTGGTGGCATGGTCAACAGGCCTCTGCCATGTTTGAGCAGAAAGGTGGCGATGCTCCCTCGGCAACTATTTGGAATAATACCCTGCGGCAGCAGCTAGAAGCCGACCAGCAAGCCGCGGCGCAGCAAGCTGGTCACCAAGCTAGCCGCGACCTATAACCAACTATCGGTCTCTATATTATGCCTAAACCCTCCCCTACCCTGCCTACTACCTTAGGCGAACGTCTCACAGAGCTACGGGCTTCACTGAGCATCGGCACCAGTTGGTCCCGGACTCGTGTAGCGCAGGAAGCGAACGTATCAGCAGGGGCTATCGCTCGATTAGAAACAGCTAGTAGTGGTACCGCTGCTAATTTGGCGGCCTTAGCCCGCTTTTATCAGCGTGCAGGATTCAACCTGCGATGGCTCTTTGCTACCGATACAAAGGATAGCTCTCCCTATGGCTTTGAAGAGCGATGGGCTGACGCTGATAGACTGCGAACATTTCAGGAACTCGCCGCACTTTGTAAAGATGTTTCCGACCCTGTCATCCAAGCGCGCATTACTATGCTGTTAGTACAGCTGTTGCCTTCCCCTGTTCGGGAGTATCGGAGCGAAATAGACCTTAGGCAGTATCAGTATTACCTGCCGCCAGTTACCCCCAGAATTAGTGGCTGGCGAACGCGAGCCTTTAATATTCCCCCTCACCACTATTATATGGCTGGTGAGTCAGTGCCAGAATGTGGTGCTCCTTTCGAGTACCTGATTTATGATAGCCCACCTGAAACGCCCTCAAGAAGTACAACCTGTATAAAGTGCATCGAATCGGTGTCATCTAGATAGTCCGGGGGTTGCATTCAAGTATGTACAAATCCTTTCGGCTAAAGCGCAATCGTTAAAAATTGCGCATGTCGGTATCTATACAACCGGATTTACAACTAATATTGCAACTGATTTTAGTTTTTAATCTGCAACATGATCTACACGGTTGGCGGTATCAAAGGCGGCAGTGGGAAAACCACGATTGCTACTAATTTGACGGTGTTTCTCCTTCAACAGGGACGGGACGTAATGCTGGTAGATGCGGATGATCAAGAGTCCGCAACAGATTTTACTTCGTTTCGCCACCAATCACTCAATGGTGAACTTGGCTATACGGCAGTTAAGCTGACTGGCCGGGAACTGCATGCTAATGTGACAAGACTAGCTACCAAGTACGACGACATCGTTATCGATACTGGAGGGCGGGATACGGTCAGCCAGCGCTCGGCTCTGACTGTCTCGCACGCCTATCTGGTACCCTTCGCCCCGCGCTCACTTGATATCTGGACCCTGCGCAAGGTGGAAAATCTTATCGAGGAAGTCATGCCCTTCAATCCTAGTTTGCGATGCCTCACGTTCATCAACAAAGCAGATGCTAGGGGCACTTACAAAGACGAGGCTGCTGACTTACTACGAGGAGCAACCAATTTGCAATTCCTTGACACAGCAGTGGGCACCCGCATCTCCTTTGCCAATGCGGCGGCGGCGGGCTTAGGAGTGTTGGAGATGCGTCCAGCAGATGAAAAGGCAGTACAGGAAGTTAATGACCTGTGCCGGTTGATTCAGCAGACAATTAACACAGATAAACAAGCAGTTGCCTCGTAATGCGCAACTTATTTAACAACTAATTCTAGTTGTTAAATAAGTTGCAAAAATAGTTCTGACTCGCTTACTATTTATGAAAAAACCAAAGCTTGGCTTACCCCCTACGCGTGTACCCAGCACCTCTTTAGAAGAGATGATTAGCAAAGGTGGGTCAGTTGCCTCCGAAGCAGCTCGGTTACCAGTAGCTCCTCCCGAGGAGGACAAACTCAAATCCTTCACCTTTAAAATTTACGAAAGCGAGCTTGCTCAAATTCGTGCTATTCAAGATGCGCTACCGAAGCGGGACCGCATTTCTATTCATGACTTCGTATTGGCTGCCGTAAAGGAGAAGATTAAACAGGGAGGCAAAACTGCAACTTAATTTACAACTATTTATAGTTGTAAATTAAGTTGCAGTTTTGCCAGAGATCAGGCTAGCTGTTGCAGCAGCGACTTATGGTGCTGATTGTACATGAATTCCCTAAAGGAGGAAAGGTCGTCGCTACGGCGACTCTCTTCCAGGGCGTCGAAATACGTTCGCTTATCTTCACGAAAGACTATGGTCAGCGGTTGACCGTAGTAGTGCTGCACGTAGTTCATCAGCAAGCGAGCTGTACGGCCGTTGCCATCGTTGAAGGGGTGGATGCTGACGAGTCTCTGATGCGCATCAAAGGATAGGGTAAGCTGCTCCGCTAGGGTAGGGGCTAAAGGAATCTGCTCTTGTAAGTGTCGCATGAGCTGTTCGACAAGCAAGCTAACTTTTTGGGCGTTGGGAAATGACGTTGCACCGAGGATGGATACCTTGTCCCGACGGAAGTCGCCGCGGGTCGCATCAGTTGTGCCCAGGATACTACTTGTGCGCTTACCCGTTGTACGCATGACTGCACCGGCCAGCTCCTGCACCAAGGCCACGGAGGGCAGCTGCTGAGCCTCTGCTCGGTACAGGGCTAAGTCCAGCGCTCGTGCATGGTCAGCTAGCATATCGTAGCCATCCCAAGGTAAGCTTTTATCTAGGCGAGCTTGGTCGCCTACGAGAAAGTCTAATGCTGGCTGTACCGTTACCCGTGAGCCCTCAATCATGGTGGAGTGAGCCGAAACAAGTACATGGTTAAGCTGCTGCCGAGACAAACGTTCAGCTAGTGGCAGCTGCTGTACCCGTGTCGTAAGGCGCGCTATTTCCTGCCAATTCATGCGGCCAGAGCACTGGCTAGGTTAATTACGTCAACAGTAGCTAGTTCAATCGGGTATGTTAGCCCGGTAAGGTGCACGACTTGGTGGGCCCAAGCTGCTAGGTCGTGTCCATATACCACCGGCTTATCGGCGGCGTCGTGATAAAGTGTTTTTCCGTGAAGAAAGGATTCCAGATCAGCGCGCAACGGCGACGGAACAGTATCCAGTGGCCGGTCCTGAGGTGCTAGCAGTAAATGCGTCAGGTAAGCCCTAAGGGCGTCATAAGCGGCTTGATTGTGCGTAGTCATGACAAGGGGTAGACAGAAGAAGGTGGTAAAGGCTATTTTTAGGCCCGTCAGCGAGGGCAATTCAATAATTTGAGTATACCCTTAGTTTATCGCCTTAGCTTCGAAGAGCGGCCCAGTAGCGACCTTTTTAATTCCTAAGACAGTAAGCAACAAACCTGAGAGGGAACGCGCTTTAGCATGTTTACCGGTTTTCATGTCATGCGCAAACTTATTACAAGCCATCACATGATTGGGATTTGAGAGGATACTAGTCACTAGAGCTGGAGTGGTTATACTCAGTTGCACCAGTAAGCGGCTAGCATTCTCAACTTGGTGAGCAGTCAGACCGGGAAGTGATGGTCCTGAAGTTGCAAGATCAGGTAGCGTTGCTACCACATCTACTGCTTGCTGATTAACCGTAAAAATCACGCTTTTGAATGCTCTGCCTTCCTTCTCCAACGTATAACTTATGCTTAGATCCGTGTGCTCATTAATTTGCTTCACAGCCACATCGAGCACCTTTCGTTTAAACATAGTTATTTCAGTATACTCCTCATTGCCTTTATCGTCGATTAAGTTAAGCATCCGCTTAAGTTCCGATATCTCAAAACGTTTGGTTGCACCTAAGTCCTTCCATTGACTGCAAAGGGCATAGATGCGTTTAGCATGCTTGCTGGTCAAGCGGAGCGCAGAGAGTAGTTCGAAGCTGGTGAAATTGTTCTTGAGGTCAAATAGATACGGACGGATAGATTCTGAAAGTTTGACTTCGATCCGACCCTCACCAGTGATGTATTCGATGTGCTGGAACATCCAGAGTTGTTTATAGCTCTTGTCAGTGAGTACCTCAAACATGCGGGAACCCATTGCTTCTGTGGCTTTGCGCAAGTAGTTGTATGCGTACTTTTTTCCAGTGACAGCACTCAAATCTTTCACGACAATCTCATAAATACCTGAAGTATCGTCTTTTCGTAACTTAGAGAGTAAGTAGAAGAAGAGGTCCATCTGTAGCTCACTGTACTCGTAGCGAGCAGTAGTGATGGCATTGTGATGGCGGACTTCTAAAACGCGATTCATAAGATGATGAGTGAGTTGAGTATACAATAATAAGCAAACCGAACTAATAAAAATAACTATTATAATTAATAGTTCGGGTTCACGAATCAAAGGTTCGGGTTTGACGAATCAAAGGTTCGGGTTTGACGAATCAAAGGTTCGGGTTCACGAATCAAAGGTTCGGGTTTGACGAATCAAAGGTTCGGGTTAAGCTTTATAACCATTTGACCTTTAAATATTTATGGGCCCCTACAAATAGAACAAATAACCTAAAATATCACAAATTGTGTTTCGCGCGAGAAAAAACAGCTTTTAGTATTTGTAGAGTGGCGATGTATAGGTAAGAACAAAAAGCAAATCAACAAAAGCTTCGCACACTTAGGCGCGGCGATATAATAACTATATACTCCTAGTAATAAATAGTTTATAGAATTTAATGCTGAGCTTATGTGCCTAGTTGTACCATGTAAAGATGATATATGATAGTCAATGCTGTGAAATACTGGTTTACGGCTTACTAAGTATAATATACTATTAATCAATACCTTATATAAGTGCCATAGACGTCTTAGTGCTTTGGGGTTATGGGGTTATGGGGTTATGGGGTTATGGGGCTTTGCGGCTTTGGGGTTATGGGGTTATGAGGCTTTGGGGTTATGAGGCTTTGAGGCTTTGATGCAAGGCATCATTGATGCAATGAGACTATGATGCAAGGCATCATTGATGCAATGATGCCTTGCATCATAGTCTCAAAGTATCATAGTCTCATTGAGACTATGATACTTTGAGACTATGGTACTGTGAGCTTATGGTACTATGGTACTGTGAGCCTTTGCGTCTAACGTTAAGCGAACCTTTGATTCGTCAACATAGTGGGTTAAATGTCTAGGTAGTCAATAGAGCAGCGTTCGTTAGATAAGCGAATCAAAGGTTCGGTTTAGTAGTCTTGAATAATGTAAAGTATAGAGACTAGAATACATCTGTAATACTATTACTAACGTATTGCTAATGCCATCTAGTCTTAGTAAATTAGCCTTAGTAAGCAAGATATGGATTTGTAGCTACAAACTTCGTTTGCAACTACAAATCCAACGGCCAGGTTCGTAAACTCACCCGGCCTTATCTTGCTAGAAATCCCTAGTAATCCTAACTCATGGAAGCCGAGCTAACGCCACCTCAACCGCCAGTGCCTGGTAAGAAAGGAAACAAAAGTGCCTGGCTAAACTTGCGGATTACACCGGAAGAAAAAGTCTTAATTCAGTCTCGTGCCCAAGCAATTGGCCAGAATACAAACGAGTATATGCGACGAGCTGGGCTAGGATTAGAGGTAAAAGAGCGCTTACCATTGGAGCTAAAACAGGCAATAGTAGCGACGAGTAAGAACCTTAATCAGTACCTAAAACTGGCCCATATGGGCCGGCTAGATGAGGTAGACACGATGGCTATGCAGACCATTATTCAGGCACTCAACCAGGCTTTGCGATGATAGGACGGACGCGGATTGGGAGTGATTTCGAAGGAGCCTTGAGTTACGGCGGCGGGCTGGGAGTGCATGGGGCACGCAAAAAAGCGGAGCTAATTGGCAGCGCTAACGTAGGCGACGTAGGCAACCCGCGCGGGGTCGCAGCTGAGATGCAGGCTGTGGCCAGCGACAACACGCGGTGCAAGCAACCGGTCTGGCACACCTCGCTAAGCTGGGCAGAAGGCGAACAGTTGACCACCGCGCAGAAGCTTCAGGCAGCTGAGCGATATTGTGAACTGATGGGCGCAAGTTGGGAGGGGCACCAAGTCGCGGTGTATGAACACCACGACACCAAGCACGAGCACATCCATATCTACCTAAACCGCGTGCCGCTAGCCGGTGGGCCAGCTCTGGACACGGGCCACAACTATGCTCGCAACCTAAAGGCCTTGCAGATCATCACTGGGGAAATGGGCCTGAATCCATTGCCGAGCCAGCGGCAAAGCGTGCAGGACCACCGGCCAACCGTACAGGATACGCGCACGGTCGTGCGGGCGGCGCTAGTCGATGCCTTAGCTGACCGCCAAGTGCAAAGCATTGAGCAATTGCAAGAGCACCTAGCGGCGCAGGGCATCGAAGCCCGGCTAAAACGCAGCCAGGCCGGCGAGCTAGTTGGCGTAAGCTTCCGGCACGGCGAAGCCGCGGTGACGGGGCAAGAGGTAGGCTACAAGGCCGCGCAGCTGCGGGCGCACTATTCCCCCAAGCAGATCGTGCCCCAACAGGCTGCCGTAGCGTCACCCGTTTCCCCAGCTAAGTCGGGCTTTACTTTAGCAGAAGTGTCTCAAGACAAGCTAAGTATGTTTGGGCTCGATGCAGTTCAGCTACAAGCAAATGGGCAATTGCAAAAACTGCTCAATGGCGAGCAAACTGATTTGTTGGCCATGCAGGGCGGCGCGCGGCGGGATAAGCCGCTCATTCCATTTAAGGGTAAGCTAAATCTTCGCCGGGATGAGCTTGGCTTGGTGATACTCAATGTGGAATTGCCTAGAGCAAAGCTGGTAATTCCCCCTCAGATTGGCGGCCAGCCCTTCACGCAGGAGCAGCGGCAACGCTTGGAAACAATGGGTAGTGCGGGCTTGATGCGGGGCTTGAAAGACGCTCAGGGTACTCTCTATAATGCCTATGTCGGTGTAGACAGGGAAATGAACACATTGGTGATATTACCAGAGCGCAATGTCACGTTACGGAATGAAATAGCTGGTGTAAAGCTTTCGTTAGCGCAGCAACATGCCTTGCGCGAAGGCCAACCGGTAGAGTTAGTAGGTATGAAACGCTCAGATGGTGGTCTTGTTGCTGGTACAGTACAAATACAAGCTGCAAAATCAGGTGTTGAAGTAGTGGTCCTAAGGCCGCTTGTGGAGCCACAGCAGTTTCCTACGGTTATTCAGCGCATTCCAGAGGTAGCTCAATCGAGCGCACCGCTCGGACAGCGACCTGTAGAGTCGAAGCCGGAGCCATTGAAGGAAGAGGAGGCACCCGCACAGAGAGTAAGGGGACTAAAGCGCCGCTAAAAGAGTTGCCTCACGTGGAGTACGGCTAACAGGAGCAGGGCAGTAACTTGACCATGAATAGCCTATTGCGCTTACTCGACATTCACCAGATAAGCCTAGCAGAATTCTTTGTAGACTTATAGGTAGCCCTGTAAAGCAAGTGATAATATAGTCTGTTGAGGACGAATTAGACGTCTTTTGACGTATCTTGTAGAATGGAACAACCCTTCAAGAAACCATCTTTTTGGTCTGAAGAAGGCCCGCAATTCACGCGTTATAATGAGCTAAACACTTTCTTGCACATGTCTAGTTTTGCGTGGTATGCAGAACTAGCGTGCCGGAAGTGGCTCGAACAGGCTAAAGCTGTTCCCGGTGGACTGAACACACCCAAAACCACGGCTTGGATGGCCTTGCTGAGCTACGTGAATCCAGTGCTTGACGTCAACCAGCAGTTCGGCATTTCGCCCGATGATGTACCAGATGTGACTATCCTACGAGCGTACCAGTTGCTGCTAACTGGCTTGACCCCTGAGCAGGTGGCGCAACAGATGAAGGATAATCCGCTGCCAAGTACCTTACTTGACGTTTTAACGAGTAAGAAGTAGCATAAGAGTAAAAATGAGAGATTCCCGTTAGAGCCGCCGGGTCGGATTTTGGCAGGTCGGGGGCGTCTCAGAAAACGGCTGTGGCGGTAGCAGAACTCAGTTCAGGACCTGATACGGAACCACCAAGGATCTATTAGGGGCGCAAACGGCCAGTGAGGCTACTTTTAGGAGTTCCGAGCACTACTGATAGCCGCTTATTGAACGAGCGCAAGAGTTCTGCAACAGCCACTGGCCCTTATTGGATGGTTTTGCCAGGGTCGTTTCCAGCGCGTAGAGGCCCTTTTTTTAGCCGTATTTTCCCGACCCTTATTGGAGTAATTTCAGGGCATGACAATCGTCGCCCTCTACGCCCGTGTCTCGACCAAGGATAAAGGTCAGAGAACCGAAAATCAGCTGCCTGAACTGCGACGTTTTGCCCAGGCTCACGGCTATACCGTCTATAAGGAGTACGTGGAGCAGGAGTCGGGCGGGACGAGCAAGCGCTCGGAGTTTCAGGCCCTGTTTGCGGATGCTCACCAGCGACACTTCGATTTGGTGTTGTTCTGGAGTTTGGACCGCTTCAGTCGGGAGGGGGCATTGCCCACTCTGCAATACCTAAATCAACTGCAAGGCTGGGGTGTGGGTTACAAGTCACTCACAGAGCAGTACCTCGATTCGGTTGGCCTGTTTCAGGAGGCTATTATCTCCCTCTTAGCCACGCTGGCTAAGCAGGAGCGCATACGATTGAGCGAGCGCACCAAGGCGGGTATGGCCCGCCGTAAGGCAGAAGGCGTGCTGGTAGGGCCGCCGACCAAGAGCGCTGCGGTCATTGAGCAAATACGCGAACTGAAAAAAGGTGGATTATCGAATTATGCTATTAGCAAGACGCTGCGCGTATCAGCAAGCACTGTAGCCAAATACGCTCTTGGTTAAATAGTTGGCCTAAAAAGCAACTAGCTGCTACCAAGTGAGATAGCAGTTTACTGCCTTCAGGCAGGAGAGACAAAAAAGACTAAGTTCCTACTACCTACTGGCACCTAAGGACTGCGCAACAGGCCAGAACCAAATTCGCCTTCATTCCGTTATCTTTGCAGTGGTCTGACACTGGATTATTCCGGAAGTAGGACTCCCCGGGGCCGCGCAAGCGGCCCCCTTTTTTTGGCTAAAGCATCCAGATGCCGCTCGCTTGTTGCTTGACGAGCAGATTGATGGGTGCTAGCCGATGAAAGTAGTTATGCGCTCCTTTCTCTCGTACCCGGCGGTTAGGCTCGAACAATTGCTTGGCGAAATAGGCAATGACGTCTACCATTTGGTGCAAATAGGAGGTGCGCGAATCCCAGAGCACGGGGTCGCCGATGACATGTCGCAAAGTGGTACTAGCGGGCTGCCGGAGCGTGTGCATCAGATTGGTCAGCTTGACCCCGTCCGTATTATCACAAAAGACGAGTCCTTGCGCCGGACCGGTGGGGCTGGCTATTGCCAAGTGCGCGTCAAAGAGCACTAAGAGCTGTCGCCAGACGTCTTGAAAAACGGTATTCGTCACTGCCTGCTGTTTGTCCAGGCCCACGGCCAACAACTGCATGTCCGTCCGACGTCGACACCAGTCCACGCATTCCAACAGGATGCGCAACCGCTCGTTGAGAGGAATGTGGGCTACCGGGCCCGGCTTGCTGATGAAGGCCGAGGCGTGAATCTCTTCGGAAATGAGCAGACCATATTTCACCGCGAGATGCTGACGAAAACGGTGCAGGTCCGCCGAGATGCCTTGCAAATGTAACGGGTCGATAGCGAGGCCCGCTAGAAAGAAGTGTTGAACGGGGCTGGTGGGCGTCAAGCCGGAATCCCCGCTTTCATCCACGTATAGAAACTGCATAAGGCTGCAAAGAAAGCACCTTCGTATTTACACTGGCCGCACGCCAGATTGGCCAAGTTGGTCAACTTCGCCAATCTCTGAACTAGCAGATTTGCTATTATAGGTATTAATTAAAAGTTTTGTCTAAAAATTAACGGATTAACCAGCCGTCGGCTCCGAGTTGCAGGCAAATAGTGCTTGTCAGAGAAAACTCACTCTTCAGCTTGATGCGTAGCCAACAAAGCCCCCGAATCTTTTATTCTAAGAGGCACTGTAAGTAGAGTAATCGCTTGGCGATACCTTGTTGCCGGGTATCAGGCAAACTACTAGATAGTCAGGCCGGCTACCTTCTAATGAGTAGTAGGGCTTCAGGTGCAGGAGCGCGAACAGTTCCCGAAAGTCATTAACCGGGGCGCCCGCCTTTTTGGGGCTAATGTCGAACACCACTAGTAGGCCTAGCTGGTGGTAGGCATGCACGTAGGTCTGAGCTTGGGCCAAATAGTGGGCCTGAATGGTATTCCAGTCAGGTTTACTATCTTCTTTTTTAACTTCTACTGGAAAGACCAACCCGTTTTCAGTATATACAATATCAATGCGACCACTACCAATTTTATCTGCCGGCTCATAGCTATAGTAAGTGGCCCGAGGGCTCGCAGTTAGCGTAGTAAACAGATGATTTTGAAACGCCTCTTCCTTCTTAACTGCCGGGTCGTACAAGTGTGGGAAGAAGCGCCGAGGCTGCGTCGCCGCCCGGTACGCGTAGGAGACGACATCGGCGAGCAGCCGAAGAAATGTGCTGGTGGAGCGCGAGGGATAAATAGGAAGCGCTTGGTTGATTACTCGAGCTAAGTCTTGCAGCACCTCATCACCTACTAAGTAGCCGGTTTCGTAGTCTATGAAGCTTCCCTGTGGGAGTTCTTGTAAGTAACGGAAAGTCAAGACTAAAACTACTTGTAAATCATCTTCTCCTGCCGCTTGAAGCGCCGCCACATCCTGTAGTATTCTGTTTGTACCAAGCTGAGGGAAAGCACTAAGCAATTGGGCCACTTGGTTGATGGTGGGGTCTACGCTTTTTTTTTCCAGCGTCAGCGTCAACTCCTGCAGGAAAGCAGTTAGGGCAGCATCTTCCTCGCCTAGCCCGGCAGCCACCGCAGCAATTTTTATTTGGCACGCCGACAAGTTCTGCACGTAGTAGTGCCGAATTAGACGGGTGGCTACGCCGTCGGCAAATTGCTGGTAAGAGTGCTGTAAGACTGGGCTCAGGGAATCTACCAGCGCAATGTCATTGCAGCGCTTGCTAAGCTTGGCAAATTCCTGGCGGTAATCCGTCCAGGATGCTTCCGCTGCGGTTTGCTCGGCCAGTTGGCGCAGGGTTTCAAGCCCGTGCAGCACGTGCCACTCCAGTAGCTGCGCGGGTGGCTGCCAACTCCAGAGTTGGCGCTGCCATAGCAGGGTATTGAGCGTGGTCAGCAGCGGGGCGTACTGCTCGCGCTGTTGCCCCAGCATGGCCAGCAGGCAGCTGGCTACTAGACTGAAAAACTGGGCATCTACTCGGTTCTCAGCTAGCGCCTGCGCCTGCTGAAAACAATGCTCGGCGTGAGCCACTTCCTCAAAAAACTGTGATTCTGTCGCCTGGCCAGTACGATATAGTAAGTGCACCAGTCCCTGTCGAAAGTAGGCCTCCGAGGCTACTTCCGCATCCGGCTGTTGGCAGGCATTGGTGAGTTCGGTGTATACCTCGGCGTCGTCGCCGGTCAGAAAAAAGAGGTATTTGAGCTTGCAGATACCTATGTAGCGCTCCTGGGTTATATCCACGTCTAGCAGAAAGTCGCGGGCAAAATCGCGTCGTAGTACGTGGGCTAGGGCCAGCTCACCAATCCACTCCAACGCTTTCTTGCGCACGTACTGATTGGGGTCGTGCTCATAAACGGCACTTAAAAAACGCTTGATAGCACGCTGCTCAGCAGGAACGGCGATGCTATCCCAAGCAAGGTCGTCGAACCAGTCGATTCGAGCGTCCACCGGGCAGATACTGAATTGCGCGTAATCGAGGGTAGCCAGCAACGGATATTAGAAAAAATACTGGCCCCGGTCACGCACGTCCACTTTGGCCGGTACTACCGCGTCCTGTAGTTCGCGTTGCGCCGTACCAACGAATACCTGCAACTCGGTGCCAAGCTCTGACTCGATGTAAGCCAAGGTATCGCGTAGCCCTTCTAGAAAAGCCTGGTCGGCCTCTTCCCCGGCAGGCGAATCGAGCATGATAAATCTCGGGTGACGACCATTCTGAAATTTTACATCCATGTCTATCAAGGCGATGTAAAGCCCGAGCTTGGCTCGAAGTTGCTCGCCGGGTGACAATTCGTCAAATTTAAAGTCCTGCTCGTGTTTGGTGTAATGAATCCTAAAATCCCCATCAATGCGCACCTTTTCGTAATGTAACAGCCCAAACGCGCGCAGCTGCTTAAGGTACAGCTCCGCCAACTGACCTAGCACCGTTTGGCTACGCTCTGCCTGCATGCCCAGCAGCTCAGTTCGCGCGATTCCCAACAGTTCCAGAGATGCTTCCATCTCGCTCAGCTGTACGTCAGGGCCACCGCTAGGGGCTACTTGGCTTTGCAGCTCGGCTTTTATCGCTGCCTTACGAATGCCTAGCGTGGTGAGCTGCGTTACAGTGGCCAGTACATCTACCCCAGCCGGTTGAGGTGCGGCTGCTGCCTGCTCCAGCCGCTCTATTTCGTCGATGACGGGCTGCAGGTTAATGCGGGCGAGGTCCTGCCGCTTTTCCGACAACTGGCTGACCAGCACACGCTGCTGCTCGCGCAAGCTGGCCAGCTTGACCTTGAAATTGTACTCATCGTTCTTAAAAGCCTGTGCTTCAGTCTGGAGCTGCTCTAGCTGCTCCTGGTAAGCTTCCGGCTCAATAGCCTGGGCCGGCACCTGGTGGTCGTGACATAGGCGGCAACTACCTGTCTGTTTTTCCAATGCCACCATACTAGCTTTCACTCCATTACTACAGCTTGGGCAGGTAGTGACATCCAGAGCGTTGAAAAATTCGCCGAACTGCCCGTATTCGGCTAACTCATTTGCCCGGCGGAGTCGCTTATTCATCTCCACCCCGCTTTCTCGCATATGGCGCTGCGTCTGGGTGACTTGCTTCTCTAACTCATTATACTCGCCATCGCCGCGGATAAGCTCGGTATTCAAAGTATGTTGTCGTTGTGACAGACTCATGTAGCGATTACGTTCTATTTGCAGCTGGCGCAATACGCCGGCTTGCGTTGGTACCGCGCTGGCAGTGAGTGCCTGTGTTAGTACGGTCTCTTGGCGCTCAATGACTAGTAGCTCATCTTGCAGCCGGGTTTGTGCGTTCAGGTCCACTGCGGGCACTGGTGCTGCTTGGAGTTTGCGAAGGCCAATTGCATTCTGGATGTTATCAGCCTTTACTTTTAACCGGTTAATGGGATAGGTTAGCTCCAGCCCCAGCAACATCTGAAACACCAGCTCCGATTGGTTTCCATAAAAGAAGGAGTTATCGTTGGCTTCGAGGAAAATAGCTTTAAAGTACGTTTTCCAGCTTGCTGGTACAGTCAATAAGTGAGGATTGTCTTTTTGAGAGGCGCGCTGGGTACGCTGCAGGCGGTAATAGTCAAATTCGCGAAAAAATAGATTCTCAATAAAAGTGGCATAACCAGTTAGCGACCCTTCAAAGCTCTGCGCGGCAGTCAGTTGCTCTGAGCTGAAGGTTTGTAGGGCTTGTCGGCTGGCGTTATAAAATTGGTAGAGTGGGCTACGATCGTTCTCGCCCTTAGTCATGTGCACTGTGTACGAGTTACCACCGATTTTAAACTCTACCCATGCTTCGCGCAGCCAACCCATGATTTCCTTGTCCAAGCTGTCATTACCCGAGAGAGCCAACTTCAATACTTTGAAAATACTGGTTTTACCCTTGGAGTTATCAGCAAGCCACAGATTGACTCCCTCTGACATGGTCCGATTGTAGTCGATGGCTTCCCCAGTATTCTTCACCCCGGAAAAGGTCATAGAAACAACCCGCAGAGTTTTACCGACCGATCGCGGGCTATCGCGTTGGTAGGCATCCTCATCAAGCGTCAGCAACTCCTGGATTTTGGGCAGCGCCAGCGCATTGCTGGTGCGCTTGGCCACAAGCTTGCTAAGCTTTTCTAGTTCACTTGAGGCACTCATAACCGGCTGTTGAATAGGGAAAAATATTCGGCCCGAACGATGTTTTCAATATCCTGAATGTAGTCACCCAGGGGAGTTTCACGATACTCCTCGATAGCATACTGGCGGTTTTTCAACTGTGTTCCCGAAGCATCGGCAAAGTAGCGCTTAATGAGTTCGCAACGACTAAAATACCAGCCGGCTGCTGGCACGTTGGCTAGTCCCTGCGCAATTTTCTGAACGCCGATTTGGGTCAGAAAATATGCTTTGCGGATATCCTTGAGCCCTAAGCTTGTCTGCTTGCGAAAGTCAACCAAGCCCACGGACTTCAAAAAGCCGATGATGTCATCTAGGTCTTGGTAAGCGCCGAAGAAAAAACGCTTCATCTCATCGGTGCGCAACTCAGGCTCCCCATTTTGAAAGATGGTGCTGACGATATGTAGCGCTTCGGTGGCCGTCGGCACCCCAGTTTCCTGATGCAATCGTAGCAGTTCGAAGCATAAATAGCTGGGATAGCGAAGGAGAAAGTCTATCTTCTGAATTTTCACTTCCGAATAGAACACCTTAGCTAAGTTCGGCTCTTGGGCATTCGTGTATTCTTCAGAGAAGAAATATAGAATAAGCAAAATGCGCAAGCGCTCTTTATAAGGGGCTATTTTCATCTTGCGCTTGACCGGCAATCAAGTAAATAGGACAGGCTACATTCTGCCATCTTGCGAGGTGTTTAGGTTTACCGTAGCCAAAAACTGCTGATAACTAAAGTGTCTAGCTGCGCCCAACTGGACTCAAATAAAGCGTGTAGAATGGTTTGTTACTTTATGGTAGTTCTTCATATGTCGTGCCAAGCACGATGCCATCCGTCGCCTTCGAATAGAACTGCTAGCGTAAGCTTACCAGTATTGCTAATAGCCCCGACACACCGGCGCTGAATTACAGAATTCTAATCTTTTTACTTATTGTCACCTCTGATGAGCTATGTATAGGCTGTTGGTGAATATTAACTCTTCTACTGAATTGAACATTTCCATCCAGAAGTATTATGCATTTGGTCGGCTGGAGTGAGAGGAGCAAGAACATAGATAGTTATAATATATTATATTGTCTAATAATATATTATAGCTATCCTTTGGGCCAGTCTGCGGCAGATTTTGCTCACCTAACTAGAGTATTCACCTTAGGTTTTTAGAGGTTAAGAGTAGCATAATACCGTGCTGTGCTGTAGCCAATGGTTCTATTCTTATTGAGTTTTGCGTCACTTAAATTTTGTAATTCAAATTTTTGCTTACTTTTGAAGCACCATGATCTGAAATAGGGTCATGCGGGAACTAGTTTAGTGCCAGGATTATGCTCCACCCTCCTTGCCGAGAGAGGTTGGCTGCAGAAGTCTAGACTTGCCAG
>Ga0160428_1000519_pt1 | contig 41634 bp, 40 predicted proteins | sample SolpanmetagenomM_FD_108198 | JGI IMG/M metagenome (GOLD analysis project Ga0160428, IMG submission 108198) | Solar panel surface microbial communities from Lawrence Berkeley National Laboratory, California, USA - M | ecosystem: Engineered > Built environment > Solar panel > Unclassified ... | reverse complement strand
GACGCGCGGGGCCGCGGGTGCCTGCGCGATCCAGCACGGCACGCGCGCCGAGGTGCAGGCGGAGCCGATCGCACAGGTGGTGGACACGACCGGTGCGGGCGACCTGTTCGCGGCGGGTTTCCTGCATGGGCAGGCGACGGGCAAGGGGCTGGAAGCCTCGCTGAAGCTGGGCGCGGTATGCGCGGCGGAGATCATCAGCCATTTCGGCGCGCGTCCAAACGTCGACATGAAGGCGTTGGCGGCGGCCAAGATCGGCTGACGGATAATGCTGCCCTCTCCTGTGGGGGAGGGCAGCAGGTTCCTCCGGATCGGATCCGATGCCGGCTTTCCTGTGGAGAGCTGGATGCCCGGCGGGACGCTTTGGTCCTCCAGCTCCTGCGGGACACCATTCGGTTCAAGCCTAACGAAAAAGGGCCGGGGGATCGCTCCCCCGGCCCTTTTCGCCGTCGATCGATGCCGATCAGTCCAGCGGTCTGGCGACTTCCGGCTGCAAGGCGGGATCGTCCACCACGTCGGTGATGCCGCGCCCGACGTACGAGCGGCTGCGGCTGTAACCGAAGTAGATCAACAGCCCGATCAGGCCCCAGCCCGGCAGGACCAGCTTGGCGGTGAGCGGCAGCGACAGGTACAGACCGACGCAACCGATGATCGCCAGCGGCGCGACGATGTAGACGGCCGGCGTGCGGAACGGACGCTTGCGGGTCGGATCGCTCTTGCGCAGGACCATCACCGAAATCGCCACCATCAGGAAGGCGAACAGCGTGCCGGCGTTCGAATAATCCGCCAGCTTGCCGACCGGCAGCACCGCCGCCGCCACCGCGGCCGCAATGCCGGTGACCACGGTCACGACATGCGGCGTGCGGAACTTCGGATGCACCGAGGCCAGCCGCGCCGGCAGCAGGCCGTCACGCGCCATGGTGAAGAAGATGCGGGTCTGGCCGAACATCATCATCAGCACCACCGACGGCAGCGCCAGCACGGCAGCAAGACCGACGAGGCGACCGACGACCGGCCAGCCGATCGTGTCGAGCACATGGACCAGCGCTTCCTTCGAACAGACGAGCGGTTCGGTCATGCCGCCCGCGACGATGCTGGCGCAGCGGCCGGCCATTTCGGCGGAGCCGGGGGCGAGCACCTGTCCCGCGGTCATCACCGGCTGCGCACCGATCGCGCCGATCGCGCCGCTGGCGACGAGCAGGTAGAAGATGGTGCAGATGATGAGGCTGCCGATCAGGCCGATCGGCACGTTGCGCTGCGGGTTCTTGGTTTCCTCGGCCGCGGTGGAAACCGCGTCGAAGCCGACATAGGCGAAGAAGATCGACGCCGCGGCGCCGAACACACCCGCGCCGCCGGTCGGCATGAACGGATCGAAGTTGGTCGCCTTGGCGACGGGAATGGTGAGCGCGACGAAGGCGGTCAGTGCCGCGATCTTGATCAGCACTAGGACCGAATTGACGCGCGCGCTTTCGGTCGTGCCGATGATCAGCAGCCAGGTGACGAGGCCGACGACGATCACTGCGGGGACGTTGACCCAGCCACCCACCGCCATCGCGGTTTGCAGGTCGACGTTGGGCGTGGCGCCCAGCGCGAGCTGCATATGCGCCATCAGCGCGTCGGCATTGCTGATCGATGCGGGGAAGTTGATGCCCAGCCCGCGCAACAGTCCGACGGCGTGATTGGACCAGCCGACCGCGACCGCGCTGGCGCCGACCGCGTATTCGAGGATCAGCGCCCAGCCGACCATCCAGGCGAGCAATTCGCCGACGACCGCATAGGAATAGGTGTAGGCCGAACCCGAAACCGGCACCATCGACGCCAGTTCGGAATAGCAGAGCGCCGCGACCGCGCAGACGAAGCCGGCGACGATGAACGACAGGAGCATGCCCGGCCCCGCCTTTTGCGCGGCTTCGGACGTGAGGACGAAGATGCCGGTGCCGATGACGGCGCCGATGCCCAGCATGGTGAGCTGGAACGCGCCGAGCGAGCGGTGCAGTCCGCGCTTTTCGGCCGTGGCGAGAATGGCGTCGAGTGGTTTGACGCGCCCGAATATCATGTAAGCTATCCCCCCAACTGCTGACGGCTGCTTGGTGCGCCGCCGCATGGTGAAGGGCGGGATGCTAACCGCAAATGAGGTATGCGCAATCCCCTAACGCGAATTGACCGTGCGCCGACGTCAGGCGGAGGTGAGCATCGGCCCCATCGCCCGTCCGCCGAACAGGTGGACATGCAGGTGCGGCACCTCTTGCCCCGCCTGCGTGCCGATGTTCGCGAGCAGGCGATAGCCGGGCGCGACCAGCCCCTGTTCGCGCGCGACATGACCGATGGCGCGGACGAAACCGCCGATCTCGGCATCGGACGCGCGCGTGCTGAAATCGTCCCACGACACATAGGGCCCGCGCGGGATCACCAGGATGTGGATCGGTGCGACCGGCGCGATGTCATGGAAGGCGACGGCGTAATCGTCCTCGTAGACCCGCTTCGCCGGGATCTCGTCGCGCAGGATCTTCGCGAAGACGTTCTGGTCGTCATAGGGCAGGGTGGCGTCGATCGGCATCGCGGATCTCTCTTCAGCGGGAGGCTTTTTCGTCATGGCCGGACACGCCCTCGCGCCGGATGAGTTCGGCCCGCACGTCGTCGAGGCCGAGACCGGCATCCGCGAGCAGCACGAGCAGATGGAAGACGAGGTCCGCCGCTTCGGACGCGAGCGTGTCCGGTTCGGCAAGGGCCGCGATCACCGTCTCGGTGGCTTCCTCGCCGACCTTCTGCGCGATCTTGGCGCGACCCTTGGCGAAAAGGCTGGCGACATAGGAGCTGCCGGCATCGGCGGCATCGCGGCGGGCGCGGATCGTGGCTTCCAGGCGGTCTAGCGGGTCCATGTCCCCGCTTGGCGCGGGATGGGGCGGGGGGTCAATCCTTGTCGGCGGGTCTTTGCGCGAAACGCCGGCGCATCGCGCGGCGAACCAGCCACACCCCGATCGCCGCAACCACGAAGAGCGCGATGTCGGAGACTTCGGGGCCGGTCTTGCGGTGGACGACGCCGCTGTGCCCGCCCGCGACGGAGAGGATCGCGATCATGGGTCGGACGTATAGCGGGGCGGGGTCAACGAAGGCTTACCGCGCTTGCCCTCGCCCCGTTTCTATCGGCGCGAGGCGGTACGTCAGTGGCGGCGGACCGGTATACCCGCAGCCGCCAGTGCCGCATGGGCATCGGCGACGCTCGCCTCGCCGAAATGGAAGATCGAGGCGGCGAGCACCGCGCTGGCATGGCCGTCGCGGATGCCGGCGACCAGATCGTCGAGCCCGCCGACGCCGCCGCTCGCCACGACGGGGACGCTGACCCGGTCGGCGATGGCGCGGACCAGGTCGAGATCGTAGCCGCTGCGCGTGCCGTCGCGATCCATCGAGGTCACGAGCAACTCGCCCGCGCCGAGGTCAGCGAGGTGGGTGGCATGGGCGATAGCGTCGATGCCGGTCGGGCGGCGGCCGCCATGGGTGAACACCTCCCACCGGTCGCCGACCTTGCGGGCGTCGACCGAGGCGACGCAGCACTGGCTGCCGAAGCGCGCCGCGATCTCGCCGACCACCTCAGGCCGGGTGACTGCGGCGGAATTGACCGCGACCTTGTCCGCCCCGGCCAGCAGCAGCGCGCGCGCGTCCTCCGCACTGCGCACGCCGCCGCCGACTGTCAGCGGCATGAAGCACACCGCCGCGGTGCGGCTGACGACATCGAGGATGGTGCCGCGATCTTCGTGGCTGGCGGTGATGTCGAGGAAGCAGAGTTCGTCCGCGCCCGCCGCGTCATAGGCGCGCGCCTGTTCGACCGGGTCGCCGGCGTCGCGCAGCTCGACGAAGTTCACGCCTTTCACGACGCGGCCGTTGGCGACGTCGAGGCAGGGGATGACGCGGGCGCGGACGGTCATGCCCTGGCCCCTGCAAGAAGAAAGGAGGTGTGTTCGCGCGGAGACGCGGAGACGCGGAGGTGTTTCGCGTGGTGCCGACGCGCCCCATGATCGCGAGCGGGGAAGGAAGGTCTTCCGATCTCTACGACAGACCTTCTTCTCTCCGCGTCTCGGCGTCTCCGCGTGAAAACCCTTCTCACTCTGCTGCCGCCCGCGCGACCTCTAGCGCCGCGGCCAGGTCCAGCCGCCCGTCGTACAATGCCCGGCCGGTGATGACCCCCTCGACGCCGTCGCGGACGTGCAGCGCCAGTACGTGGATTTCGGCGATGCCCTTCACGCCGCCGCTGGCGATCACCGGGATCGACACGCTGCGGGCGAGATCGACCGTCGCTTCCACGTTGCAGCCCTTCAGCAGGCCGTCGCGGCCCACGTCGGTGAACAGCAGCGCGGCGACGCCCGCATCCTCGAACCGGCGGGCGAGATCGACCACAGGGGTGGTCGACACATCGGCCCAGCCCTTGGTCGCGACCATGCCGTCGCGCGCATCGACGGCGACCACCACTCCGCCGGGGAAATCGCGTGCGGCGCCGCGGACGAAATCGGGGTCGTCCAGCGCGGCGGTGCCGATGACGACGCGCGACACGCCGAGATCGAACCAGCGTTCGACGCTGTCGCGGGTGCGGATGCCGCCGCCAAGCTGGACGTGGCCGGGGAAGCGTTCGACGATCGCGCGGACCGCGTCGCCGTTGACCGATGTCCCCGCGAACGCGCCGTCGAGATCGACGACGTGCAGATGCTGCGCGCCCGCATCGGCGAACAGCATCCCCTGCGCCGCGGGATCGTCGCCATAGACGGTGGCGCGATCCATATCGCCTTCGGCCAGGCGGACGACCTGTCCGCCCTTCAGGTCGATGGCGGGGAAGACGATGAGGCTCATGGCCGCCACTCCAGGAATTTCGCAAGCATCGCCAGGCCGTAGCGCTGGCTCTTTTCGGGGTGGAACTGCACGCCGAGCATCGTGTCGCGGGCGATCGCCGCGGTGACCGGACCGGCATGGTCGCTGGTCGCGATCACGTCCTCGCCGTCATAGGCGTAGCTGTGCAGGAAATAGGCTTCGCCCGCCGGCACCAGCGCATGGTCGCTGACCGGCACGACATCGTTCCAGCCCATGTGCGGCACCTTCGCCGCCATCGTGCCGGGCTCCAGCCGCCGCACACGTCCGCTGACCCAGCCGAGGCCGCGATGCTGGCCCATTTCCTCGCCCACCTCGGCCATCAGCTGCATGCCGACGCAAACGCCGAGGAAGGGTGCGCCCTCGCGCCGCACGCGCTGCTCCATCGCCTCGATCATGCCGGGAACGGCACGCAACGCGGCGGCGCAGGCGCCGAATGCGCCGACGCCAGGAAGGACGATGCGGTCGGCCTTTGCGACGACGGCGGGATCGGCGGTCACCGCCAGATCGGTCGCGCCGGCCGCGCGCAGGGCGTTCTCGACCGAATGAAGGTTGCCCGCGCCGTAATCGATCAGCGCCAGCGTCATGACGACAGCAGGTCGGCGAGCGGCAGCGCCGCCATGCTCGCGGTGAACGGCATGATGTCCGCCGTGGCGAGGCCGCCCGCGACGAAGGGATCCCTGGCGACCAGCGTCTCGACCTCGGCACGGCTGCCGATCGCGATGATCACCCCGCCGGTGAGCGGCTGCTTGCGGCCCGAGGCGAGCAGCAGGCCATTGGCATAGGCGTCCGACAGCCAGTCGACATGCGCCGCCATCGCCGCGTCGATCGCGTCCAGATCGTCGCCATAGGTGAGCGAGACGACGCACATGCTGGTGCCGGGGCGGACGAAGGGCTCGCTCACAGCACGCCCTTCGTCGAGGGGATCGCATCCGCCTTGCGCGGATCGATCTCGATCGCCGTGCGCAACGCGCGGGCGAGGCCCTTGAACGCCGCCTCGACGATATGATGGTTGTTGCTGCCGTACAGCGTCTCGACGTGTAGCGTGATGCCGGCGGTCTGCGCGAAACTGTGGAACCAGTGTTCGATCAGCTCGGTATCGAGCTCGCCGAGCCGCGAGACGGTGAACGCCGTCTTCCAGACGAGCCAAGGCCGCCCCGAGATATCGAGTGCCACGCGGGTCAGCGTTTCGTCCATCGGGCTGAGCGCGTCGCCGTAGCGCCGGATGCCGCGCTTGTCGCCGAGCGCCTGCGCCACCGCCTGGCCCAGCGCCAGTGCCGAATCCTCGACGGTGTGGTGCCCGTCGATGTGCAGGTCGCCCGCCACCTTCAGGTCGATGTCGATCAGGCCGTGGCGCGACAGCTGTTCGACCATATGGTCGAGAAAGCCGATGCCGGTGGCGATCGAATAGACGCCGGTGCCATCGAGGTTGACGGTGACGTCGATCCGCGTTTCGGCGGTGGAGCGGTTGATCGTGGCGATGCGCATATCGGCTGGCCCCATACGTGGGTGCGTCGTCACGCACAATCTTGACCGGTTCGGTGAGTGCGCTACCCAAGGGGCATGACCGACGGACTGCCCGATAGCCTGATCCCGTATGACGAAATCGTGCAGGAGGCGCTGCGTGCCGTCGTCGGCCGCGTGCTCGGCTCCGTTGCCGAATCGGGCGGCTTGCCGGGCGAGCATCATTTCTACATCACCTTCAAGACGCAGGCGCCGGGCGTCGACATCCCGCAGCGCCTGATCGAACGATTCCCGGACGAGATGACGATCGTCCTGCAGAACCGTTATTGGGACCTGACGGTGGACGAGCGGAAGTTCTCGGTCGGGCTCAGCTTCAACCAGGTGCCGTCCAAGCTGCTGATCCCCTATTCGGCGATCACCGGCTTCCACGATCCGGCGGTGAACTTCGAGCTGCGCTTTCAGGCGACGGAAGATCCGAACGACGGTCCCGAACCGCACGACGAGGCGGAGAATGATGGTCCGACCGCAACGCCGGCGGCGGACGGATCGAACGTCGTCAGCGTGGACTTCAAGCGCAAGAAGTGAACGATCCCGCGATACGGCTGGAGCTGGTCGCGGCGCCGGACGATGCCGTCCGCGAAGCGATCCTGGCGCCGCTGGTCGCCCATAACGACGCGATGGTCGGGCCGACCGCGCGTCATCCGGTCGCGATCGTCCTGCGCGATGCGGCAGGCGATATCGTCGGCGGGTTGTGGGGCATGACCGGTTTCAGCTGGCTGTTCGTGCAGTATCTTGCGGTTGCGCCGGCATTGAAGGGGCAGGGTCACGGCCGGGCGCTGATGCTGGCTGCCGAGGATGAAGCCCGGCGGTTCGCCTGTGTCGGTATCTGGCTCGACACGTTCAGCTTTCAGGCGCGGGGCTTCTACGAAAAACTCGGCTATGACGTCGTCGGCCGGATCGACGATTTTCCACCCGGCGAAGCCCGCTTCTTTCTGCGGAAGCGGATCGACTGACCGGTGTCGGTGTTCATTCCTGCATGACCACCCGCACCGAAACCGATTCGATCGGCCCGATCGAAGTCCCCGCCGATGCCTATTGGGGCGCGCAGACCGAGCGTAGTCTCGAGAACTTCCCGTTCGGCCCGCGGGAGCGGATGCCGATCGAGATCGTCCATGCGCTCGCCATCGTCAAACGCGCCGCCGCGACCGTCAACCGGCGCCATGGCCTCGCCCCCGAAAAGGCCGAGGCGATCGAGGCCGCCGCCGCCGAGATCGCGGAAGGCGCGCTCGACGACCAGTTCCCGCTGGTGATCTGGCAGACCGGGAGCGGCACGCAGTCGAACATGAACGTCAACGAGGTGATTGCGGGGCGTGCCAACGAACGGCTCGCCGGCACGCGTGGCGGCAAGACGCCGGTCCATCCCAACGACGACGTCAACCGCGGCCAATCGTCCAACGACAGCTTCCCCACCGCGCTGCACGTCGCCGCCGCGCTGGCGGTGACCCGGCAGCTGTATCCGGCGCTCGACCGGTTGCGCGAGGCGCTGGATGCCAAGGCACGGGAATGGGTTGATCTGGTCAAGATCGGCCGCACCCATCTCCAGGACGCGACGCCGCTGACGCTGGGGCAGGAATTCTCGGGCTATGTCCAGCAGATCGCCAATGCGCGCGACCGGATCGAGGGCACGCTGACGCGCAACATCATGCCGCTCGCGCAGGGTGGCACGGCGGTCGGCACCGGGCTCAACGCGCCTGCGGGCTTCGCCAAGGACGTGGCGGCGGAGATCGCAACGCTGACCGGGCTGCCCTTCGTCACCGCGCCCAACAAGTTCGAGGCGCTGGCATCGAACGACGGGCTCGTCGACCTTCACGGGACGCTCAACGTGCTGGCGGTCGCGCTGACCAAGATCGCCAACGATATCAGGCTGTTGGGGTCCGGCCCGCGGTCCGGGCTGGGCGAGCTGGAGCTACCCGCCAACGAGCCGGGCAGTTCGATCATGCCGGGCAAGGTCAACCCGACGCAGGCCGAGATGCTGACGATGGTGGCGGCGCAGGTGATGGGCAACAATGTCGCGGTCACCGTCGGCGGGTTGCAGGGGCATATGGAGCTGAACGTCTTCAAGCCGTTGATCGGCGCCAACGTGCTGCGCTCGATCGCCCTGCTGAGCGTCGGGATGCAGAGCTTCGCCGAACGGACCGTGGAGGGGATGAAGGCTAATCGCGAGCGGATCGCAGCGCTGGTCGAACAGTCGCTGATGCTGGTCACCGCGCTCGCGCCCGAAGTCGGCTATGACAACGCCGCCAGAATCGCGAAGCATGCGCATCAAAAAGGCCAGACGTTGAAGCAGGCCGGGCTGGAACTGGGGCTGGTGGACGAGGCGACGTTCGATCGACTGGTGCGTCCCGAAACGATGATCGGGCGCTGATCGGCCGCCGCAGCGGTACGGGGGCGTAACGAGGAACCAACCGGTGCGTCGCGCGCTTCATCGGGCGAACCGCAAAAGGGAATGACGTGAGCACCACGACCACGGGCGCGCTGATCGGCGCGGCGATCGATTCGATTTCGGGCGATGACGACGGTGTCGCGGATGGCGCGATCATCGGCGCGGTGACCGCCAACGTGCTGAAGGTCGTGCTGCCGCTCGCCGTCACCTATGCGGTCGGCTGGGCCGTGTTGCGCGGTGCGGCGGAACTCAAGGACCAGGTTTTCGGAAAGGCAGACGCATGATCGGCAGGATTATCGGAGCGCTCGTCGGGCGTGAGCTGGACCGCCGCGACGGACGGGGCGGCCTGAAGGGTGCCGCGGTCGGCGCGCTGGCGATGGGCGCGATGCGCCGGATGGGTCCGCTTGGCATGCTGATCGGTGGCGGCTATGTCGCCAAGAAGGCGTACGACCGGCGTCGCGAGTCGCGCACCGGCGGCTAACCGGCCTGCCAGACCCTGATCGCGTCCACGGGCGCGATCAGCATTATGAGGTTGAGCGTCAGATTGTCGCGAATCGCCAACAGGGCGATGACCTCCAGCGTCACGATCAGCGCCGCGGCAGCCCGCCACGGCAGGTGCCGGGCGATCACGAAACCCAGCATCATGCATATGATGTCGCTGATCGAATTCAGCACGCTGTCGCCGCTATAGCCCCAGGCCATGGTCACGCTGCGATACCGATCGATGATCAGTGGCGAATTTTCCAGGATTTCCCAACCCGCCTCGATCGCGACCGCGACGACCAGGCGTGCTTTCCATGGCCAGCGTCGCAGCACCAGCCAGCCCGCGCCGTAGAACAGCAGGCCGTGAACGACGTGGCTGAGGCTGTACCAATCGCTCAACTGCTGGCTGTTCTGATCGGAATGCACTTCGCTGTGCCACAGTGAGATCGTGCCGCACGGACAGATCGCCGAACGTCCGGCGGCGAGCAGGATCGCGGCGGTCGCGACCAGCAGGAGGGTGACCAGCCAGCCACATGTCGCGGCAATTCGGTCGCCGATGCTTGACGCCCGCCCCGCCCAGACGCCACTAGCGCGCATGCCGTCGACCCTCCCCACCGATCCGCACAACTTCCGCCGCCGCGGCGTGTTGTTCGTGCTGTCTTCGCCTTCCGGGGCAGGCAAGTCCACCATCGCGCGCAAGCTGCTGGCCGACGAGCCCGAACTCGGCATGTCGGTATCGGCGACGACGCGGCCGATGCGGCCGGGCGAGATCGACGGAAAGGACTATCAGTTCGTCGATCTGGAAGAATTCCGCCGCATGGTGGCGGAGGACGAATTCCTGGAATGGGCCCATGTCTTCGATCACCGCTACGGCACGCCGAAGGCGCAGGTCGAAAAGATGCTGGCGGCCGGCAAGGACGTGCTGTTCGACATCGACTGGCAGGGCGCACAGCAGCTGTTCCAGATTGCTGGCGGCGACGTGGTACGGGTGTTCATCTTCCCGCCGTCGATGGAGGAGCTGCGCGCGCGGCTGACCAATCGCAACACCGACAGCGCAGCGGTGATCGATGCGCGGATGGCGCGCGCCGCGAACGAGGTCAGCCACTGGGACGGCTATGACTATGTGCTGGTCAACGACGACGTCGACCAATGTTTTCAGGGCGTGAAGACGATCCTGGCGGCCGAGCGGCTGAAGCGGTCGCGGCAGACCGGCCTGATCGGCTTCATCCGCAAGCTGACGCGGGTCGCCGGCGCCGCCTGATTTCAGGCGAGCGCAGCGAGGAAGGCGACGGCGGCGTCATAGTCGCGGCGCTTGTTGGCGAGCGCCTGCGCGGCGAGCATGTCCTCGCCCCACACTTCCGCCTGCCACAGTTCGTCGACGTGCGCCGCCGACCACAAGGCGTCGGGATCGCCCGCGCCCTCGATCGTTGCAAGGCCGATGATCAGCGAACCGGTGATCGTCACGATCGGCGACAGGCCGGCGAGGCGGAACGGGTCGAGCGCGGTGACGGCTTCGGATAACCGGGTCAGCGTCGCGGGCGGCTGGGCGCGGTGGACTATGCCGGCGGTCGTTTCGAAATGCACGTCGTAGCGCTGTCGCGCCCAGCCGAGCCAGGGGTCCCATGCGGCGAGCTGCCGCTCGATCAGCGGATCGGGGGTTTCCGCCCGATAATATAGCAGGTCGCTCTCACCATAAGCGGCAAGGCCGGTGGCGAAGCGCGCCGGGTCCGAGGCGATGCGGTCGATCGCGGCATTGGCCATCCCGGTCAACGGCATGGTGCGCGGATCGATCGTCTCGGTCACCGCGCGCCATTCCCCGGCGATCGCAGACGCCAGCGCGTCGGTCGGCAGCGCGAGCGGCACGCGCCCCGGCGTGCGGACCGGGCGTCCGTCGAGCGTCACGACGCGGTCCGCATCGACCCCGACGTCGGTCCAGAACCGCTTCATGGCTTCGGGCTGCGCCAGCGATGCGCGAGGCTCGCGGGCACGATCGCGACGACGCTAAGCGCGGACAGCGTGATCGCGACGCCCAGCGCCTTGACCGGCCAGCCATGGCCGCGCGCGGCGATGATCAGTCCGAACACCGCCCCCGCGCTGCCGATCAGGCGGCTTGCGACCATCGCCAGCCAGCGGCGGCGCGCGCGTGCATCCCCGGCGGTCATGCGAGCAGCCCCGGCAGCGCCGCGACGCGATCCGCCACCACGTCCGCGCCGGCCGCGACCAGTTCGTGGACGTCGTGATAGCCCCAGGCAACGCCGACGGCGCGCGCGCCGGCCGCCTTGCCCATCGCCATGTCGAAGCTGGTGTCGCCGATCATCACCGACATGTGGGGCTGCGCGCCCGCTTCGTCCATCGCGGCGAGCATCATCGACGGATCGGGTTTGGACGGGTGGCGGTCCGCGGTTTGCAGCGTGACGAAATGATGCGCCAGTCCGTGGTGCGCGAGGATGTGCGCGAGGCCGCGATCGGATTTGCCCGTGGCGACGCCGAGCGACCAGCCGGCGTCCGTCAGGCCTTGCAGCACCTCGGCGATACCGTCGAACAGCGGCTCCTCCGCCATCGCCCCGCTGGTGCGCAGGTGGAAGAACGCCGCCTTATAGTCCGCCGCCATCCGACGGTGCAGCGCATCGTCCGCTTCGGGCAGCAGGGCGCGGATCGCCTCGACCAGGCTCAACCCGACGATGCGGCGGATGGCGGCGCGTGGCGGAGCGGGCAGGTCGGCGATGCGAAACGCCTCTTCCATCGACTGGCAGATGTTGGCCTGGCTGTCGACGAGCGTCCCGTCGCAGTCGAATACGGCGAGCTTGATCATCCCCGTGCCCTAGCGATGGCGGGACCGGGCGGGAAGGGCGATCGCTGCGCCGGATCAGGCGATCCGACCGGAGACCAGATAATCGTCTAGCCAGCGGCCGATCGCCGCATTGTCGCTTACGCCCGACAGCGACGCCTGCGCCGCGGCGCGCACGTCATCGTCGATATCCGGTGCCCGATGCGAATCGATCAGTGCGCGAGCGTAATCAGCATCGAATTCCGGGTGGCATTGCAGGGTCAGCGCCGCTCCGTCCGCATAGGCGAGCGCGGCATGAGGGGTGAGGGCGCTTGCGGCGATCACCTCGGTTCCGGCGGGAATGGCAACGACCTGGTCCTGGTGCGATGCCATCGCGGTCATCGTCGCACCCAGCGCGGTGACGGGGCGCTGCATGGCGTAGCGGTGCAGGCCGAGGCCCCAGCCTTGCGGAGCCTTCTCGACCCGCCCGCCGAATGCCTGGGCGATCAGTTGATGGCCGAAGCAGATGCCGACCAACCGCTGCCGACCGCGCGATCGGCGCAGGAACGCGGAGAGCGGCGCGATCCACGGATGCGGATCGTACACGCTCGCGGCGGATCCGGTGATCACATATGCCTGGCAGTCGTCGTCCGCGTCCGGCAGCGACCCTGCACGGACGTCGTAGCGCTGGTAGCGATGGTGCGGCCCGAGCAGGCGGGCGATCATGGCAGGATAATCGCCGTGCGTCGGCGCCAGCCCGTCGGGCGGCGCGCCGGTTTCGAGTATGCCGATGTGCATCGGGACGCTTTCGCAAATGCGATGTCGATCGGATAGGGAAAAACCGCGGGGGAGAATCCGGTTACGCCGATCGACTCGATCCCCCGCGCCCTCAACGTGCCGGTGCCGGTTTGTACCGGCGGGCTCCACTCCGTATATCTCGTTGACGGCGCGTATCGGACGCCGGCGGCATACGCGCGTTCGCGGCCAAAAAAAAGGCCGGTCAAAGACCGGCCGAAAAGTTTTTAGGAGAGGATGCCTGAAAGGCACGGTCTTTGTGCATCGCAGCACGGAATGGTGCAATTGCAAAATGCGCAATCCGGGTTTCGCTATGTGCAATCGTATTCCAACACGAGGCGCGGGGCGGGGTTGCGCATGCGCAAGACGCGGCATAGCCACGGTCGCCATGCGCATTCTCTTCAGCACCTTCGCACTTGCAACCCTGGCGGCGGCCGTTCCGGCGGCGGCGCGGCGCGAACCGGCGCTCGTCCGCGTCCGGCTCGACACTGCTTATGGTCCGATCGTGCTGGCGCTGGAGGCACGGCGCGCGCCGAAGACGGTCGCCAATTTCATGGGCTATGTCGACGATCACCGCTTCGACGGGATGACCTTCTACCGCTCGGCGCGAAACCGCAGCGCGCCGACCTATGGCTTCATCCAGGGCGGCATCCGTACCGATGCGCGCCGCATCCTGCCGCCGTTCCCGCTCGAAACGACCACGATGACCGGCATCAAGCATCTGGACGGCACCATTTCCATGGCCCGCCGCGCCGAGGCGGGGTCGGCGGGCGGCAATTTCTTCATCACGGTCGGTGCCATTCCCAACATGGACGCCAAGGGCAGTTATCCGGGCTATGCCGCCTTCGGTCACGTCGTGTCCGGCATGCCGGTGATCAAGCGGATCCTGGCGCTGCCCACCGGCGGCGGGATGGGTGGGCAGCTGCTGCTCCGCCCGGTCAAGCTGATCGCCGCCAAGCGGCTGAACGGGACGCCTCGGCCTACCGGTCTGGTCAAGCCGTGGCTGGTCGAAACCCGTGCACCGGCCGGACGTCCCGCGCGCAAATAGGGCAGCGCTTGCAACCAATATCGGCCGTTCGGGTTATCCTGCATCATCATTTTTGGAGGATCACCGATGAAGACCGGAATGTTCGCCATGCTGGCTGCTGTCGCCATGATGTCGCCCGTGACGATGGAGGCCGCGTCCGCACAGCGCAGCGACTATCGTTGGCAGGGCGACAATGCGCGCAACTGGGAACCGTCCAGCAGCTATCGCGCGGGCAAGTATCGCGAGCGCCGGTTGAGCCGCAACGATCGCATCTACAAGGGCCGCGACGGCCGCGCCTATTGCAAGCGTAGCGACGGCACCACCGGTCTGGTGGTCGGCGCACTCGGCGGTGGCGTGCTCGGCAATCTGGTCGGCGGCGGCACGCTCGGTACGCTGCTCGGTGCAGGCGGTGGCGCGGTGCTGGGTCGCTCGATCGATCGCGGTAACGTGAAGTGCCGCTGAAGTAGGGTTATCGCGGCCGGCCCAGCGTCGGCCGTTTCCTGTTTGACGATCCGGGGCGGCGTTTGCGTCGTCCCGGATCGTCATATTCGACGCGCGAGCCGGCGCGGTCAGTTCGCCTCTGCAATCGACAGCAGCGCGGCGTCGACCGCCTTGGTCGCCGAACCATCCGCCGGCATATCGTTGGCGAAGCTGGCAAAGGTCAGCATCTTGCCGCTCGCGCCGATCATGAACCCGGACAGGCCCGACGCCGCATTGAGCGTCCCGGTCTTGGCCCACATCTTCCCTGCCAGCGCCGTGTTCGCGTAGCGGCGGCGTAGCGTGCCATCGACGCCGCCGACGGGCAGCGTGCGCCGCAATGCCTCGCCCCACCGTTGCGCCTTGGTCCAGTGCAGGAACCGCGCGACTCCGCGCGGCGACACGCGATTGTAGCTCGACATCCCCGATCCGTCGGCGAAATCGTAGCGCCAGCGTTCGACGCCGGCGCGGGCGAGCATAGCCGTCACGCGCGCCTGTCCATCGGCGATCGATCCGCTGCCGGTGAGCCGCCCCAGCCGGCGGAGCAGCAATTCGGCGTGCAGGTTCTGGCTGACCTTGCCGGTCAGCGTCAGGTCTTCGATCAGGGGCGGTGGCGTTAGGCGCGCGAGTGGGGGCGGCTCGGGCGGCCGTGCGGCTGGCGCTGCACCGCGGGTGGCGGGGTCGTCGCCGGCCCCGATCGCACGGTGCCGCACCGCGATGTGCCCGGTCATGCGAACGCCGCGCTCGGCGAGCAGGGCGGCGAAGCGCCAGGCGGCGAATTCGGCGGGATCGTCGATGCCGACTCGTAGGACTTCGGGTGCGGCATCGCGCGCGATCGTGCCGTCGATGCGCAGCGTACGGCTGCCGGGCATCCGGTCGAAGGTCATCGCCGTGCGCGTGCCGGTCGTGACCCGGTTGTCGATGGCGAGATACGGCAGCGCATCGATCCGCGCCGCGCCGGAGCCGGTGAGCGACGGCATGACCGCAACCCGCCATTCGTTGTCATCGAGCGTCAGCGCCGACACGCCGGTCCCGGAGCGCGTGGCGATGTTGTTCCAGCTCATGCCGGGGCTCCAGCGCTGGTCGGGGAACAGGCTGTCGTCGCCGACGACGTCGCGGACACGGTGGGTGACCGCGGCGACCGCATCGGCGAGCTTGGACAGGCAGTCGATCGTACACGCGGCGGCGCTGGACAGCCGGGCGTCGCCATGGCCGGTCAGCACGACGTCGCCGTCATCGATGCGGGCGCTGGCCCCGGCGGCGGCGTCCGGCGCATCGACGTCGCCCAGCAAATCGAGTGCGGCGGCGATCGTGAACAGCTTGGTGTTGGACGCGGGCACGAAGCGGTCGTCGGGCGCGATTGCGACGACCTCCCGCCCCGCATCGTCGAGCACCACCAGTCCGAAGCGGGTGCCGGGGCCTGCGGTGCGCAGGATCGCCGCGGCGCGATCCTGCAACGCGGGCGCCGCGCCGCCGATCGCCGGCGCGGCGAGCATCATGGTGGCAAGGGCGGCGATGGTGATCCGGCGCATCGGCCGCAGCTTAGGCGATCGTCCCGCGATCACAATCCGGGACGGCCGGCGTCGTGCCGGCGTGCCTCCGCCCTTGAGCTGGACGACGGCCTCCATCTCCGTCGGGAGGTCGGATTTCTGCGCCTCTGCTACCGTTGATTTGGACCTTGCGAAATCAGGTGTTTCGCATGAAGGGCGACGCCGCTCGACGCTGCGAGTTCCGCGCGCAGGACCAGCGTCTATGCCAGTGCGGCGTCGGAGCCCATCAGCGCAGGGAAGAACCCTTCGTGTGCCGCGCGCAGGGTGTCGAGCGCGATCACGTCGTCGCGGTCCGGGCGCTCGAAGATCAGGCGCTTGCCGCCGGTGCGACCCAGCGGTTCCGCTTCGACGCCGGCCGCGTGCGCCGCGCCCAGGAAGTCGAGCAGCGCATGATCCTGTACGGTCACGACGTACACGCCCTGATCCTCGGCGAAGAACGACCGTGCACAGCCGAACGGCTGCTTGCGGTCGATCATCGCGCCGATCCCGCCGGCCAGTGCCATCTCCGCAACCGTCACCGCGATGCCGCCGTCCGAGACGTCATGCACCGCCGACAGCCAGCCGTCGGCGATCGCGGCGCGGATCAGGTCGCCGGCCTTGCGCTCGGCATCGAGATCGACGGGCGGAGGCGGCCCTTCCTCGCGGCCATGGCATTCGCGCAGGTAGAGCGATTGGCCGAGATGACCGCCGCGCGCGCCGACGACGAGGATCATGTCGCCCGTCCCCTTGAACGCGATCGTCGCATTCCTGGTCCAGTCCTTGAGCAGGCCGACGCCGCCGATCGCCGGGGTGGGCAGGATCGCGGAGCCGCCGCCGGTCGCCTTCGATTCGTTGTAGAGCGACACGTTGCCGCTGACGATCGGGAAGTCGAGCGCGCGACACGCCTGCGCCATGCCATCGAGGCAACCGACGATCTGGCCCATGATCTCGGGCCGCTGCGGGTTGGCGAAATTGAGGCAGTTGGTGATCGCGAGCGGTGTCGCCCCGACCGCGGTCAGGTTGCGCCACGCCTCCGCCACCGCCTGCTTGCCGCCCTCGACCGGGTCGGCGAAGCAATAGCGCGGGGTGCAGTCGGTGGTGATCGCCAGCGCCTTTTCGGTGCCGTGGACGCGCACCACGGCACTGTCGCCGCCGGGCGCCTGCACCGTGTCGGCGCCGACCATGTGATCGTATTGCTCCCAGATCCAGCGGCGGCTGGCGACGTCCGGCGATCCCATCAGCGTCAGCAGATCGCGCGCGATGTCGTTGCTTTCCGGCACATTCTCCAGCGGCGCGGGCTTGGGCGTCGGGACGTGCGGGCGGTCGTACAGCGGCGCTTCGTCGGCGAGCGGCCCGAGCGGGATGTCGCAGACGATTTCGCCCTGCCAGCGCAGCACCATGCGTTCGGTGTCGGTGACATGGCCGATCACCGCGAAGTCCAGTTCCCATTTGCGGAAGATCGCCGCCGCCTCGGCCTCGCGGCCGGGCTTCAGCACCATCAGCATGCGCTCCTGCGATTCGGAGAGCATCATCTCGTATGGTGTCATGCCGGTTTCGCGCTGGGGCACGTCGTCCATCACCAGTTCGATGCCGACGCCGCCCTTCGACGCCATCTCGACGCTGGACGAGGTGAGGCCCGCCGCGCCCATGTCCTGGATCGCGACGATCACGTCGGTCGCCATCAGCTCCAGACACGCCTCGATCAGCAGCTTTTCAGTGAAGGGATCGCCGACCTGCACGGTGGGGCGCTTGGCGTCGGCATCCTCGCCGAAGTCCGCCGACGCCATGGTCGCGCCATGGATGCCGTCGCGGCCGGTCTTCGATCCGACATAGACGATCGGATTGCCGATGCCGCTGGCGGCGGAATAGAAGATCTTGTCCTGATCGGCGATCCCGACGGTCATCGCATTGACCAGGATGTTGCCGTCATAGGCGGGGTGGAAGTTCACCTCGCCACCCACGGTCGGCACGCCGACGCAATTGCCGTAGCCGCCGATGCCATGGACGACGCCGCTGATCAGGTGGCGCATCCGGGGGTGCGTCGGCGATCCGAAGCGCAGCGCGTTCATGTTGGCGATCGGCCGCGCGCCCATCGTGAACACGTCGCGCAGGATGCCGCCGACGCCGGTCGCCGCGCCCTGATAGGGTTCGATGTACGAGGGGTGGTTGTGGCTTTCCATCTTGAAGATCGCGGCCTGATTGTCGCCGATGTCGATCACGCCGGCATTCTCGCCCGGGCCACAGATGACCTGCGGTCCCTCGGTGGGCAGCTTCTTCAGATGGATGCGGCTCGATTTATAGCTGCAATGCTCCGACCACATGACCGAGAAGATGCCGAGTTCGACGAGGTTCGGTTCGCGGCCGAGCGCGTGCAGAACGCGCTCATATTCCTCCGGGGACAGGCCATGGTCGGCGACGATCGCCGGGGTGATCTGGGGCGTGGTCTCGGTCATGGCCGCGCCTTAGCGGGACGGAGCCGTTTCGTCACCTGCGCTGTCGTGCGCAGTGCATACGTATGCCACGCCGCACTTGGTTGACGCTGTCCCGACCACCGATCAGAGCCGGTGCAACGAAGCCGGGAGAGATACGAATGCGCGCCATGATGCTGGCCCTGACCGCCCTTGCCACTACGACGGTGCCCGTCGCTGCCCATGCCCAGACCGGCACCGCCGCCGCGATCGTCGTGGCCCGCCCCGACGGGGTCGAGGTGCGTCGCGGCCCCGTGGTCACGCGGGTGGTGGCGCTGACCGATGCGATCCTGCGCGTCCGCATGGCTCGCGACGGCGTCATGCCCGAGGATGCGAGTTGGGCGGTAGACAAGGCGGTGCGCGCGCGATCGGTCACCGTTACCCCGGCGGTGGACGGGTTCACGACCAGATCGTTGCGAGTCCGCTTCGCCGCCGATGGCCGGATGACCGTCGAAGATCTGGCGGGCAACCTGATCTCCGCCGACGCCGCGCCGGCGGCGTTCGACGGCACCGCCTTCACGCTCAGCAAGGCGATGCCGCAGGACGAGCATTATTTCGGCATGGGCGACAAGACCGGGGGCCTCGACCGCCGCGGCAAGAGCTTCGTCGACTGGAACACCGATGCGTATGGCTTCACCAGCGCCGACGATCCCATCTACAAATCGATCCCGTTCTTCATCGGTGTCGGCGGCAAGGGCGGCAGCTATGGCGTATTCCTCGACAACAGCTTTCGCACCTGGTTCGATTTCGGGCATCGCGACGATCGCGCGCTGCGCTTCGGCGGTCCCGACGGGCCGGTCGATTATTACCTGATCGCCGGGCCGACGACGCCCGACGTGGTGCGGCGCTATACCGACCTGACCGGCAAGGCGCCGCTGACGCCGCAATGGGCGCTCGGCTACCAGCAGTCGCGCTACAGCTACATGTCCGCCGACGAGGTGCGCGGGATCGCCGCCCGGCTGCGGCAGGATCGCGTGCCGACCGACGTGCTGTGGCTCGACATCGACTATCAGGATCGCAACCGCCCCTTCACCATCAACACGGCGACCTTCCCCGATATGAAGGGCCTGATCGGCGACATGAAGGGACAGGGGTTCAAGGTGGTGACGATCACCGACCTGCACGTAGCCAAGGTGGAAGGGGAGGGTTACGCCCCCTATGACAGCGGTGCGAAGCAGGACGCCTTCGTCCACCGCGCCGACGGATCGGTCTATGTCGCGCCGGTGTGGCCGGGACCGTCGGTGTTCCCCGACTTCACCCAGGCGAAGACCCGAAACTGGTGGGGCGGCCTGTTCGCCGATCAGGTGAAGATGGGCGTCGCCGGCGCGTGGAACGACATGAACGAGCCTGCGATCTTCGAAACGCCCACCAAGACGATGCCCGATGATGTCGTCCACCGGATCGCGAGCGACGATTTCGCGCCGCGCACCGCGACGCACGCCGAAATCCACAACGTCTATGGCGTGGAGAACACCCGCGCGACCTACGACGGGCTACGCCGTCTCGCGCCCGACGAGCGCGCCTTCGTCATGACGCGGGCAAGCTATGCCGGCGGCCAGCGGTATTCGGTGACCTGGACCGGCGACAATTCGGCGACCTGGGATCACCTGAAGCTGTCGGTGCAGCAGATCATCAACCTCGGCCTGTCCGGCTTTTCGTACAGCGCCGCCGACGTCAGCGGTTTTGCCGGCGGGCCGAGCCCCGACCTGCTGACCCGCTGGTTCCAGATCGGCGCCTTCTATCCGGTCTTCCGCGACCATAGCGCCAAGGGCACGCCCCGGGTCGAACCGTGGGTGGACGGGCCGGAGCATCTCGCGATCCGGCGCCGCTTCGTCGAGGAACGCTATCGCCTGATGCCGTATCTCTACGCGCTGGCGGACCAGAATGCGCGCGTCGGCGATCCGATCCTGCGCCCGGTGTTCTACGATTATCCGGCGGCGATGCGCATGTCGTGCGATCAATCGTGGACGTTCACGCTGGGCCGATCGCTGCTCGTGGCGCCGTCGCCCAATCCGGACCAGCCGCGCGCCTATGACGTGTGCCTGCCCGCGGGCGGCTGGTACGATTACTGGACCGGCCAGCAAGCCGGTGAGCCCCAGCAGCAGACCGGGCCGGGCCAGATCCAGTCGGCGACGCAGGCGACCGGACAGGCCATGGTGCAGGGCGACCGCGTCACGGTGACGCCGCGGATCGAGACGCTGCCCGTCTTCGTACGGGCGGGGACGATCCTGCCCCGCCAGCCGCTGGTGCAGAGCACCGCCGAGGTGCCCGACGGCCCGCTGCAACTCGACGTCTATCCCGGCGACGATTGCCGCGGCGACCTGTACGCCGACGACGGCCATTCGATGGCCTATACCCGTGGCGGCTTCCTGCGTCAGGCGATGACCTGCCGGATCACGCCCGAGGGGATGACGCTGGCGTTCGCGGCGCGTCAGGGGCGCTATGTGCCGTGGTGGAAGCAGATGCGCGTCGTCGTCCATGGCTGGCAGGGCGACGGCGCGGTCACCGCGGCGCGGCGACCGGTTGCCGTGCAGGCGGATGCCGCGGCGGCGACGCTGAGCTTCACGCTGCCCGACCAGAAGAAGGCGGGCGAGATCGCGATCCTGCGCCGCTGAGGCTGCGGGGTGAGGTGATGACCCGGCAGGGGAAGCCCCTCCCGGTCGGCATCAGCGTATGGCGACACGATCGGCACGGGTCGCGTCGCGTCCTCACGGGACCGGCCGGCGTCAGCGCAGGACGCAGGCCTTGATCGCCGCCGGGTCGGGACGTGGGCCGACCGCGCGGAACGTCGCCATGTATCCGCCGGCGGACGGCATGTCGGTCGTCGCGACCTGCCGATAGCCGACCGCCTCGAACTCACAGCGCAGCAGGGCGGGGGGCGTGCCGTGGTTCTGCGTCGGGCGGTTGGCGTCGACCACCACGACGAGGCCGTCGGGCTTCAGCGAGGGGCGCAGCCGCCACAGGAATTCATACGGCTGCTCGATCTCGTGATACATGTGCACCATCAGCACGCGATCGAAGCTGGCATCGGGCAGCCTGGGATCGGCGGGTGCGCCGAGCCTGACCGACACATTCTCCAGGTCCTCCCGCGCGACGCGCTCCGCGAGCGTGTCGCGGACGCTCGCGACGATATCCTCGGCCAGAACCCGGCCGTCCTTGCCGACGCGGCTGGCGAGGCGGATCGTGTAATAGCCTTCGCCCGCGCCGATGTCGGCAACCGTCATGCCCTTGGCGATGCCCGCCTTGTCCATCACCTCGCCCGCTTCGTTCAACCGGTCGCGCGCTTCCTCGTTGGACCAGCGCGACGAGACGATATGCGCCACCGGGCGATCGGCGGCCGGAAAGACGACACGCTTTTCATTATGCTTGATGAGGGGTTTGGACCCGTCGCACGCGGTCGGGGCGAGGCACAGCCCGCCCAGTATTGCGATCGTCAGGGCCCGACGCGCGATCAACCCCCGATCCTCATTCAACGTCCTCCACCTCGACCTTTTCGCCGGTCACGCGCTGCGACAATGCCGCCGCCATGAAGTCGTCGAGCGCACCGTCGAGCACGTCGCCGGGCGCGGTGGAGGTCGCACCGGTGCGCAGGTCCTTCACCAGCTGATAGGGCTGGAGGACATAGGAGCGGATCTGGTGGCCCCAGCCGATATCGGTCTTGGTCGCATTCTCGGCATTGGCCGCCTGTTCGCGGATCGCGAGCTCGCGCTCGTACAGGCGGGCGCGGAGCTGGTTGTACGCCTCCGCCTTGTTCTTGTGCTGCGAACGCTGGTTCTGGCACTGCACGACGATACCGGTGGGGATGTGCGTGATGCGCACCGCCGAATCGGTCGTGTTGATGTGCTGGCCGCCGGCGCCGGACGCGCGATAGGTGTCGATGCGCAGGTCGCTCTCGTTATATTCGACCTGGATGTCGTCGTCGATCACCGGATAGACCCACACGCTCGAAAAGCTGGTGTGACGCCGCGCCGCGCTGTCATAGGGGCTGATGCGGACCAGCCGGTGGACGCCGCTTTCGGTCTTGGCATAGCCATAGGCGTTCTCGCCCTTGACCAGCAGCGTCGCCGACTTGATCCCCGCCTGTTCGCCGGCGTGATAGTCGATCAGCTCGACCTTCATGCCGCGACGTTCGGCCCAGCGCGTGTACATGCGCTGGAGCATGCCCGCCCAATCCTGGCTCTCGGTGCCGCCGGCGCCCGAGTTGATCTCGATATAGGTGTCGTTGGCGTCGGCCTCGCCCGCGAGCAGCGCCTGGATCTTGTCGTGATCGGCGCGCCTGGCCAGCGCGGCGAGCGCCTCGACGCCCTCCAGCTCCATCGCGGTGTCGCCCTCGGCCTCGGCCATCTCGATCAGTTCGACCGTGTCGTCGAGCTCCGACTGGATCGCGCGCGTCGCGGTGACGGCCTCGTCGAGACGACGACGCTCGCGCATCACCTCCTGCGCGGCCTTGGGATCGTTCCACAACGCCTGGTCCTCGACCCGCGCGTTGAGTTCGTCGAGACGGCGGAGCGCACGGTCCCAGTCGAGGAACCGGCGCAGCAATGCCAGGGCCTCCTTGATGGTATCGACGTGGGACTGCGCTTCGGCGCGCATGGGAATTCTCCGGTAGGTACGGGTTGGCGGGACGCCGCTGAGATAGGAAGCGGCGCTAGTAGATTCCGCCTTCCTTTTGCAAGAAATCGCTGTCGCGCTGCGTGTTTGTCGCCCGCGCCGGGGCGGCCGCGGCGGTCGGTGTGGCGACGGGGGCGGGGCCGCCGCGGTGGATCGCGCGGCGGGGTTCGCTTTGCGGCTTAAACGCTTCCCAGATGACCGCCGCCTTGGGATCGGCATCGGTGGGGAAGGTGCCGTAGACCGGACGGCCGCTGGCGCGATCGATGCGGACCATGCGAATGCCGGCGGGCGCCCGGAACGGCAGTTTTTCCAGGCCGTCGTAAGCCTTTACGGCGAACTCCTTGAAGATCGGCGCAGCGAAGGTGCCGCCCTGCGCATAGCTGCCGAGGTTGGTCGGCGTATCGTAGCCGACGTACAGGCCGCCGATGAATTGCGGCGTGCCGCCGACAAACCACACGTCGGTCGGGCCGGTGGTGGTCCCGGTCTTGCCCATCATCGGCCGGTCGAGGTCGCGCAGCACGACGGCGGTGCCGCGCTGGACCACGCCTTCGGTGATGTGCACCATCTGATAGGCGGTCATCGCATCGATCACCTGGCGGGTACGGTCGCCGGGGCGCGGCATCGACTTGCCGTTCCAGTCGCGCGCGTTGCAGCCGTCGCAGGCGCGCCAGTTTTCCGGCAGGATGACCTTGCCGTGGCGATCCTGCACGAAGTCGATCAACGTCGGATTGTGCGCGCGCCCGTTGTTGGCGAGCGTCGAATAGGCGTTGACCATGCGGCTGACCGTGGTGACGCCCGCGCCCAGCGCATTGGCGAGGTAGGGCTGGTATTCGCCGACGCCCATGCGCTTCATCACGTCCACGACCTTGGGCATGCCGGTCGTCGCCGCGGCGCGAACGGTCATCAGGTTGCGCGACTGTTCGATGCCCCAGCGCATCGTGTGCGGCCCCGCCGCGCGCATGTTGCCGAAGTTGCGAAAGCACTTCTGGCCCAGCCGCGCGCCCTGATAGACGCAGAACGGACCGTCGATGATGATCGACGCGGGCGTCATCCCGTTTTCCAGCGCGGCGGAATAGACGATCGGCTTGATCGTCGATCCGGGCTGGCGCAGCGCCTGGGTCGCGCGATTGAACGCCTGCAACCGGCTGTCGAAGCCGCCCTGCATCGCCAGCACGCGGCCCGTCGCGGGTTCTTCCACCACGAAGCCGCCGGACACCTTGGGCACCGAGCGGAGCGCGTAGCCCGCGCCCTCGGGTGCGACCGCGATGATGTCGCCCGGCCTGATCGCGCCGAAGCTGGTGCCTCCCTTGCCGCGAACGGGCATCTGCGCGCCCCAGCGCGGCAGCGAGCCGGTCTTGCCGTCGGCGAAGCCCAGGCTCCACGCATCGCCGTCGCGGGCGATCACGATCGCGGCGCGCCAGTCGCCGTAATCCAGTCCGATATTGGTGTTGAGCAGCGGCTGCAGCCAATTGCCGTCGTCGTCCAGGTCGATGTGGCGCAACGGCCCCGACCAGCCGCGACCCCGATCGTAGCGCAGCAGTCCGTCGCGCAACGCCTGCGCCGCCAGATCCTGCAACCGGGTGTCGAGCGACGTGCGCACCCACAGACCGCCCGAATAGACGCTGTACGGGCCGTCGCGATCCGATTCGCCGAACTTGTCGATCAGCTGGCGGCGGACTTCCTCGACGAAATAGCCGCCGACGCGTTCGAACTTGGGCGTCCGGCGCAGGATCGTGCCGAGCGGCTCGCCGACCGCCTGGTCATGCTGCGCCTGGGTGATGAAGCCGTTCTTCAGCATCTCGCCGAGCACATAGTTGCGCCGCGTCATCGCGCGATCGGCGTGGCGCACGGGATCGTAGTTCGACGGCCCCTTGGGCAGGATCGCGAGATAGGCGAGCTGCGCCAGGTCGAGCTCGTCCAGCTCCTTGTCGAAATAGGCGTGGCTCGCCGCTTCGACGCCGAAGGCGTTGCGACCCAGCGCGATCTGGTTGAGGTACAGCTCGAGGATCTGCGGCTTGGTCAGCGCATCCTCGATCTTATAGGCGAGGATCGCCTCCTTCAGCTTGCGCGTCGGGGAATATTCGTTGCCGATCAGCAGGTTCTTGGCGACCTGCTGGGTAATCGTCGATCCGCCCTTGGCGCGTCGCCCGCTGCCGAACTTGCGCGCATAGTCGATGACCGCGCCGCCGAGGCCGGGATAATCGACGCCGTGATGCTCGAAGAACGTCTTGTCCTCCGCCGCCAGAAAGGCGCGGACCAGCAACGGCGGATATTCGGCATAGCTCAGCTCGACGCGCCGTTCGCGGGCGTAGGACTGGATCGGCGTCCCGTCGATGCCGCGCACGTTGGTCGGCAGCGGCGGTTCGTAGGTGCGAAGCTGATCGACCGAGGGCAGGGCGCGCAGGATCGTCGCCCACAATATCGCATAGCCGACCAGTGCGAGCACCGCGAGGATCGCCAGCGCCTTCACCCACCAGCGCGACCAGTTGCGACGGACGAGCCCGCGCACGCCGCCGGAATCGCGGAACACGGTGAATCGGGTGGTGCGGGGAGTTTCGGACGCCATAGAACTGGGATCGGCGTGTAGCAGGTTCGCGAGGGCTTGCCACCCTGCGCAGGTCGCGATCGTGCGGGTCGCGACGACGGGCGGGGCAGCGGCCCGCTCACCCCCGGTTCAGCCGGCGATCCTACAGCACGATGGCATGTCGCACCGCCACCATTTACCCGTGACCTGCCTGGCGGCCGGGCCTATGCTGCACGCCGTGCCAGTGTCCCGTCGGTCCTTCCGCATCAAGAGCCTCGTCGCCGCCGTTAGTGCGGCCACGCTGCTGCTCGCGCAGCCCGCCTATGCCCAGTCCATCCTGCGCGATGCGGAGACGGAGGCGATGTTCAACGACATGTCGGCCCCGCTGGTGAAGGCCGCCGGCCTGTCGCCGCGCGACGTCCGCGTCGTGCTGATCAACGACGATTCGATCAACGCCTTCGTCGTCGGTGGACAGACCGTCTACGTGCATTCCGGCCTGATCCAGGCCGCGGTGAACGCCAACCAGGTGCAGGGCGTGATCGCACACGAACTCGGCCATATCGCCGACGGGCACGTCGTGCTCGCCGACGCGGGCATCAAGCCGGCGATGCACATCACGCTGCTGTCGATGGTGCTCGGCCTGGCCGCGGTGGCCGCGGGCGCGGGCGAAGCGGGCGCGGGCCTGATGGCGCTCGGCCAGTCCGCCGGCATGGCCAAATATCTTTCGTTCAGCCGTACGCAGGAAACCACCGCCGATGCCGCCGGCGCGCGCTTCCTCACCGCCGCCGGCGTGACCGGCAAGGGCATGCTCAGCTTCTTCAAAACGCTGCAGCAGCAGGAATATCGCTACGGCGTCGAGAATATCGATCCGTTCATGCAGACCCATCCGCTGTCGGGCGAGCGGATCGCGCATCTGACCGCCGACCTGCAAGCGTCGCCCGCTTGGAACACGCCGCCCGACCCGGCGCTGGAGGAACGGTTTCGCCGGGTGAAGGCGAAGCTGGAAGGTTATGTGATGCCGCCCGAACGCACGCTCAGGGACTTTCCGGACACGGACGGCAGCATCTACGCGCATTACGCCCGCGCCTATGCATGGCATAAGGCCGGTTATCCCGACAAGGCGGACGCGGAATCGAGAGCCTTGCTGAAGGCGAACGGCAACGATCCCTATTTCCAGGAGATCCGCGGCCAGATCCTGCTGGAAGCGGGCCGCCCCGCCGACGCCATCGCGCCGCTGCGCGCGGCGACGGAGGGGACGCGCAACAACCCGCTGATCGCGACGACCTTCGGTCATGCGCTGATCGCGACCGAGGACAAGGCGAACTATCCCGAAGCGATCAAGGTGCTGCGCGTCGCGACCGGGCGCGACGACGAAAATCCCTTCGCCTGGTATCAGCTCGGCACCGCCTATGAACTGACCGGCGACACGGCACGTGCGGCGCTCGCCACCGCGGAGCGCGCCAGCATGACCGGCGACCATCGGACGGCCGCGCAGAGCGCGCGCTACGCGATGGCCAACATTCCCGCCAACACGTCCGACTGGATCAGGGCGCAGGACATTGCGATGGCCGCCCAGAACGACATGGACGACAACCCGAAGAAGTATAAGAAACGGTGACCCGCTCAACCCTGCCGCTGATCGCGGCGTTCGGTGCCGTGATCGGTGCGGGCGCCGTCTGGAGCTACGGCCGCTATGCCGCGCCGGGCGGCGCGGATCAGGCGCGGATCGAGCGTGTCGTCCACGATTACGTGCTCGCCCATCCGGAGATCATTCCGCAGGCGATGCAGACATTGCAGGACCGCCAATCGGGCGAACTGGTCGCCGCCAATCGCGATGCGATCACCACGCCGTTCGGCAGTGCCTGGGCCGGCAATCCGAAGGGCGACGTCACGCTGGTCGAATATTTCGACTATAATTGCGGCTATTGCCGCGCATCGCTGCCGCTGATCGCCGACCTGCTGAAGCGCGATCCCAAGCTGCGGATCGTCTATCGCGACTTGCCCATCCTGTCCGATCAAAGCCGCGTCGCGGCTCGCGCCAGTCTGGCCGCGGCGCAGCAGGGCAAGTTCCAGGGCTTCCACGACGCGCTATATGCAGCGGGCCCGGTCAGCGAAGCCTCGATCCAGGGCGCCGCGGCAAAGGCGGGGGTGCAACTCGCCGGCACCGATACCGGTGCGGTCGACGCCGAGATCGCCCGGAACATGCAGACCGCGGCGAAGCTCGGCATGAACGGAACGCCGAGCTGGGTGGTCGGCGACCGCATCCTGTCCGGCGCCCTGCCGATCGAGGAAATCGAAAAGGCGATCGCCGCCGCACGCGGCGCCTGACACGACGATATAGATGCGTGCAGCAGGTTGATCGCTGTTCGCTGGCGAGCGGCCGGTCCGAAGGCGCGCATGCAGAATCGCGACCCTTCCGGTGAGTGGATCGCGTTCGGCGACGCCCGGAGCGAACGCCCCGCTTTCGACGCACCGCACACCCTCCCGGCCGCGGAAGCGGTGAGGTCGCGGGGAGCGCGACAGCAAGCCTGCGTGCGCGGCCTCGCCTTGGTGGGACAGCGTAACGCTTGCATGCGGTCACGGAGCAGATTAGTGGCTCACCTCGGCCAAGTCGGAATTCCGATCCGGAATATCTCGGAACGGAATGACTGAACGGCGAGAAAAGCGGCGCATTCCGCCGCTTCGCGGGTGTAGCTCAATGGCAGAGCAGAAGCTTCCCAAGCTTACGACGAGGGTTCGATTCCCTTCACCCGCTCCACGCCCCCTCCCGCGAGCCGGCTCGAACCCTGGTAGGGCAGGAGGCAACGTCCGCTTCTGGTGGAAAGCGGACTGGCGGCTTTCAGGAGCGCGCGGCATTGAAGCTACCAGCGGAGATGAGTGCCGGATGATCATCGACAAAATCGCTCTGTTCGAAACGACGCGGGCACTATGGCCCTCACTGGTCAAGGTCTGTGACGAGCCGAACGCGACCCATGAAATATACCGGCGCAACGAGGACGCGACTTCGCCGGGTGACGACTGGCGGCAATTAGCCATCTGGGCCTTTCACCAGGCACTTGAAAATCACGAACAGCTAGCGCTAGCGAAGGGCTTGCCGCTTCACCCTGGAGAGGTCTGCTTTGCCGAGTTCGACTTGCGCATGCGGGCCAACCTGAACGGCGACAATTGCTGGTTGGATGAGCGAGCAGAGTGGGAAGGTAGCTGACGCCGCAAGTGTTCTGCTGAACGACGACTGTCCACATTCAATATCGGGGCGGCGGTCAGAATCGGCCAGGTTTGGGGGTAAAGCGGACCTACGGCGTAGTTTGAACCCAGATAGTAGGAACGCTGTATTTGGCGGCCCATTGCTCCGCCGCTTTCAAGGCGTCGGCAAGCGCACCGTCGTTCTCGGGCAGCGAGGCATAGCCGACCCATTCGCCACGCGGTTTCCACCCTGCACCGGTCCCGAAGAACCGGCCATCGTCCGATGCCTCCACAATCAGCCATGGCTCATCATCCCCGCGATCCGGCATCTGCTCGCCGGGCGATAAGTAGATGATCAATGCCATGACTAGGACAATGCTACGCCTGTCGAACGTCCGCAACTGGGCGAAAGCGGACGTCTTCGGATTAGACGCGGGCCTTCGGAAACGTACGTCTGTGGCGTGTCCCCTTCACCCGCTCCACGCCCCCTCCCGCGAGCCGGATCGAACCCATGTGGGGCACAGGGCAACGTTCGCTATTGTGGCGAGCGCCCCTACGGCTTTTGGGCGAGCATTTCGGGAAGCTGACCTTCGATTATCTCAAGCCACGGCCATCGCTCGCGGTAGCTTTGCGCCTTCTGCCGGAACAGGTCCGGCCTCGGATTGCGCGGGTTCATACGCAGCACCCCGGAGACCAGAGCGCCTAGCCCGTCTGGTGCGTATACATTACGCGTCTCCACCTCGATCCCGACACAAGTGCATGAGATCAGGTAGAGGTCGATTCCCGAACGCGTGGATCGAAGTTGTGGATAATTGCCCCCAAAGCGATCACCGTACCAAAGATGCACCCTCGCTTGGTTCCTTATTTCTACTTCGACAGGGAGGTCAGAGGTTTCTGCTGCGACACGTCGAGCCACCTGATCCTCAGCTTCCCACGACAAATCCCGGTCATCGAAATAGAAGATGTCGTAATCTTTTATACCCCACTCAGGAACTTGGCCGGAAATCTCATTCCAAATCGTCTGAAAAAGGCACCCAGCCGTCAAATAGCACTCGCCCAACCCCATTCGTCCAAGGCGGATAAGCAGTTCCTTATTGAAGGAGTTTTTTTGGATGGCGGTGCTGAAATCGAGTTCGGTCATGGACCGTCGTAGAGTGTGAGCGGCCGGTTTTGGCAACAGCCCAATCCCGGCCGAACGACCGGGATGGGCCGTAAGCGGAACGTCCGCTTGTGGTGGATAGCATGGAAGCCGACGCTGCGGCGGACTCCTCACCAAGGTGTTGGCGGAGCATGATGCCCAAACGTCCGTCGGCTTACCTCCGTCGTTCCGAAGCATGTGTTGCCGCCGGAAGCGTGCGCCAACATGGCTTAAATCGTCGCACGCTTGAAAGCGGACGGCCTCCGCCAAACATCGCGAGGCGGACTCGCGGCCAACCGCGGTTAGCGGCTCAGCGTGACAGCAGGTGGGCGACTTCGTAGAAGCCGGCGCCGATCAGACCGGCCGCCGGCAGAGTGACGACCCAGGCGACGACGATCCGGCTGGCGATGTTCCAGCGTACCGCCGACAGTCGCCGTGCCGAGCCGACGCCGACGATCGCACCCGTGATCGTATGCGTCGACGAGACGGGGATGCCGCCGACCGTGGCCATGAACAGCGTGATCGCGCCGCCGGTTTCCGCGCAGAAGCCCTGCGCCGGGGTGAGGCGGGTGATCTTCGACCCCATCGTATGGACGATCTTCCACCCGCCCGACATCGTCCCGATCGCCATGGCGGCCTGGCAGGCGAGCACGACCCAGAACGGTACGTGAAAGCCGCCGTGGAGCAGTCCCTGCGAATAGAGGAGGACGGTGATGATCCCCATCGTCTTCTGCGCGTCGTTGGCGCCATGGCCGAGGCTGTAGAGCGCAGCCGAGACGAGCTGCAGCTTGCGATAGCGGCGATCGACGCCCATCGGCGTGAGCTTCAACGACGTCCAGGCGACGACCAGCACCAACAGCAGGGCGAGGATCATACCGATGGTCGGCGAGAGGAAGATCGCCCCCACGGTCTTGCCGACGCCGATCCAGACGACGCTGCTCAGCCCCGCCTTGGTGATGCCGGCGCCGAGCAGACCGCCGATCAGCGCGTGACTGGAACTCGACGGTATGCCGTAGCGCCACGTGATGACGTTCCAGACGATCGCCCCCATCAGCGCGCCGAAGATGACCTGCGGATCGATGACGGTGGCGCTGACGATCCCCTTGCCGATGGTCGCGGCGACGTTGTGATCGAAGACGGCGAAGGCGATGAAGTTGAAGAACGCTGCCCAGAGCACCGCGTGATGCGGCTTCAGGACACGCGTCGAGACGACCGTCGCGATCGAATTGGCGGCATCGTGCAGGCCGTTCAGAAAATCGAACAGCAGTGCGATGCCGATCAGCACGACCAGCAGCGTGAAGGAGATGGTCATGGCCTAGGCGTGATCGATCACGAGACCCTGGATCTCGTTCGCAATGTCCTCGAACCGGTCGGCGATGCGTTCGAGATGGCTGTAGATCTCCCGCTCGACGATGAAGCGCATCGGTTGATCGTTGCCACAGGCCTTGAACAGCGCCTTCAGCCCACGCGCATGGAATTCGTCCGCCTCGCCCTCGAGCTCCACCAGCCTTGCGGTGAGTTCGTGCAGCCGGCCCGCGTTCGCGTCGAGCTTGCGCAGCAACGGGATCGCCTCGGACGTCACGCGCGCGGCCTCGACGACGAGCTTCACCATTTCGCGCATGTCGGGTGCGAACGCCGTCACCTCGTACAGGGCGATGGTGTTGGCCGTCTGGTTCATCTGGTCGATCGAATCGTCCATCACCCCGATGAGGTCGGTGATCGCCGACCGGTCGAACGGGGTCACGAACACGCGACGCACGTCCTGGAGGACATCGCGGGTGATGTCGTCCGCCTCGTGTTCGCGATCGACGATCTCGGCGATGTGCTGCGCGATGGCACCGTCGCCGCTGAACAGCCGCTGCAAGGCGTCGGCTCCGGCGACCAGCGTGGCGGCATGCGCCTCGAACTGTTCGAAGAAACGACCCTGCTTCGGCATCAGCGCCTGAAACCAGGCAACCATAAGAGACCTTTCAATGATGGCGCGGCGCGCATGGGGCCGGGCGTGGCAGCGCGCAAGCCGAATCTAACCGGCGCACCGTAGCGAGACGGACCGGCACGGCGCGAACGACGTTCTGATCCAGGTGAATCGAGACTGTCCATGGCTAGCGTCCATGACCATAGCATGACTCCGCAGCAACGAATATCGCCGTCGGGCGATCGACCCACCCTCGACAGGGTGACGGGCAGCGGGCACGGGGAGGGGGCATGTCGTTCGTCCAGCACCTTCGCCGCGGCACCGCCGCCGATCATCAGGCGATCGACGACACCTACGGCCGCTTCCGACTGGACGACGCCGACGACTATCGCCGGTTCCTGACGAGCCAGGCGCGTGCGCTGCCGGCGGTCGAACGCGCGCTGGCCTCGGACGAGGGCCTGCCGCGATGGCGTGCCCGTGCGGCACTGCTTGCCGCCGATCTCGCCGGGATGGGGGTGAGCATGCCCGTGCCGCTCGACTTTGATCCGGACACGGGCGACGGTACAGCCAACGGCACCGGCGCGAGCCGCTGGGGGGCGCTGTACGTGATCGAAGGATCGCGGCTCGGCGGCCAGTTGCTGGCGCGCAGCGTGCCGGCCGATCGACCGCGCCTTTATCTGTCCGCGCGGCACGAGCCGGGCGAATGGCGCGCGCTGCTCGCCGCGTTGGACGAGCGAGCCGGCCGCGCGGACGATGGCTGGCGGGCGGCGGCGCTCAGCGGCGCCCGCGCCACCTTCGCCCTCTACGCCCGCGCGGCGAGCCCGCCGCTCTAGTCGTCCAGATCGCGGCCCGCGGAGCTGCCGCAGGCGGTCAGCGCGTCGGCGAGCTGGATGCGATTCTTGCCGTCACGCTTGGCCATGTAGAGCGCCGCATCGGCCGCGCGCATCGTCCCGCTGGGGTCGTCACCCAGCGCGGCGATCCCGGCGGAGAAGGTCAGCCGGCCGATGCCCTCGCCATTGCTCTGGTTCACCAGCGTGCGGGCGCCGAGCAGGTGACGGGCGGCATCGAGTTGCTCCAGCGCAGCCATGGGCTGGCACGATTCGAACAGGCAGGCGAATTCCTCGCCGCCGTGGCGTGCGACGAATACCGTGCGGCCCAGTTCTTCGGTCAGGTGGCGGGCGATCAGCTTGAGTACGCGGTCCCCCGCATCGTGCCCGTGCCGGTCGTTGATCTTCTTGAAGTCATCGATATCGCACAGCGCGACGCAATGCTGCGCCGACGAGCCGTCCTGCGGCGCCAGCGCGCGCAACTGCCGGTCGAAACTGCGGCGGTTGGGCAAACCGGTCAGGTGATCTTCGTCGGCCGCGCGCTGCGCCTCCTGAAGGTTGCTGCGCAGCTGCTGCGTCTCGCGGTGCGTCTCCTCGAGCCGGGAGGAGAGCATTTGCGTGCGGGCGATCGCTTCGCCGGTGAGCGCCAGCAGACGCTGGACGGCACCATCGGGATCCTTGCCGGCTCGGGTCGCCTCCGAACTCAAGGCGGTTTCGAAATCGCGGGCCGAGGCATGGCTTTGGCGGACGGTGGTTTCCGATTCATCCAGCCGCCGCGCCAGCGCGTCGGCCATCTCGCCGATCCGCTCGGGATGCAGCGGATCGCGGGTGTCGCGGATCAGTCGCTCGACGAAGACCGCATCGACAGGCGCCGCGGACGCCAGCTGCCGATCGATCGCCTGGCTGATGCGGCGATCTTCACCGGCGACATAGCAGCGGGCGATCCGATAATGATCCACCGTCGGCGCCAGGTCGTGCGCGGCGAGGAATTCGCCGATCTGCGTGAACAACAGCCGGTCGGTGTCGCGACGCGCCTGTACGAAGGCCTCCTCCGTGCGTCGATCGGTGCCGGCGGCGGCCCCGCCCAACCACGACGACAGCCGTGCGATCCGCGAAGCGGGTGGGGAAAAGGGCGCGTTCACGCGCGTGTTCCCATGGCATTACCATTTGTCAGCCAACGCGAACGACGATCCCCGGCCACTAGCGCGGGCGTTCGAAGCGAAAACGGCGAAGTCATGTCCTGCAATCCTGCGTGTGATCTTACTCACCCGCATCCATATGGCAGATGCATGAAGCCTTTATGGACATAAACTGGTTTCGCCGCCGAAATGACGCAATATTCAAGCCGTGGCTTCAGCTATCCAGGATCGGCGCGGTCATGATGGCGCGCAGGCCGGGATGATTGTCGCCGAATTCCAGCGTGCCCGACAGGCGTTGCACCATCGCGCTCATCATGCGGCTGCCAAACCCTTCGCCATCGCCCTTGCCCCTGCCATCGTCGGCGACGATCAGGCGCAGCTTGCCGCCATGCTGTTCCAGCGCGATCGCCAGCGCGCCCGCCGCGCCGCCATAAGCGTATTTGGTCGCGTTGATGACGAGTTCGGTCAGGATGAGGCCGATGTTCACCGCCCGATCGGTCGGCACGAGAATGGGATCCAGATCGAGCCGGATCAGGCGGCCCCAGTCCGCGCCGAGCGAGGTGCGCATGTCGCCGACCAGTTCCTCGATATAGCGCGACAGGTTGACGCTTTCGACCTGGTCGTCCCGGTAGAGGCGCCGATGCACCAGCGCGACAGCGGACAGCCGTACCTGTGCCTCGGCCAGATGATCGGCGACGATCCCGTTGCCCACCGTCTTGGCCTGCAGGCGCAGGAAGGAGGCGACGAGTTGCAGGCTGTTCTGAACCCGGTGGTTCACCTCCTTCATCAGCACGTCCTTCTGCGCGAGCAGGGCGTCCTTTTCGACGAGGGTGCGGTGGAGTTCGCGATTGAGGATGCGCACCTGAAGATGCTGGCGTGCCTCGTGAAAGCGCCGGCGCAGGCGATGCGCGGCCTCGATCTCCTCGAGCGTCCACGCCCGCGACCGGCCGCGCACCGTTTCCGTATAGCTGGCGAACGACGCGCGGGGGGTAAGCGTCTGGCTGGGCGCGACGGCGACGGACTTGTGCGGATTGCCCGCCCATTCGATCTCCTCGATCCGCTCGGCCCGCATCCACAACAGGCATGCGTCCTCGTCGTGCAGGGGCAGCGCGATCAGCCCGCTGAGCTGTGCCTTGTGGTCCTGCAATTCGGGAAAGACGTCGCCGATCTGATGGGTGGCGAGCGGTTCGCCGCCGCGATCGCGCACCCGGCGCACGATATCGACCAGCACGGCATCGGCCGGACAATGGCCGATCGCCTCGACCTGATCGCCGGCGACCATCGCAAAGCCATCGGCGTGCAGCATGTCGCGCAGTTCGCCCTTCACCTCGACGATGGCCTTGCGCAGCGGTTCCTCGCTGTTGAGCAATGGCACGACGCTATCCTCGGCCGCGCGCAGCGCCAGCCGTTCGCGATAGGCCGCCGCCTCTTCCTTGGCGCGGATCTGACGCGCCAGTCCGCTGGCGAGCGTCGCCGCCGCGCCGCGGACATCCGGCGGCAGCAGGCGCGGGCCGTTATGGTGGCAGGCGACGAGGCCCCAGAGCAGGCCGTCCTTGACGATCGAAATCGATGCCGACGCTCCGACACCCATGTTCCTGAGATATTGCAGATGGATCGGCGAGACGTGGCGCAGCGCGACGTCCGACAGGTCGCATCCCGCAAAGCCGGCGGGGCGCAGCGGCGCGGGTGCGTAATCGACCGTCGGGATCGCGCGCGTGCGATTTCGGACGTACAGCGCGCGTGCCTGCCTGGGGATGTCCGACGCGGGAAAATGATGATTGAGGAAGGTCGCCAGCGTCGGATCGCGATCCTCGGCCACCACGCAGCCGGCATCGTCGTCGAGGAAGCGGTAGATCATCACCCGATCGAAGCCGGTGAGCGTCCGGAAGGCCGTAGCGGCGCGATCGTACAGCGTCTGCTTGTCGGCGGCGCGTTCGAAGCTGCCGGCCACCGCATCGAGCCATGCCAGCGTGGTCGCCGCGCTCATCGCCTGGGCATCGAGCGGCTCCAGCTCGACGAGCAGGTGCGCACCGGCGCGATGCAGCGTGGCGGTGAACCGCTCGCCCGATCCTTCGACCGGGTCGGGCACGCTCGCGTTCGGACCGCCGGGAAGGGTGTTCAGCAGGCCGGCGACGTCCTGGCCCAGCAGAACGGCCAGCGGCTGACCGAGCCAGTCGGCGGCGAGTCGCGTCTCCAGGTCGCCTGCGCCCGCAAGGACACGATGATCGCCCGTCGCATCGGCGACGAGCAGCAGCCCGTGCGGCTGAATCGCCCCGGGGATATGGATCGGTTCCCGATCGCACGCTGTCAGGTCGAGCGCAGGCTCGGTCGGGATATGGGTCGCCATCGTTACTCTTGATACCGGTTGCCGGGGAGCATGGCCGTGGCGGCAGGGCAATACAATCCACGGCGTGTTGATGTGGATCAATGCCTTGCGCGAGCGCTGGTGCTTTGCCGCAGACGCGCGGGTTGCGGGACGGGATGTTGCGCGGCTAGCAGCGTTCGGGGCTTTGCCGCGTTAGGATGACATGATCAGATTGTTTCACGTCAGCGATGTCCATTTCGGCGCAGAGGATCCCGCCGCGATCGCGTGGTTCGATGCATTGGTGGCAGCGGAAAAGCCCGACGCGGTGATCATGACCGGCGACCTGACGATGCGGGCGACGCGGCGTGAGTTCGAACGCGGCGGCGCATGGCTGCGCGCGCTGAAGGTGCCGGTGACGCTTGAGGTCGGCAATCACGACATCCCTTATTACTGGGATCCGTTTCGCCGGCTGTTCGCGCCCTATCAGCGCTATGCGGCGGTCGAGCGGATGATCGAGGCCGAACTGACGCTGCCGGGCATCAGCGTCGTCCCGCTGAAGACGACCGCGCGCGCGCAATGGCGGTGGAACTGGTCGAAGGGGCGCGTGAGTGCGGGATCGCTCAGGAATGCGCTGGCGATGATCGCGCATGTGCCGAAGGGCAATCTGATCTTCGTCGCAGCGCATCACCCGTTGATCGAGGGCGGGACCAAAGGCACCGCCAAGACGCGCCATGGCGACAGCGCGCTGACGGCGCTGGCGGAGGCGGGCGCACATGCCGTGCTGTCGGGTCATGTCCACGACCCGTTCGACGTTCCGGTCGAGCGCGCCGGACGTATCGTTCGGATGATCGGTGCGGGCACCCTGTCGAAGCGGGTGCGGAACTCCGCCCCGGCGTTCAACGAGATCCGCATCGCCGACGGGAAGTTTCAGACGATCGCCCGGACGCTGGGTCCCGTATCGGACGCCGTGATCAGCGAGGACGAGGAACACCCGCGCGTCTGACCGCCGTGGGTGGCTGATGTCTCCCGATGGCTGGTCGCCGAGGCCAACGGTTCATCCTGTCAGTTAAGCGGCCGGTTCGATCCCGACATGCGGATCGTCCCGCCGGCATGCAGTTGCTCGCGCGCGATATAACGCGCCTCTTCGATCTTGATCGCGGCGAGGTCGAGCTTGGCGGCATCGGCGATGCGGCATGCTTCGCCCAGCAGCATCTCGAGCTGCGCCAATATGGCTTCGGCGGGCATGAACCCGTCGCCCGCCTCATGTGGGAATAGGCCCGTCATCGGATCTCCTAAATTTGTTATACGATCCGGTTGGCACTAAAATGGATTAAGTTATACAGTTTTCTTGCCCGCAACATCAGCAACGGATGTGGTTTAATCCACGCGCAGCTCCCGCTCGACCGCCCCTGACCCAATAGGAGCGTCGCACGCCGGACACATGGCCATGCAGTGCGGGCGGGGGGACAAGGAAAAACCGCCGCCCGGTTACCCGGACGGCGGCTGTTCTCATCACGACGGGTGCTGGCCCGAACCGGGATTACTCCTGGTTCAGATACTCGCCGGCCGCCTCGTCGCTGCCGTCACCCGAAGGGACGACTTCGGCAAGCGGATCGGGACCCGTACCGGTGTCTTCCCGACGCGAACGCTGTTCCTCGGCCGCGCGCAGCTCGGCTGCCGATGCCGGGGCGACGATCGCCGCCGCCAGCGAACGCTGCTGCGCACGCAGCGCCGCGTCACGCGACGATGCTGCGACGCGCAGGCGGTTCATGCCCGCGCCCGTGCCCGCCGGGATCAGGCGACCGACGATCACGTTCTCCTTGAGGCCCATCAGCGTGTCCTGCTTGCCCTGGACCGCCGCCTCGGTGAGGACGCGGGTGGTCTCCTGGAACGACGCCGCCGAGATGAAGCTGCGGGTTTGCAGCGACGCCTTGGTGATGCCGAGCAGGACGGGCTTGCCCTGCGCCGGGGCTTCGTTCTTGCCCAGCTTCTCGTTGGTCGCGTCCATTTCCTCGCGATCGACCTGCTCGCCCTTCAGCAACGTGGTATCGCCGCCGTCGGTGATCTCGACCTTCTGCAGCATCTGACGAACGATCGTCTCGATGTGCTTGTCGTTGATCTTCACGCCCTGCAGTCGATAGACTTCCTGGATTTCGCTGACGAGATATTCGGCCAGCGGCTCGATCCCCATCGTTTCCAGGATGTCGTGCGGGTTCGGCGAACCGCCGATCAGGTTGTCGCCACGCTTGACGTAATCGCCTTCCTGGACGTCGATCACCTTGGACTTCGGCACCAGATACTCGACGACGTCGCCGCCATCCTCGGGCTGGATGCCGATCTTGCGCTTCGCCTTATAGTCCTTGCCGAACACGACCCGGCCGGAAACCTTGGCGATGATCGCCGCTTCCTTGGGGATACGCGCCTCGAACAGCTCGGCGACGCGCGGCAGACCGCCGGTGATGTCGCGGGTCTTGGCGGACTCGCGGCTGACACGGGCGAGAACGTCGCCCGCCTGCACCTGCGCATTGTCGTCCACCGACAGCACTGCGCCGGTCGTCAGCATGTAGCGTGCCGCTTCGCCATCCTCGGTCGTGGTGAGGGTCAGGCGCGGACGCAGATCCTCCTTCGACTTGGTCGAGGTGCGGTATTCGATGACGACGCGCTGGGCGATACCGGTCGCTTCGTCGGTCTGCTCGGTGAGCGTCTTGCCCTCGGTCAGATCGACATACTTCACGATACCGCTGTTTTCCGTGATCACCGGCATGGTGAACGGGTCCCATTCGGCCATGCGATCGCCCTTGGTCAGCACGTGACCGTCGTCGAACAGCACGTACGCGCCATAAGGGATGCGGTGCGTCGACAGTTCGCGGCCGTCCATGTCGACGATCACGATTTCACCCGAACGCGACAGCACCACGCGGCGGCCACGCTGGTCGACGATCAGGCGCAGGTCCTTGAACACCGCGGTGCCGTCGACCGGCGCTTCCAGGTTGGACTGCTCGTTGAGCTGCGCCGCGCCACCGATGTGGAACGTGCGCATCGTCAGCTGCGTGCCCGGCTCACCGATCGACTGCGCGGCGATGACGCCGACCGCCTCACCGATGTTGACCGGCGTACCGCGGGCGAGATCGCGCCCGTAGCACTTGCCGCAGACGCCGATCTTGCTTTCGCAGACCAGCGGCGAGCGGATCTTCATGCCCTGGATGCCCGTCGCCTCGATCTGCGTGATCATCGCCTCGTCGAGCAAAGTGCCCGTCGGGATGATGACCTTGCCGGTCTTGGCATCGACGACGTCCTCTGCCGTGGTGCGGCCGAGGATGCGCTCGCCGAGCGAGGCGATGGTCGAACCGCCCTGCACGATCGCCTTCATCTCGAGCATGCGCTCGGTGCCGCAATCCTCCTCGACGATGACGCAATCCTGGCTCACGTCGACCAGACGGCGGGTCAGATAGCCCGAGTTCGCCGTCTTCAACGCCGTATCCGCGAGGCCCTTGCGCGCGCCGTGGGTGGAGTTGAAGTATTCGAGGACGGTCAGGCCTTCCTTGAAGTTCGAGATGATCGGCGTTTCGATGATCTCGCCCGACGGCTTGGCCATCAGCCCGCGCATGCCGGCGAGCTGCTTGATCTGCGCCTGCGAACCACGGGCACCGGAGTGCGCCATCATGTAGATCGAGTTGATGTCCTTCTCGCGGCCCTTGTTGGGACCGTCTTCGTAATGACGGACAGCCTTAATCTCGTTCATCATCGAATTCGCGACCTGGTCGCCGCAACGGCTCCAGGCGTCGATCACCTTGTTGTACTTCTCCTGCTGCGTGATCAGGCCGTCCTGATACTGCTGCTCGAAGTCCTTCACCTGATCGCGCGTCTCGTCGACCAGCTTGTCCTTGTCCGGCGCGATGATCATGTCGTCCTTGCCGAACGAGATGCCGGCGCGGAATGCGTGACGGAAGCCCAGTGCCATGATCGCATCGGCGAACAGCACGGTCTCCTTCTGGCCGGTGTGACGATAGACCTCGTCGATCACGTCGCCGACGTCCTTCTTGGTCAGCAGGCGGTTGACGGTCTCGAACGGCACCTTGTGGCTGTGCGGGAGCGTCTCGCCGAGCAGCATGCGGCCCGGCGTCGTCTCGTAGCGCTTGAGGTACTGCTTGCCCTGCTCATCGGTCTGCGGAACGCGGCTGATGATCTTGGTGTGCAGCGTCACCGCCTTGGCTTCGAGCGCCTGATGCACCTCGGCCATGTCGCCGAGCAGCATGCCCTCGCCGGGCTCGCCTTCCTTCAGCATCGACAGATAATAGAGGCCCAGCACCATGTCCTGCGACGGCACGATGATCGGCTTGCCGTTCGCGGGCGACAGGATGTTGTTGGTCGACATCATCAGGACGCGCGCTTCCAGCTGCGCCTCGAGGCTCAGCGGAACGTGCACGGCCATCTGGTCGCCGTCGAAGTCGGCGTTGAACGCGGAGCAGACCAGCGGGTGCAGCTGGATCGCCTTGCCCTCGATCAGCACCGGCTCGAACGCCTGGATGCCGAGACGATGGAGCGTCGGTGCGCGGTTGAGCATCACGGGATGCTCGCGGATCACCTCGTCCAGGATGTCCCAGACTTCCTTGCGCTCCTTCTCGACCCACTTCTTCGCCTGCTTGAGCGTCATGCTCAGGCCCTTGGCGTCGAGGCGCGCGTAGATGAACGGCTTGAACAGCTCGAGCGCCATCTTCTTCGGCAGGCCGCACTGGTGCAGCTTCAGCTCCGGCCCGGTCACGATGACCGAACGGCCCGAATAGTCGACGCGCTTGCCCAGAAGGTTCTGGCGGAAGCGGCCCTGCTTGCCCTTCAGCATGTCGGACAGCGACTTCAGCGGACGCTTGTTGGCGCCGGTGATCGTGCGACCGCGACGGCCGTTGTCGAAGAGGGCGTCGACCGCCTCCTGCAACATGCGCTTCTCGTTGCGGACGATGATGTCCGGCGCGCGCAGCTCCATCAGGCGCTTCAACCGGTTGTTGCGGTTGATGACGCGGCGATAGAGGTCGTTGAGATCCGACGTCGCGAAGCGACCGCCGTCCAGCGGCACCAGCGGGCGCAGCTCGGGCGGGATGACCGGCACGACTTCGAGGATCATCCACTCGGGACGATTGCCCGATTCTAGGAAGCTCTCGACGACCTTCAGCCGCTTGATGATCTTCTTGGGCTTCAGCTCCGACTTGGTCGTCGCCAGCTCTTCGAGCAGCGCGACCTTCTCGCCTTCGAGGTCGAGGCTTTCGAGCATGATGCGCACGGCCTCGGCACCGATGCCGGCCGAGAACGCGTCCTCACCGTACTGGTCCTGCGCCTCGAGGAGCTCGTCCTCGGTCATCAGCTGGAACTTCTCGAGCGGGGTCAGGCCCGGCTCGATGACGATATACGCCTCGAAGTACAGCACGCGCTCGAGCTGCTTCAGCTGCATGTCGAGCAGCAGGCCGATGCGGCTCGGCAGCGACTTCAGGAACCAGATGTGCGCGACCGGGGCGGCGAGCTCGATATGGCCCATCCGCTCGCGGCGGACCTTCGAGACGGTAACCTCGACGCCGCACTTTTCGCAGACGATGCCCTTGTACTTCATGCGCTTGTACTTGCCGCACAGGCACTCGTAATCCTTGATCGGACCGAAGATGCGCGCGCAGAACAGGCCGTCACGCTCGGGCTTGAACG
>Ga0160428_1000517_pt1 | contig 41731 bp, 43 predicted proteins | sample SolpanmetagenomM_FD_108198 | JGI IMG/M metagenome (GOLD analysis project Ga0160428, IMG submission 108198) | Solar panel surface microbial communities from Lawrence Berkeley National Laboratory, California, USA - M | ecosystem: Engineered > Built environment > Solar panel > Unclassified ... | reverse complement strand
GACGCAGGCGACAGGCACGAGGTCGACGCAGGCGACAGGCACTGCCTCACGACCTCTCGGGCCGCCCGAACACCACACCAGATCACCTCACCGCACGTAGACGGCCGCCTCGACCGGTACCTCCAGCAGCACACGCACACGCCAAGACGCGGGCCATCACGTCGGCCGCACCTCCCAAGTGATGGTCGTGGGAATCGCAGCGTCACCCGGCTTGCCCAGTCTGGGTCTCCTCGGTCAGCACCAGATGCTCACCTGCGGGCTACGTCCTTGTCCTTGGACGGCGACGGCGCTGCTCGCAAGCAGCCCAGGTCCGCCCCCACCGCAGCGCGAACGCTTCCAGCTCCTGCGCGCCCTGGCATGCGGTGAGTAACCGGTCCTCCTCCATGCTCCACGGTTCCTGCCGGCGCCAGGCCGCCATCGAGGTCCGCCACTGCCGCGCCTTCTGCGACGTCGAAGAACCGGTGAACGGTGGTGGTTTCACCGTGGTGTCCGTAGCTGCCAACCATCGGACTGGCGCCCGCCAGGGCCGTGCTCCAGCCAGCCCCGGGCGCGCAGCCAGGCGCTGCGTTTCTGCCACACCCGATCCCCCACGCCGGCCTCACCGGCGAGCATTCGTGCTGTGTGATCGGCCGGAATGCGGTCTTCGTAGTCCGCGGCGGCCGCGAGCACCCACACCACCGCGGTCAGCGACCCGCGGAACCTCGGCAGCCGCTCTATCGCCGGCACCGTGTCGATGTCCTTCTCCACCGTCCGGGCCCACGCGACAGCGGAGGGCACCATGTCACGTGGGTCGGTCGGCAGCAGACGCACGAGTGGACCTGTCACCACCAGGTCATCGACACCCTCCCCCACCCGATGGATGCTCCGTCCGGGCTGCACGTGGCCCGCGGTCGGGTGGGCCGGAGTGCTGACGAGCCAGTGATGATCCAGCCACTGGTCGGGGCACCTGCAGGGACCCGCTCGCTCCGCCCATCCGGGTCATGGTGTCGAGATCGGGGTGTCGGGCGATGTACTGCTCGAAGACCCCACCGGGCACCGTGTCGGTGAGGCCCAGACATGAAAGAACCCCCGGCGCGTCACGGCTCAAGTCCGGAGAGGCGCACTGGGGGATTTCGTCTACAAGGCTAGCTCCTCGTGAGAAGCACTGTCTACCTGCGCGGCGAGGGTGTCTAGGCTGTCTGATCATGAGCCTCCCGTCGTCGCAGCGGCAAGCCCTGACGCGGGCGATCTCCACCGACCGCCTCACCGGCTACCGCAACGCCGCCGCTCAGCGCGGCTGCGACGTGCTGGAGCTGTACGTGTGGGACCGCGACGTCGCCGCTGCCGCGATCGCGGACATCGCCATCCTGAAAGTCGCCATGCGTAACGCGCTAAGCCGGCAGCTGGAGCAGCTGGCTGGTACACCACTGACCTCGGTCTGGACAACCGCTCCACTGCCGCGATCAATCGGACCTGGAAGGACATGCCCGCGGCTCAGCGCAGTCCCGGGCGGGTCGTGGCGAAGCTGATGTTCGAGTTCTGGCGCAACCTCCTGGAAGCCGGCGGTGACATCGGTGACGGACCTCGCCGGGTGCGCGCTGACCATGAAAGGTTGTGGCGCACCCAGCTGAAGAGCGCCTTCCCCGGCGGGCGACTGGAAGCGGCCTCCCAGAGTGCGCAGTTCACTCGCTCCTGGACTCTGGGAGTAGTCATGAACGTGCACGCTCTGCGTAATCGTGCCGCCCACCACGAGCCCCTGGTCAACGGGTTCCCGCTCCCGGGAGAGCAACGGCGTCTCAGCGCCGACCAGGGCCACCAGGCGTGCCTGCAGCTGGCGCGGCTGCTGGACCGTGATCTCGCGGCCTGGTTGGTCACCAACAGCCAGATGGCCCGTCACCTGCCCCGCGACCCAGCCCGACGCCACACCCCGAGCGCCGCGACTGCCGCTGCGGTCATCGCTGGCCCACTGAGCGTCGCCGCGCCTGTTGACCTGACCATCGCCTGACGCGGCGGCCCCATCAGCTCACCCGGCGACGGGCGAGTCCAGCGGCGCGGTGAGAGTGAAGGCCTCGTCGAGACCGGTGGCCTGCAACAGCCGGCGCACACAGCGCGGCACCCCCCGCAGCAGCAGGCGCGTAAACGGGGCGTTGTTGGCGCGCACCAATATCGACAGACCCGCGCAGTCCAGGAACGTCACCGCGGCCAGGTCGATGGTCAGCGTCGGCGGGTGGTCGTCGAGCAAGGCTCGCAAGGCACCGACGTACACGGCCTCATCTGCGGCGTCGACGTGACCGCTCCACACCCACACCGACGGTGAGGTGGGGTCGAGAGAGGTCATGGTGCTGAGACTATGCCGGTCAGGAACCAACTTTCAGCAAGTCCGACATCTCGCCGCCGAGGCAACGAGCGGCCCACCTTCACCAAGCACGGTGACATCGCAGTGACCCGGTGGCCAAAGGTGGCGCAGGCTAATGGACCTCGATTGCGCATCGTCAGCGACAGCCCCGAACGCTCCAAAGAACGACGGCGCCGTCATCAAGGCCGACGCCTTCGCCACGCGCCAGCGCCTGGGGCAGCGCACCGGCTCCCCCCGCTGGGCGCTGGCCTACAAGTACGCCCCCGACACCGCCGTCACCACGCTGCGCAACATTGAGATCAGCGTCGGACGCACCGGCCGCCTCGGGTTCCGCGCCGTGCTGGACCCCGTCAGCGTCGGAGGCACCACCATCACCCACGTCACCATGCACAACGCTCCCTGGATCACCGGACGCGACCTGCGCATCGGGGACGAGGTGTGGGTCTACCGGGCCGGGGACGTGATCCCCCGGGTGACCACCGCGAACCTCGCCGCCCGCCCCGCCGACGCCCAGCCGTGGACGGCGCCGACGCACTGCCCGCAGTGCGGGGAGGAGCTGGACACCACCTCGCTGCTGTGGCGCTGCCACACCCCGTCCTGCTCCATCGCCGGCGCCCTGGACTACTGGGCCTCCCCCGACGCCCTGGACATCGACGGTATCGGCACCGTCGTCTGCGAAGCGCTCGCCGAGACCGGCCTGGCCCGCGACGTCGCCGACCTGTACGACCTCACGCCTCAGCAGTGGGCGACGCTCCTCCTGGGCGTCACCGACAGCGGGGCAACCCGGATGCTCGGGGAACTGAACGCCGCCAAGATCGTCGACGGGCTCCAGGCGAGCAAGGCGCAGCCGCTGAACCGCGTCATCACCGGGTTGGGCATCCGCATGACCGGCCGCTCCGTCGGGCGCTGGCTCGCGAGCCGGTTCACCTCCATGGACGCGCTGCGCGCGGCAGACGTGGAAGAGTTGGCCGCCATCAACAAGCTCGGCACGATCAAGGCCCAGCACATCGCCGACGGCCTGGCCCGCCTGAGCGCCGTCATCGACCGCCTCGCCGCGCACGGGCTGACCATGACCGTCCCCGACGACGGCAGGGTCAAACCGCTGACCGGGCAGACCATCGTGGTCTCCGGTGCGGTGCCCGGCTACACCCGCACCACCATCGCCGAGCGCATCGAAGCCCTCGGGGGGACCGCCAGCAGCAGCGTCTCGGCCAAGACCAGCGCCCTGGTCACCGCAGAGACTGACACCGCCAAGGCCCGCAAAGCCGCGCAGCTGGGCATCCCCGTCATCGACCCGGCTGCGTTCGCCGAGACGCTGGCTTGACCTTCCCACCCCGACGGCTTCATCCCGCCGGGGTGGGAGCGCACCGGCTCGGGCGCTCCCCGCCCTGGCCGGTGTCGCCGGCTGCTCCCTGGGATGAAGTCGCCGATCGTCCCTGCGCCTCCGGTGTCTCTGCGAAGCTGCCGTTATGGCTACCACCGGTGCGGCCGACGCCCCTGGCGACCCGAAGCTGCTGGGCGATGACCCAGTCGACGCCGCCAACGATCTACTGGACCGCCGCGGCATGGCTGAGCACATCAGCAAGCTGCTGACCCGTGTCCGCCGGGAGAGCGAGTCCAGTGTCCTGGGGCTGGTCGGCCCGTGGGGCTCGGGTAAATCCAGCATCCTGAGGATGTTGGAGGAGTACCTAAAAGACTCCGGACGGCGCGAGTGGATCGTGGCCCGGTTCACGCCCTGGGCTTACAGCGACGCTGAGAGCCTGCAGCGAGGCTTTCTCGCAGAGCTGCGCGCGGCCCTGCCCGAGGACGGCCAGTGGAGCGAGACGCGAGCCAAGATCGGAAAGGTCGCTGCTGCCCTCGCGCCGTTGGCCTCAATCGGCGAGTACGCCGGTCTGAGCGGTCAGGCGCCGGCGAACTTCGTCCGTGATCTAATTACTGGCGACACCAGTGTCTCGGCCACGCATCAACGCGCCCAGCAGGCACTAAAGGCGCACGGTCAGCCGATCCTCGTCATCCTCGACGACCTCGACCGTCTCGAGGCACCGGAGCTCCTGCTAGTCCTCAAGCTGGTGCGAATGATCGGACGCCTACCCAACGTCTACTACCTACTCAGCTACGACGAGCAGACCCTCATCGACCTGCTGATGCACACCTCCCTGGTCGGCAAGTCCCCTGAGCGGGCGCAGAACTACCTGGAGAAGCTGGTGCAGGTCCGCCTCGACCTGCCTTCCCTGCGGCCGTACCAGCGCAACGCCCTCGTCGACCGCGCCATAAACCACATCAGCAGGCAGCGCCAGCTGATCTGGTCTGACGATCAAGAAGCCCGGTACAAGAAACTGATGGACGACTACCTCCTTCAACGACTCGACAGTCCGCGGACCATCAACCGGGTCTTCGGCCAGGCCGATGCTTTCTACGAGCTCGTACACGACGAGGTCGACTTCGTGGATTACCTGGCCGTGACCTGGTTGCGCACGGAGGAACCCGGTGTCCACCGTATGGTTCAGCGTTACCGCACGGAAGTTCTCGGCGAGTCGGACGAGCAGGCGCTGCGCTCCTTGAACTCCAGGCAACAGGACTTGTCGGGTTTAGCCAATCAGTGGCGCGACCGGGTGAACGCCGCAGGGACGCAGGACCGGCACGTGGACGCCGTGCTCGGACTGCTTGCCCACCTCTTCCCCGTGGTGCGGGCAGAGATGCAAAGTCAGGGCCACCAGCGCTATGACGTTGACATGGCTGGCGCACGACGCGGGGTCGCTCATTCAGACTACTTCGACAACTACTTCAGCTACGGGGTACCCACGGAGGGTCTCCCCGACCGGGTCGTGATGGACGCCATCAAGGATCTGGCCGCCGGAGTCTTTAGTCCCACCGTCGACCGCATCGCGGCGGAGTTGCGCCAGCAGACTGGCCGGGTGGTCTGGAAGCTGAAGCGGAGGCTGGGACCCAGCGACGAGGCGATCCTGCCCCTGCTGCGTCTGGTGGCCGAACAGTACCCCCGTCTTGACGACGGACGCGGCACCCTTAGTTTCGGTCAGACTGCCGAGGCCAACAGCCTGTCCTACCACCTTTTGCTGCAGCTACCCCCAGCGGATGTCAACGGCTTCATCCGCGAATGCTGCCGCACCCCTTCGGGACTGGACCACATGAGCGGGGTGGTCCGCTTCGTTCCAAAGGACACCGGCGACGAGGCCGGGAACGCACTGCGCCGCGAAGCTCGCCCGTCCTGGGCCGACGATGCCACCCAAGAGGTCACCGACGCTCTTCAGGCGCATCACGCCCAGCTGCGGGAGACGCCACTGTCGGGGTTCGACTCTGAACACCTCGCCCGCTGGTGGACCTGGTGGCAGATGGATCCCGAGAACGCGAGTCAGTGGCTTCGGGCTCAGGTCGACGACGGGCGTTGGGATCTGCTGGCGGTTCTCAAGCACTGGGTGAGCGGCGCACGGGTCACGGGCATCGCCAATGCCCGCCTACGACTGTCCGAACTTAGCGACGTCGTCGTCGAAGCGATCGGCGCGGAACGGATCCTGCGGGATCTCGATGGTTGGCTGACACTGGCGCCGGCAGCACCCGCCGGAGGACTGGACCACCCCGAAGACACCGACGCGAACCGCGAACTGGTGGTAGCCCACTCACTGCGGCAATGGTCCACCCGGCTGCAGCAGCACCCCCCCGGCGAAGAGCCCTGAGGGGGAACAGCGACGCCCTTGCCTCGCACCATCCCCCTCGACCAGTCTCGTCGAGGCGTCAGAGCCGTGGGGCCGTCAGCTTCGTCTGCCGCTGCCATTCCTCACACCAATCGCCGGCCCACCGAGCTGGAGGTTTTCTGGCGCTCTGATACCGACCGCCGGCGGTAGCGTCTCGACCAAGACCACCGCGCTGGTCACCGCGGAGACCGACACCGCCAAGGCCCACAAGGCCGCCCAGCTGAACATCCCGATCATCGACCCGGCCGCCTTCGCCGCCACCTTGGCCTGACGACCTACCGGCTGACAACCTCAGGATCCGGCACCCCGCTCCGCCGCCCCCGACCTGATCACCCAGTTCGGCTGCCACGCGCGGTCACTATCCGCCGAACCACCAGACCGCGGCCGAGGCTGCCGCTACGAGTGCACTACCAGCGGGAACCCACCGCCGCAGGGCATCACGCCGCCGCCAGCTGCGACGCCTCGCTTCCAACTCCTCGGGGGTGGGGAAGAGCGGACCGGTCTTGTCCTCCGGCCACGCACGGTTCAGCTCCTTCAGCTCCTGCGGGGTAGGCGTGTGTGTCTCCCACATCTGTACCTGCTCCTCGAGGACGCGACGCCGTTCCTGCGGGTCACCGGTACGAACGCAGAAGGTGAGGGTCCCCTCCGCCGTTCCCTTAGCGTGATGGCGGTAGACCATCGGCCGGTCCGGGTTCTTCGCTACCGCCATGAGTCGGGCGGTGAGCTCCTCGTGCGACGCAGTCATGGGGCGAGCCTGCCACGGCGCAACATCGACGGCACCATGCACCAGCGGCCCTTGCGACCTGATCAGGGCGCCGAACAAGGCGGTCACCTTCCTCGCGATCCGAAGAGCCGTTCCGTGCCGATGGGCGCACGCTCGGGTAGTCCTCCGGTAGGTCGTGGCAGTGCTCGGTGTCGCCTTGGGTCAGGCACCAGTGCGGGTGGAAGCGCGGTTCCGGATGCCCCGGCACGCGCAGGGCCTCTGGCTGGCCTTCCACTGCGGAGCCGAGGAGAGGTGCATGGTTCGCCCCTACCGCTGGCACAGAACATGAGGGGCACCGCAGTCGCATCTGCCCGGTACCGTCCGCCGGCAGTGCGTAACGGGCCGGGGCGAGCTGGCGCCGGTCAGCGACCTGCTGCACCGCGGCCAGCACACTGGGCAGACCCAGCGCGTGGCCGTCGCTGCGCTCAAGACCCCCTTGGGCGTGGCTGACCCAGATGCCGCAGGCGCTGGCGGCTTCTTCGGCGCGCACCTGCCACAGCAAGAAGGGCTGCTGGCAGCGGCTGCACACGGTGGGTTCTGTGGCCACGAAGAAGGTGCTGGGTCGCTGGAAGGTGAGGTGCGAGCGGTAGGTGATCTGTCCCCTCAGGCGCATGCGGGCGACGTGACGCAACGGGACCTGCTCCTGCTCGAAGGCGACGGTGATCTCAGCGTTCACCGAGGACGCGCCGGCTCGCACGTCGCGGGTCTGCTCGGCGGGGAACTGGATCAAGAAGATGGGCAGGTCTGTGCTCGGCGTCAGGACGCTCGTCTGGTGGGTGACGTACCAGGCGCAGCGCACGCCGTCGACGGCGTACTGAGCCTGACGACGTTCGTAGTCCAGGCGGGTCTGGGGGCTGATCTGCACCTCGAAAGCGATCTTGTGAGTGCCGTTGTCCGCGAGTACGTCGGCGATCCAGGATCCGTCAGGTGCTCGCACTTCCGCCGCCGCCGGCCAGCCTGCATCGAGGCAGCCCTTGAGGATCTCGGCTTTGGCTGCGAGGTGCTCGCGCGACTCCCCGGGGTGCACCGCAGTGCAGGGTGTCTCACCGGGTGTGTGGGCGAAGAAGTGCAGCCCTAGAGGGGAGGTCTTTGCGGTGGCGGGGACGCCGCACGGCTGCAGTGAAAGCGCGCGGCGGCGACTGCGAACGTCTGCTTTCAACTCATCCCAAGCGTGGGAGTTGAAGTCGATACTCGTGACCGGTTCGCCGTCGAGGTGAGCAGACAAAGGCACGTGAACAGCATAGGCAGCGGCTTGAAGAACCCCTGAGCGAACCAGGATTTAGGTTCTCGTAACGGTCCATGCGGTGAGGCCTTGTCAGTAGAAGCCGGCCGCTACTGACAAGGCCTCATGATCGGTCGCTAGCCTAGCATTCACGCCGGGTCGCTAGGCCGGGTGTCAGCGCTGACCCCGTTGTGCAACGCCGCGATCGTGAGGATCTGCCATGCCGAAGCGCCACCCGCTCCACCGCTCGGTCATCCGCCCGCTGCTGCTGACCCAGTGCGGGCTGCTGCTCGTGCTCACCGGCTGCTCCGGCTCCGAGCAGGCTGCACCGTCGACGGCCCCGGTCCCGGCCGCGACGGTGACGGTCACCGAGACCGCGAGCGCCCCGGCGCAGACCTCCTCCGCGGCTGCGCCGGTAGCTGCCCTGGACGCCGAGGCTCGGCTGGCGAGGCTGGTGGCGGTGTTGCCGCAGGTGAGTCAGGTGATGGTCTACGACGCGGCGAACGATCCGAACGATCTGCTCGGTCGCCCCGGTGGGTACACCAGCAAGGTCGCCTTTGCCGACTCCCGGGTTCCGGCCGAGGACGTCGCCTCCGAGGACGCGGACGCCCTCAAGCGCGGGGGCAGCATCGAGGTGTTCCCCGATGCTGCTGCGGCCAAGGCGCGCAGCGACTACATCCAGTCGATCGTGCAGGGCGCCACGATGCTCGGGACCGAGTACCACTACCTCGACGGTGGGGCGCTGCTGCGGGTCTCGGGGATCCTGACCCCCGAGGAGGCCGCAACGTACGAAACGGCCTGGACCGTCCAACCGTGAAGTCGGCTCCCTGACGCGCGGCCCCCGCCATCGTGCTCGTGCAGGCTGCGGGCAGGGTGGCGACGTGGGTAGCGACGGCCGTCCGGCCACCAGGTCGGCTGAGATGCTGTTCTTCCGGAAGGGGGTCCTCCCCCTTCGATGACGGTGAGGGGATCGACCATGCCTGCCGCGTGGATGTTGCAGGCCAACCCGGCGATCTGGCGGGTGTGGGACTGGCACAACGACGGCGCTCAGGCTGAGCCGTTGACGCGGTGGACGGTGCGCCGTCACCGGCAGCCGGTCGCGGTCGGTGACGATTTCGCGTTGTGGCTGACGGGTCGAGACGGTGGGGTCTGCGCCATCGGGAAGATCACGAAGGTCCCCTATGGTCCGACCCTGGAGCCGAGCGACTACTGGGAGGTTCAGCCGAGCGAACCGTCGTGGGGTGTGGGCATCGAGGTGACGCGCCGTTTCTTCGACCCGGTCATCGCCAGGGAGGCCCTGGCCGCAGATCCCGGGTTCGCGGACGCCCAGGTGCTCACGCCGCCCCGCTCGGGCAACCCTTTCCGGCTGACGGCGACGCAGTGGGCCGCTCTCATGGCGCACGTCGATCTCGACTCCGGCGCCCACCTAGATGCGGGGGCGCTCGGGCCATGTGGGGCGCCCGCACCGGGGCAGCCCATCTTCACCACGATGCCGTTGGCCACTCTCCGAAGCGACAGCGAGGTGCTCGCGGCTGCGGGCCCGTTGAAGCGGACCTACGCGGAGACCCGGCTCCTGCTGGACTACGAGAGGTACCTGGGTCGCCCGCTGGTCCGCCTCAGCAAGGTGCTCGCGCAGGGCCCGACCACGAGACTGGTGTGTGACGCCTACGACGCGCAGACCCTGACGCTGATCGAGGCGAAGAAGACGGCTGGGCGCGAGGCAGTGCGGATGGCGATCGGGCAACTGCTCGATTACCGCCGCCACTTCCCTGGCGTACAGCGGTGCGCGCTGCTCCTTCCGGAATATCCCAGCGATGACCTTGTCGACCTCATCGCAGCGACCGGCCTGGACCTGATCTACGGCAAGGGGAAAACCTTCACGTCTGTGCTGGTCAAGGAGTCCTAGCGACCTGGTGTCAAAGCTCCTGACCCATCTTGCTGCCCGTCGGATGGGGTCGTACCGACAAGGCGCGAGCTGCAACCAGGAGCGTCGAGGACGGTGACGGGCTGCGCGGGGTAGCGCCTCGACCGGTGTCTGCGATTCGTGCCAGCCGCCCGCTCCGGGATCCTGCGTACTCCAGTGCTGGCCCGGTCTTGCCCCACGTTCGCGCCCAGGGCCCGCTTGGAGTCGGATCAGTGGCGACGGGCCGTCCGTCGTGCACGGGACCGGTCCTTGGACCGGCTGTGCACCCAGGACCAAGCAATGCCGGCGAGGGGAAGATGAACCACGCCATGACACGAGCGAACCAGTACACCGGTGCCCACCACCAGCCGATGAGCAGCCACCAGATGGCGCTGTGCGCGGTCCTGACGGGCACGGCGGAGCGCTGGTGCATGTGGACGTGCTGAACCGGCTGGGCGTACTGCGGGGGCGCGTACTGCATCGGCGCGTACTGCGGGGTCTGCAGGTAGCCGGCTGGGCCCTGCTGCACCGGCGGGTACGGGAGCGTGGGGTGAGGCTCCGGCTTCTGGTGGCGCTGCGCGTACAGGCGGGCGATGTTCTCGCGGCCGGACGGGTTCGTGAGCATCGCTACTCCTCAAGCCGGGACAGGTCTCGTGGAGGTGTCGGAGTTCTGTACCCGGCGCTGTACGCCACTGATGCACGGTTCGCCCGTTCGGCCGGGTAGGTCACGTGCCGTTGTCGCCCCTGCAGCGCCCCCGCTGCGCTTCCCGGCCGGTACCCCCCTGCAGGCCTGGTCAGTCGCTTGGCGCCGAGGGGGTCATCGGTGACCCGCGGGACCGGTTCAGCGCTGACGGCACGTCGCGGTGGCCGCACAGACTCAGCCCGCACGGCAGCTGTGGTGATCGCTGCTACTTCTCGCGGCGGCGCACCCGCTCTTCGGTCATCCATCGAGGAACTCGACGTGGTCGACCGTCCGCTCCCAGCGGGACCCGCTCCGGCTCCCCGCGGGCCGTGCGCAGGCGCACCATCGCTTCCATCACTGCCTGGGAAAACTGATCACGCATCTGCCGGCCGCTGAGCCCTACCACCTGACCGGTCTCGGACCGGGTCGCGCCGAAGTAGGACGCCGCGCACAGGTGCGCCGCGCGCAGCGGGTCCGGCAGCGCCACGTCGCCCCACCCCGCCACGTGCTCACGCGCCCGCTTGGCCCGGTCGAGCTCGAGTGACTCCAGGTAGATCACCTGCCCGTCCTCGACCTGCTGGACCCCTGTCGCCGTCGCCGCCGGCGCGATGGCCTGGTCGCCGCCGCGGCCACCGTGGACCGCCTCGCGATCTTGCTGAGCCGGTGGGCCTGCGACCGTGAACCGCAGCGCAGCGCCGACCGCACACTCCTGCACCTGAACGAGCCTGACCGCCGCGGGGTGAGCGGGGCCGCCCGCGCGCGTGTGCGCCCAGCGGCGCACCGTGCCGGCGTCCACGTCGAAGACGACCGTCGCATCCTCGGTGCGCACCCGCCACCGTCCCGCCGCCGGCAGCACCGCTACCGGCTGCGGACGCAGGGGAACGAAGTCGGCGAGCGCCGCCTCGTCGATCCACCCCGGCCCGGGCAGGGGAACGGGGACCGATGGCGAGCTGGGAGGGCGCGCTTGGCTGTCCAGCGTCATGGTGGCGACCCTACGACGTGGGGTCAGGACGGGATGTGAACGCGCTGAGGGTCTTCGACCGGATGAGTCCTCACGAAGGCGGCCAGGGCGCTGATCTGGGGGCGTCGCGCCTGCACCATGGGTCTGCCGTTCCCGGGCGCCGTCGCGGCAGGCGCTGACCTGCTGGGCCGGCGCGGAAGCTGACTCAGGTCCTGCGGTGCAGTACCCCGATCTAGCGGGGTGTCTCCTCGCCGTGGCGTGCGGGGCCTCAGGCTCGCCAGATGACCCGGGCTCGCAATGCGGCGGGGCCGAGCTTGCGGGCCACCGCCTCCTCCAGCAGGTACCGCGCCACTCTCACTTCAGCCGGGTCCGCGCTTCTTGGATCGATGTGGCGCATCAGAGCGCGGAGCTGGTCGTCGTCGAAGAGGTCGAAGCAGGACGGGGTGAGGTCAGCTGCGAAGTTGTCTGCCAGCGGTTCACTCGTCATAAAATAATACTAACGTCCGCACTGCATCGACGCAAGCAGTGCGCGAAGAGTTGCCATAGTCAGGTGCGGGTGTTAGTATTTACTCGACGGGGACGGACAGCGACCGCCCCGGCAACCGGAAGGGCCCACCATGACCACCAGCTACGCCGATGACATCCAGAGCATCCGCGACGGCCTGCGCCGCCGCAGCGGCAAGTCGTGGTCGGTCACCCGCCACCGCGGGACCTCCTGGGCCTGGCTGAGCATCACCGTCCCCCCGGCCCGTCGCGTCCGCGCCCTGGACAACCCCGAGTGGCACATGCCCCACGCCTACTTGCAGAACCACCGCGGCGCGTGCAGCGACATCCCCACCTACCTCGACGGCCCGGTCGAGCGCACCGGATCCATCAGCCGCATCGAGCGTGACGAGCTCGCCGTGCTGCTCGACATCCCCACCCACCTCATCGGCCTGGGCGGCGTCACCGTCAGCCCCAAGGTCCGCCGGGACTACGTCCGGCGCGCGCAGGGCCTGCCCGCCTGAGCTCCTGTCCACCTGAACCGTCGGTGCTCGCACTGCACCGCGAGCGCCGACCCCGCCTGCCACCGGGGCCCACCCGGGCTGTCATCACCTGCGCTGGCCGCGCAGCCTCCCACCGGCCCGACCACCAACGAGCCCGACCACCAACGACAAGGACGAGGACATGCTCCCGGACGCCTTGAGCCCCTCAGCGCTGCGCCAGCGCAGCACGGAGCTGCTGCACACCGCCGCTCGTGCGCTCACCCGCTACGCCGAGCACCTGAGTTCGACCACGAGCGCCGCCCCGGCGGTCATCGTCTGCGAGGCCAGCACCGCTGATCCCTTCCCGCATCTGCAGTGCCCGCGCTGCGGCACGCAGGACCAGATCGTCGAGGTCGACCTGTGCGTGCGGCAGAACCGGATCGAGCTCAGCGCGGGCATCGACAACAGCGACCTCTACGCCCAGGTCCACGAGACCGACTCCGACTTCCAGACCGATCACTACGCCTGCAGCGCATGCCTGCAGCACGTCGAGATCCCGACCGACGTCGTTGAGCTGACCTGGAGCTGAGCTGCCCCCTTCCCGCGGCGAGCCGCTGGAGGCCCGCCTGTCCTTGATCACCTTGACCTGACACCGCCATGAGGAGCACCTGCACGATGACCATGAACACCACCGCACCCGCCGAAGAAGACGTCGCGGTCCAGCGGTGAGCGGGCCCGTCAGCGAGAGCGTCGTCACCACGCTCACCGTGCGCGGTCGCTGCTTCGACATCACCGTCCTGACCTGGGCCGACACCGACGAGCTGTCCTACGACGTCACCGACAGCGTCACCGGCGCTCGCCTGCACGATGAGTCGTTCGACACCGCACCTACCCACGCCGAGGTCGTCCGACTCCTGGATCAGGTCGGGCAGGACCTCGTGGCCGCGACCCTGTGCGAGGTCCTGGTCCCGGACGTCGAGGCCTTGACCCGCGTCATCGACGTTACGCGCACGCCCCGCAGCGACCACAGCCCTGCCGCCGCCTCCAGCGTCGATCAGGGCGCCACCGGCCACGCGAGGGTCGAGGCGAAGGCCACGACCGGCCCGGTCGAGGCGGTGCTCTCGGCGATTTCCGGCGGGTGCCCCACGCTGTCCGCTTCGCGGTCACCAGTAGCCACCAGGACCTCTTCGGCTACGAGCTGACCAGCCTCACCGCACACTGGCCTTACCTGGACTTCCCCCTGCGCACCTTCGGCCCCGACGACGACGTCGTCACGGCCGCGGCTGATGAGGTGCCCGAGCGCCTGGGCGTCCTGGACAGGGGCGCGTTCGGCGGCACCGACGCCGACAGCGCCTTCGAGGTCGACATGGGCAGCGGGCACATCGTGCGCTGAGACCCACCTGCGAGGGGCGCTCGTGACCTCAGAACGCCCCTCGCAGGTCACGGTCGTCCCCGCCGATGCCAGCAGCCGCACCACCTCGCCTGGCACGAGGACCCCCCGGACTCGGTCACCGTCGATGCCCTGGGCGAGGCCACGACCTAGCCGTACGACCCCGCCCCACGATGGGTCGGCCCGGCGGTGGCATCGCTTCCGCTCCACAGAGACGGCGCGGCGCGGTAGTGCTCGAGACCGCTGATCGGTGGCGCCTGGGGCAGCGTGGCGGCCGCCGGCGCCACCACCTGCGTCAGCTGCTCGGTCACGCCTTCTTCCACCGCCACCACCGTGGCGCGGTCGGTCCTCAGACGTGGCTGCTTCCGCCCGGCGAGGCTGACGCCGCAGCTGTGCCGGCCCGCTACTTCGCGGCGGCCAGGATCGCGGCCGCCTTCGGGTCGCGGGCCGCCTCCCCCGCCACGATGTCTGCTCGCGCCCAGTCCAGCAGCGCCCGCCACAGCGCGACGTCGGCGCGGGCGTAGGTGCGGTCAAGGGTGAGCCGGGTCGTCTCCCCAGCAGCGGGCGCGGCACGGCGTGCGGTGTGCGCCTGCTCCCGCGTGGCCAGGGCGTGCAGCACCGCGGCCGGCACCGAGCCCACCCCGGGCACCACCAGCTCTCCGGCCACCTGGTCGGTGTCCTCGGTGCGCTCCGGTAGCCGGACCGCAGCCTCCACCAGGGCTTGCGCTACCAGCGGTGCGTGCACGGCCATGACCTGCCGCTCCAGCACGTCCTTCCGCTCGGTGGGCGCCTGGTCCTGGATCAGCAGGTTCTCGCGGTCGTGCGTGGCGAGCAGGACGGTCTGCCACCTCAAGGAGTCCCATTCCGCATCAGGGCGCCGCGACCGCTTGCGGGGATGCGTCTTCGTCGGCGCCACCGCCGGGGCCAGGTGCTCGCCCTGCTCACCGGAGGCGGCCAGCAGCGCCGCCACCTGCGGGTCGCGGGTGCCTTCGGCGCGCAGAATCTGCACACGAGCCCAGGCGAGCATCATGAAGTTGAACCTGAGGTCCGCAAGGCGGCGTCGCAACTGGGCCTGCTCTTCCTCGGGTGCGGCCAGCAGCGCCGTACGGGCTTCCTCCCGCTTCAGCACCGCAACGGAGAGGTCGAACGGAACCTGGTTGAAGTCGCTGCTGCCGCGCGGCCCGCGGCAGGTAAAGACTTGCCCGCCGGCCTCCTTGCACAACCGCGCATGGTTCAGAAGCGCGTTCAGGGAGTGTGAGGGGTTGACACTGATGATGCGCCGGGCCAGGTCGGTCTCGTCCTCACCCGCCGTGGTCAACGCCACTACCTCCCACAGCCAGGAGTCCCACACCGCAGGTTCCGGAGCCCACCGCAGCGGTCCCCCGCGCCAATTGAGAGGCGCAGCCGCAGCGGCGGGAACCGCCTCGGCTCGCGCAGTACGCCAGTGCTTCCAGAACATCGTGAGCCCTCTCAGTTGATGCCGTCGTGTGGAGCCACGCGCTCGACCAACGCGCACCCGCAGGAGAATCGTTTCACCCCGACCGCACCAGGAGCTGACACCCCTCCTAGGTCCGGCAGTCCCACCGGGGCCCTGCAGCGGCCAGGACCCGCAGCGGCCAGGCCCTGCAGCGACGGGGGCCGCAGGGGCGTCTTCGCACCGCCGGGCACGTGAGCCAGCCGGCGGCTTGCACGCGCTGAGCGGGCGGGCTGCGGCGGTGGCCGCGTGCGCGGCAGGCGGGGACCAGACCTTGCCCTATTCCGGTGCGAGTGTTAGTATTTAGGCACGGGGACGGACAGCGACCGCCCCGCCGTAGCAACCGACCCGCCGCCCCGAAGGGATCCCCCATGACACGTCGTACCCTGCTGGTGAACACTCCCGCCGAGCTGCTGACCCTGATTCCGTACCGTCTGGGCTTCCAGCCGGCCGACAGCATCGTCGTGGCCGAGCTGGACCTCCCCCACCCCGAGACCACCGACGCCGCCCGCGACAACGACGACGACGGTGACTACCGCGGGCGGCGCACCCTGGGCGCGGTGGCGCGTGCGCACCTGCCTGCCGCGACCACCGCCAGCACCACCGGCTTCGATGTCGCCCCGGACGATGTCGCCGAGGCCCTGACCCAGTGGCTACCCGCACGCGGCACGCGCGCCGTGCTGGTCGTCGTCTACGAATCCACGCCCGGCGCCGGTGACGGGCGCAGCTTCAGCACCGCAGCCGGACTCACCGTCGCGGCCCTGCTCGCACGGCTGGGGACCCTCGCCATCGACACTCTGGACGTCGTGCTGATGGGCTCCCTGCGCTACTCCTCGAAGCTGACCCTGCCGGCCGCGGCTGGCGCTGACTTCTCGCACGCCAGTGGATCGGTCGCCGACCTGACCAGCAACCGGATGAACGCTGAAGCGGTCGTGCAGGGCCTAAGCCTGCAGCCCACCCGGGCGGACCTGGCCCCCGACACCACAGCTGTCAGCGCTGGCGAGCAGGCGGAGGCGCTCGCGGCGTTGCGGGCGACGCTGGGCGCCCCGCCCTCTGCCCGCGCCGCGTTCGAGGAGTGGCGGCAGGTCCGCCAGCGGCTGCAGGACGCCCAGGCCACCGGGTGCCGCGCCCAGGTCGAGGCCGGGGAGTGCGGGCGTCTGCTGGCGGCGCTCTCGCGCTCGCGGGTGCGCGATGCGGTCCTGCTGGACGCGTTGGCCCCCGGCGGCGCCGATCGGGCGTTGTCGGCTCTGCTCACCTCGAGCACAGGCATCAGCGCCGGGGCTGGCGGTCTGGCCGCTGAGGTGGACGCGGCTCTGGCTCGTGCCCCTGAGGTGGCCCGTGCTGGTGCGGTTGCTGACCTTGCTGCGCTCATCGCTCGCTACGTCGGGGGTGCCCGGGCCGCTGACGCCTACGCCGTCGCAGCCTGGACGGCTTGGAACAGTGGTCGCCACGTGCACGCGCGCTACCTTGTGGGCGCCGCCCTGGAGCACGACTCGGCCAACACCCTGGCTCGTCTGACGAGTGCCGTGCTCATCAACGGCATGGCCCCGGCTTGGGCCGCGCCGTAGCAGGACGTGAGGCAGTCTGGGGCGTCCCCGCCCCGCTCTGGCTGCACCCCCACCGATCGTTGGCGGGAGGCGGCCGGCAGTCAGCGGGTACCACCGTCTGAGTCCTGCGGGTCATGGAGTAGGGACGTCGTGGTCTTGGACCCATGGCCGAGCACCAGGAGGGTACGAAGATCATCGAGGACGTCGGGGACCGCTGGGTCCCGTAGTCACTCGTCCTCGCCGCGCCGGTACCGCCGCGGTACCATTCGGTGTGGCCATGAACCTTCGACTGACCGACGACGAGACTGATGCCCTGCGCCGACGCGCGGAGCAGGAGGGACGTTCCATGCAGGAAGTGGCTCGTGCCGCCATCGGCGAGTACGTCTCCGACCGCCCTGCCCGCCTGCGCGCGGCCATCGATCGGGTACGAACTGAAGACGTTGAACTTCTTGCCCGTCTCGCCCGGTGAGCGAGCCGCGTCGCCCGCTCGACCATCTGAGCACTGAAGACCTCCTCGAGATCGCCGGCGGCATCATCAAGGACGTGCAGGTCCGCGATCTGGGCCTGCTGGCCTCGGCCGCCGCGCGACCCCGCACCACCGTCTTCGGGCGTGAGGCATATCCGTCGCTGGCCGACCAGGCCGCTGCGTTGATGCACTCACTGGCCCGCAACCACCCACTGCTCGACGGCAACAAGCGCCTGGCCTGGTCAGCCACCCGCATCTTCTGCCTGCTCAACGACACCGACCTGGTCATGACTGTTGACGAGGCTGAGCAGATGGTCCTCGCCGTAGCGGCTGGCGGCCTCGATGCCGCCGCACTAGCCAAGATAATCAGCCACCACCTCCGATCATGACGGGCAAGGCGCCCACCAAGACGTCGTCGCTCGCACATGTCGGGAAGCAGACGAGGATGCCGGCAACGGCTGCCGCGACCGAGCGGTCCTCCGCGATACAGCCGCAGGAGAACACTTTAGGTGTGCCTGGGCGCCGATGGACGCTAGAGGAGCTGCGCACCGCGGCCCGGTTGACCTTCACCATCGACGGCAAGCAGCGCCTGGACCCCGGCGCTGTCGCAGCCGCCGTGCACATGTCCACACGCCAGGTGCAGCGGTGGTTGTCCGGGCAGGCCCGCCCCTCCCCCGAGTCCGCGCGACGTCTGCGCGCAGCACTCCTCCCACGGACGGAAGTCCTGCAGCGCCAACTGGACGACGCCCGCAACGCGTTCGCGAGCCTGGCCGAGGTTCAGGAGCACCAGCGAAGCCAGTCGGCCGGTGAGGACGCGCCGGTGGACTCGATGAGCTCCCGGATGCGCACCTGGAAGCAACGAGGCTTCCTCGAGCCGCACCTGGTCCTCGTCATCACTCGACCTGACCTCGGAGTCACCCGCACGGGGGTGATCCGGCGCGACCCCGCTCGCCTGCAGGCCTTGCTGGGTGGGGGAACCCGCCCGCCGGCGAGCACCGGGGGTCGCTGGCAGGTCTTGGACACCTTGCGGACGAGCAACCGGTTCGAGGCGGTTCTGGTGCGGCACGCGTTGATGCTGGACATGGCCTGGTGGCGGGTCTTCGTGAACCCGCAGCTGATGGCGAAGGGGCACAGCGACGGCTGGCTCAGCAGCGCACCTCTGCCCGACCTGAGCGCGATCGCGCGCAGCGCTGGCGTGCACGGTCGACGGGAGAGCTTACTGCCGGTGCAGCTGGCGCAGGAGGTGTCCTCACCGCAGCTGTCCCTGGGTGATGTCCTGCCTGAGGCTGTGGACGGGCCGGCGCCGGCGCGCTCGGCGCCGGTGAAGGAGCAGGAGCCGGCGCCGCGCAGGAGACGTGCGGAGTCACCGACCACCCGGCGGACGACGTCCACCGGGAGCGTCGGCGGGGAGGCCGCGGCGGGGGCTAGGCCGACGGCCAGCGCCAGCGCGCGCGATCTGCGGGCAGCTCTGGGAGTCCTCGCGGTCGGCGTCGGTGCACCTGGCTTGCGCAGTGGTGTGTACCTGCAGGCGCAGGCGAGCTCGTTGCTGCTGACCGCTCACGACCACGACATCGAGGCCCACCTCAGCCTGACCCTGGGCCGGCCGCGCGCCTCGCGGCTGGTCGCGGTGGTGGACCTGCAGGAGTTGCAGACGGCGACGTCCCGACTGGTCGCGGCCCTGAGTCGTGCCGCCTCCACCCGAGCGGCGCACAGCGGCGCGGCACGTACCGGTGGACCTGAGGTACCTCTGGACATCGGCCTGGTCGAGCAGGGTGTCGTCCTCGGTGCCGGAGATGGTGCACGCCGGCGCAAACAGGTCATCACCCCCGTGCCGGGCCCTCCCCGCGTCCAGCAGGAAGGCGACCTGCAGGAGGTGCTGAGCCTGCCTGCGGGTGAGCTGGCTACCCGTGCTCGAGCGCTGGCCGCGACCAGCACCTACCCCCGGGCCGGCGTCAACGCCACGACGAGCCCGGCACCGTTGCACTGCGTGAACATCGACCTGCCAGAAGACGGCGTCGTGCACCTGACCAGCACCGACGGCACTCGCCTGAGCGACTGGACTACCACCTCCACCTGGGCCCAGCCCAGCACCCACGTCCTGGTCCCCGCTGACTCCCTCGCAGCCGCCACCCGCGCCCTCGCGGGACTCGACCCGGCCGCTGCGGTCACGCTGACGGTGGCCGCGGACCGGGTACAGCTACGCATGTGCCCGCCCTCCAGCTCTGAAGCCGGGGCGATTACCTGCACCGTGACCATCGCGTGCACCCCGCCCCGCGGCTACCCCCCGGTGCGCTCCGTACCGACGGCTACGGCGCCATCGACGCAGGCTCAGCCGGGTGCCACGTCGCGCGGGTTCAAGCTCAGTGGCGCGCAGGTCGTGCGCCTGGTCCGAGCTGTGCGCGCGCAGGTGCAGCACGACGGATCGGAGACGGTGGTGCAGTTGCACCATGAGGTCGGCGGCAAGCTCGACATCCGCGACCGCACCGGATCCTCGCTGATGCGTCTCGCACTGAGCGAGCGCACGCCGCAGGAATTCCGCGACGTAGCCGGTGCGGACACCGCCAGGCCCGCGGCGAGCGCGCCCGTGCACACCGGCGGGTCCCGCCATCGGCGCCCGCAGGCCGGTGCCCGCCCCGACGGGGCCGGGTGGAAGGTGAGCTTCCGTGCGGCGGACCTGGCGCATGCTTTGAGCACCTTCAGCGGAGGGGTCGTCGTGAGCAGCTTCTCCGACGGCGCGCTGAAGACCGCTAGCGCTGCGTGGTGGACGTTCTCCCCCGACGCGAGCACGCTCCATCCCAGCGCCGGCACGCTGTCGGTTGCCGTGACACCCACCCGCGATGGCTTGGACGTGCTGCGTGACAGCGATCAGGTCAGCTCAGCAGGTCGAGATCGAGGTGAGCCCATCGCGCGTCTCCTGCCCCGAAGGTGACGCGGCGAGGCCGGTCGTGCTCTCGTGTCGACCAGACCTTCAGGGTGTGCCGCCCCTTGGAGGTGTTGCACGCGGGGGCAGGCGGGCACGAGGTTGTCGAGGCTGTTGGCGCCGCCGAGCCACACCGGGACGACGTGGTCGGCGTGCACGTCGTCGGTCACCGTGTCGCAGTAGCAGCAGCGGCGGCCGGCGGCTTCGTGCAGGGCTAGGACCTCGACTCGGTCGGACTGCAGCACCCCTCGGCGGCGGTTGGTTCGGATGGTGGCGGCGCGGTCGCTGAGCTGGCAGGACAGCGGCCACCCGGTTTGTAGCCACGAGCGGCAGCGCGTCGAGCAGGTGGGCCGCTGCTCGGCGGGGCGCCACGCGAACCGGTTGCTGGGGGCGTCGCAGACCGCGCAGAGGACGACCTCGCTGCGGACGCGGTTGGGCCACTGAACGCGAACCTCGGGGCGTCGGTTGTTCGCGGTTCGGCACTGCGGGGTGCAGTAGCGCTGCGTGTCCGTGCGAGGAGCGAACGTCATCCTGCATTGCGGGCAGGTGAGGGGGGCGCGGGGTACTGCTGCCACCGTTCGGCGGGTCCGAGCCTGCTGGTTGTGCTTTGCGCGGGTCTCGTCGCGGTAGGCGTGGCGTTGGCACCGCTCATCGCAGTAGCGCTGGCGGTGGTCGGTGGGTGTGAAGTCGGTAGCGCAGTGGGCGCAGGTACGGGCGGGGATCTGCTGCGGCGGGCGGGGGGTGGCGAGCCCCTCGCGGGCGGCGGCCTGGCGGCAGGGGACGCCGCAGTAGGTGGGTGCGGGTCCGCGGGTGCCGCGCCGGGTGAGGGGTGCACGGCAGCGGCGGCAGGTGCGGGCGGGGAACACTGCTCGACGGTAGGTAGCTGTTGAGGGTGTGGGGTGTCTTCCTCACCCGATTGCACCCGCTGAGCTCAGGTGTCGGCGTCTGGCCACGTGCGGAGCCGAAGTAGTTCGGCCGGGCCAGGTCGGGCTGACGAAGGCGAAGTTCGGGTCGCTCGCACCCTGCCCATCGCACAGCACCGGGGTCGATGACGAACACCTCGTCGCCACGATCGATCTCGTGCAGGTGTAGGGCTGATCAGGCTCCGCGGCCGCGGTCTCCCCACTGGATGTCGTCGATGGACTGGAAGTGCCACTGCTCGTAGTAGTTGCGGTCGGCGAGGGCGTGCAGCCCATCGACCATGCCGGCGTTGCCGTGTTCGACCCACAGCTGCTGGAGTTCGGCGTACTCCTCGGGGCTGAGGTCGATCTCGGTGGTGCGGTCGCGGTAGGCGTCGTCGTTGCTGGACCTGACTCCTTGCACACCACCGATGCGGATGGTGGGGGCGGCCTCGGGTCGGGTCGGGGCTTGGGGGCCGAGGGAGCGGGCGCGACCAGCACGCGAGGTCAAGGCGGTGCGGGTCAGGCGTTGCAGGCGCTGCAGGCGGGGGTTGTTGGCGCGTGGGCGGCTCTCTCCGCTGACCCAGCGACGTAGCTGGCGGGTGGACATGCCCAGATCAACGGCCGCGGTGCGTAGGTCCGGTCGTTGAGGATCGCGGCTGGAGGCTCCGTACACCGAGCGCAGCATCTGCGCGACGCTCTGCCCGCGGTGTGCGGGCTGTGCCCCAGCGAATCGAGCCGTGACCGACGTCGTGGTGCTCGAGCGCAACTGCTGGGCGCTCATCCTCGGCAACGGAGAGCCGTTGGCGGTGCTCGTCGGACGCTGCACCCGTGCCTTGGTGGCCCGGCCAGCGCCACGCGTAGACGGCGGGGTCGCGGACGTACCCGCTCCGGTGGGCTCCGTTGCAGCGGATCCTGCAGGTGATGCCGGCGACTTACGACGTCGCGTGAAGGCGCTGGCAGCGGCAGTCGTGTCTTGCCCGTCCACCGGCGGCGCCGTCTCAGGCGCCGGCGCGGGTGCACGGGGCGGCAGGTCCGGCATGCCTGGCAGCGGTACCGCTTCGTAGCGCGGGCCCTGAGCGCCCCCTCGGCCGCGGCCGGGCGGGTCCTGCGCACCCCCGCGCCCGCGCGAGCGGGGGCTCACCACTCACCCAGCAGCGTCATCTGGCCTGACCCTGCCTCACCATCAGGACCCGTCTCGCCGTCATCGTCGGTCTCACCGACCGTCTCGCTCGTCGCGGCAGGCTCGCGGTCCTCCTCAGGAACCTCGTGGGGTAGCCGCTCGACCTGACTGCCGCCGCCGCCCTCGTCCAGCTCGGCGAGGGGCTCATCGCTCGCGCTGGCCTCGAGGAGAACCTCGTCAGGGGTGTCCGCCCAGACACGGACGTCATGCAGGGCCTCTCGCCCACCCCAGCCCTGACCAGTCAGCCACGGCAGCTGCTGACTCATGACCCCGCTGCGGTAGGGCTTGTAGCCCCCAAGCCCGGTGCCGAGCTTGGACCCCAGTCGGGTCTTGCCCTCGTCGCGCCCGGGCCAACCGGCCACCGGGTCACGCTGCGTGCTGGCGTAGGCGAGGACGTCGGTGTCGGCCACCACCAGGGGCCAGGTCTCGCTCTGCGCGCCGATCTGCTTCACCGTGTGCAGCATCCCGACCTTGCTGGCCGCGCGGATCGCGTGGTGGAAGTACGGCTGGAACGCCGGGGTCCCCCGCGCCGCCGACGCCGCGAACCACCCGTTGGTCCGCTTGTAGATCTGCTTCACCATCTCCAGCACAACCGGCGCCTGCGGGTCATCACTGTCGAGCAGGACGTTGCGGGCATCGCGCAGCACCCGGTACCAGGGCTCCAACAGCCTGGAGGACTGCTCCGCGCTCCACAGCCACGCCCGGTGGACCTGTGGGGTGAAGTCCTGCTCCTTCACCGCGTAGGCCAGGGTAGTCGTGGTCACCCACTGCTGCGTCCCGACCGCGCGCCCCCCAGGGTCCAGCACCGAGGGCCAGCGCCGGTCCTCGTGCGCCGGCACGTCGATCAGCCACCACCCCGCACGCCGCTCGTCGAAGGCGCACCCCTGCTCGTGCAGCTGCGGACGGCCCAAACCGAGAAGGACCGAGGAGCAGGCCGCCAGGTAGGCGCCGTTGCGGTCGTAGGCGTGGACGTAGTCCAGCTGCGCCTCCGCAGCATCCGGCTGCCGGGTCCAGTTGAAGACCCCGTCGAGCATCCCGACGTTCGCCGGCCCGATGCCGGAGTAGTCCACGGTCTCCCACTGCTTCTTGCGCTCCAACGGCGTGACCAGCTCCAGCAGGTCCATACCCGTGGAGATGGCCCCGCGGAAGGGGATCCCGACCGCCTCGGCGAACAGCTGCAACCGGGCAGCGGTAGCCGAGGGGTGCTCGCTGCGCGGTGCCGCCGCCCCGGACCCCACCATCCCGGACATCACCGCAGTCGCATCCCCGGCGGGGAGGGTGGAGTCCATGGCCTGCAAACACAAGACCACGACCTCTCCTCGCTCCGCGCCCGTGCGGCGAAGGCGAGTGATGCCGCGAAGCTGAGGCGCTGAGCGCCCATCGCCGAACACCCACCCCTCCTCGACCGCGTCTGAGAGGGCCGGCAGGTCGCCGCTGAGCTCCTCCAGCCACGCGCGGCGCTTGTCGTCGCGGGTCGGTATCGCCTCCACATCAACGCCCATCTGCCGCCACAGGGCCGGGGTGGGCACGATCTGGCCCGCTTCGGGGCTGGTGCGCCAGCGCACCGGCGGGAACCCCAACCGCAGATGGCGGCCCAACTCCTCCAGGTCACCGAGGTGACGCACCGGCAGATCCAGCGGGACGCTCGAGCCGTCGGGGAACCAGACGGTGGTCACGTCCACCACCGCGGCAACCGCCCGGAACGGTGAGGAGCTCACCGACGCAGCAACAGGCTGTGTCGGTGAGCCTGTGACTCCCGTCACCGACGCCCTGCGTGGGCGGCTGCCTGCGTTGCTCCGCTCAGCAGGCCCACCGACCCCACGCCCACCGACCCCACGCCCACCGACCCCACGCCCACCGACCCCACGCCCACCAACCCCACGCCCACCGACCGCTGCGGCCTCGGGCCGCTCCTGGCCCTCGCGGAGTCCGCGCGGCGTCGACGTCGGAGCCGAGGTGCTCGGAGTGATCCTCAAGGGACCTCCGCTGCCCAGCCCGGCGGCGGGGCCGGCGGGACGTAGCAAGTCCGGGGGTGTGGCGCGAGCCAGCCGCGCCCGGTACTCGTCGGGGTTGTGCTGGCGCCACTGCTGCAGTCGCTGCCACATCTGCTCGCGCTCGGTGGCTGTGGTCTTGACCCAGTGCTCGGGATGGAAGGGCAGGCCGTCGAAGAGGTGCCAGCTCGGTGCACCACAGCCCAGGCACAACTCCCAGTCGTCAGCGCGGGCCGAGGCCTCGTGTCCGTCGCGGTCAGTGAAGACGTCACCTGCCGTGGTCACCGCTGTCCCCTGGCCTGAACGATCGAGACGGCACTGAAGCACCAAGAGATGGACGAGGCGTCTCGGTGCGCCGTCACTGCCAGGTGTGCTGGGGATGTGGTCGAAGTCGATGGCCGAGAGACACCACCGGCGTTGCGCTGATCTGGCACACCTCATGTCTACCTTATTTTGGGTGCGGGCGCTAGTATTTAGCCCGCGTGGCGCCGGTGGTGGCGGACCGATACCGGCGCAGCGTTGAGTACGGGTGTTAGTGTTTACCGGGTAGCTCTGGGGAGCAAGTCTTCGGGCAAGTTCGAGCGGAGAGCGACATGGTGACGGAGAAGAAGATCGCAACAGCGCGCAGTCGTGGTGGGCCAGCAACAGCCCGGCCCAGTACGCGGCGCGCTCCAAACCATGATGACGCCACCGAACCAGCCGCCACCGCAGAACCCGCCCTTGCCACCGATCAAAACCAACCCCGATCTCAACCCCGTGAGAATCCTGCGGTGCAGACCACCGAGGCGCCGCTGGCAGACCGGCGACGAAGGCCCGTCAACCCCACCCCCGATCGCACCGGCCTGCGAGCCCAGGCCGACCGCGAGGTCCGCGACGTCATGGCGCAACTGCAGGGCCTGTCACCGGAGGAGCAGCTGAGCGAGGTGGGCCGGCTGACCAACGAGGCCTACGCACTGGAGAAGGCGACGATGCAGCGCGCGGTGGCGGCAGCGCTGTCCTCTGACTTCTACGACGGCTCCCGCTTCAACCTTGCCCCCCTTCTGGGGGTCACGACCACCTCCTGGGCTGAACGCCGCCGGCGAGCCCTACAAGTGCCGGAGCCCCGCTGGCTGCGCAACGCCTCGCGTGAGCAGCTCGCCGAGCGCGCGCAGGAGATGGGGATCCCCCACCTGCCCGCAGAGGAGGAGCGTCTCGTCGAGCTGGGCACCGCCGCCGTCGCCGCACAGGAGCAGAAGGCGGCCTGGGTGGAGGAGCGCAACGCGATGATCCGACGCATGTACACCGCCACCTACACCAACCCGCAGGGGCGCACCCAGCCGCAGCTGGCCAAGCTCGCCGGCATCAGCGATCGGCATGTCTGGCACGTCATCAACCCCCTCAGTGAGCGCAGAGCGGCGAAGAAGGCCGCCGCTGGCCTCGACGGCGAGGGGTGAGTTCTGCGCCGGCCGCGGTCGTCGGGTCACGCCTCGCTGGCCGGGCGTGCGCCACGCCCTCGTGAGGCAGCTTCCGGCGCCGGCGGGCAGGCGCGGTGCGATTTTCCAAGACTCGGGTCGAGGCCCGTACATGGAACGGATCGGTGGGGCTCACGACGTGATCAAGGTCAAGGGACTGCGCAAGGTCTAGGGCCGACATACCCCCGCGGCCGACGTTGTACGGTCACCGTCGCTGAAGGAGAAGTCATGGATCTCCTGAGCCGGAACGGTTGAATACGACCACGATGAACATATTTCTGGGCACAGGCAGAAGGGATAATGGACGGAATCCCGTATGATAGTGGTCGGTGCAGGTTAGATGGACGTCTACGCCGCCCTTGCGATGACCAGCTGCGCCGCCCCGAACGTCACGCCCCCACCATGGGGCTTCCGCTCTACGCACCGAGACGCCCAGGTTAAGTTGTGCGCTACGCGCTGGCCCGCACCGTCGCTTCCGTCGCGGCGCTGGGCCGAGTGGCGGGTGGACGCGGCCGGCAACAGCGGCCTAGCCCCTAACAGCCTCCCGCCGACCCCCTCGACGACCACCGTCGCGGGCGACCTGGACGGTGCCATGCAGGCCGCGCTGGTTACGACGTCGACGGGTTCGGCGCTGCAGCCCCCCAACACCGCCGGACCCCTTCGCGACCGCGGCGGGGCTCCTGGCCGCGCTGGACGCGGGGCTGTCGGAGGCAGCTGGCCGAGCCCGACCTCGGCAAGGTGCTCGAGGTGCTCGTCCAACGGTGGCTGCTCACGTTCCAACCGAACACCGCGCTCACCTACCGCCTGCAGCTGGAGCGGTGGTTCTCCTTTTGCCGCGCCCGCGGGCACGAGCCCCTCATCGTCGGCGCCGGCGTCATGCGGGAGTAACAGACGCAGATGGAGGCCGAGCACCCTCCGATGACTGCGAAAACTTGCCTCGCCGCGGTCCGCAGCTTCTACCGGTCCGTCGTCGAGGACTAGGTCCTCGACGACGACCCGGCGGCGGGTACCGCTCAGCGCGCCGCGGGGAGTGCGCCTGCTCCAAGTCTCCCAAAGATCGTTGAGCGCCTGAAGTGCGCCCGCCACCGCGTCAGGGCACCGGTGCGGATCCGCGGAGTTCATCGCGGCTGCACGTCCTCCGTGCGACACGGAACCGGCGCGTTGTGCTGTACAACTTGCGGGGGTGTCATGCAATTATCGATTCAGGGTCCAGTAGGAGGGTGACCTTCGGGCCATTCTGACCCTTGTTCGTTAAACGGCCAGGCAGGCTGATCGCTCAGCGGCCGTAAAGAGGCAGCGAGGCGCTTACCTCTAGCTATGTAGTCGGTCTCACTTATTTCGCCGACAAGACTCTCTGGTAACGATACGGAGGGGCCGTTCACGAAGGAGACGCTGGTTTCCCCAGTCCTTGGCGCTATATCAATTACCCGCCCTGGATGGCCGGCGTAAACATCCATGATGTCGTCGTCATCTGACCCCTTGTACTGCACTGCATCGCCTACTCGCATGCAGGCAGCCTAGCGCCGAAGTCAAGATGTTAAGATGAGCACAGTAAACCTTAGCGAAGCTAAGGAATAAGCTGATAGGGGTGACCACGGCAGAGCGCTATTAGCTCACCACGCTTGCTCTACCGTGGCCAATAAGGGTACGTCCACTGAGTAGTCGGAACCCCTAGTTAAGAGCGTTCCTGACCCAGGAGGGGGCGTACGTATAGCCCTCGACGTAGCTGTTCACTACCCCGAAGGGGGTCAGGTCGCTCAAATTCCTGTAATCAACAATGGCGCGAACCCAGACGGTCTTGTCAATCTTGCAAGAACGAAAGATGGACCAGCCGGAGCAAACGACATGGTTGACGGGAGTCCGATATAGGTAAGACGTCCCCCCATTCGGAGTCGGGTACCCAGGTGCCGGATACTGGGTCGTGTTCTGGGTGGTGTGTTGGTTCAGGCCGTGATAATTGCGAATCTTGGCGTCGCCAAAGCCTGCCGAAGGCGGCGTGAAGTAGCCGGCTCGGTACACCACGCGTCGACCTGCCCTATCTGTCCATGACGTGAGCGGGGCGTAGGCACCTGTGAGTACGTTCGGCTGCACCGTGCTGGCCGTTGTAGTGGCGGCAGTCGTGATCGTAAACGACGCGGCTTCAGCGGCGTCTTGATTAGTTCCGGTGTAGGCAACTCCCTCATCCCATACGGGCTGCGAGGTGCTTGCGTAACTATCAACTGTTGTCGTATTCACGCCTTGAGCTGCGAGATCTGAACTAGTTAGAACATCGCCCACCCTGTATGTTCCTGTCCTATCGACGAAACCAAAGTTGGCGGTGTCGGTGCCACACCCAGGCGTGGCGAGTGGCGTGGGTTGGCTAGTGCTAATGCTTGTCGTGGCCCCTGTGCAAGCCTGCGGTGTCGATGAAGCAGACGCAGGGGCACTTATTACAACAGTTGAAAGTGCGGCGATACCAAGAATTGCAGCGCTTATCCGAGAGGCTTTCACGTGACCGCCTCCCCCGGTCGTAATGTGTAGAACTTTGTTAATCGACTTGTCACGCCGCGACAACTTCATAGCTGCTCCCTTGACAGTTAAGACCTGAGGCGAGTGGTGCGGCCGATGATGCTGACAAGTTGTACCAATCCGTAGCCTTTACGGCTGGCGTGACCAGTATTGATCGAAGTTTTTGAAGTACTTGCTTTCGGCGACAGGTAGTGGTAGGGATGCTTCAGTCCGTGAGTCGCGGGTGTTGACTATACGTAGAAGTAGCTGCTGGTCGTACGAATCTCGGAGGGTGACGCAGGTGTTGCCACAATCAGAAGCGACCATGGGCGTGCAAGACATGGCTGTAATTCGATTAGTCGCGCACGGCGCGACAAATCGTCAGATTAGTCGTGAATTGTTCATTTCTGAGGCATCCGTCACTCGCCTGATCAGCGCCATCATGGTTAAAAGCTCAGCGCGTAATCGTGCGAACTTGGTCCTCCGATCTATTGAGTTGGGCTGGTTTAGTGTCGCGGTCGCGGCGGCCGATATAGCAAGTTCGACGTTTTCTGGATGACTCGGCGGTCGCGCCTAGGCGCCCACCGGTACTCAGGCGGGGCAGATCACGCGCGCAAAAGTGATTTTCGATGACCAGTCGATGATCGACTACACGGGGATCTGTACGGAATCCCGTGTTATGCCTGTCATAACCGCCGGCGGTCGCATCGGACCATGTCGACGCGTTGGCCATGTCGGCCTCAAGTACCTGAGGTACAGGCTTCCCAATCGAAGGCGTTCCGGGTGCTCAGTGAAACGCCTCGCGCCGCGGTGGCCAGTGAGGTGGTCAGGGGCTGCGAACCGGGCATGAAGCTGTGCTGTTCTAGGGCTTCGTGGTCACGCCGGCTTGCGGCGACGGTTGGCCAGGATGTGGAACGGCGCATGAGCCGCGACCCGCCCGTTCCCGGCGGCCTCGGCCGCCCCGAGCCCGTCCTCGACGTGGCGACGACCCTCCGCACCCTAGGCCTCGTCGTCGGTGTCGTCGTGGCCGTCCTGGTCGTCTTCGGTGTCGACGACGTTACCGACGAGCTCATCGACCGGATCATTGCCGCCACCACTCTCGTCGGCGCCGCGGAGGCCACCTGGTCCATCGCCGTGCCGCTGCGCGCGGCGTGGAAGGCTCGGGCTCAGATGACGTCGGTCGCTCGACCCGCAACGCTGACGGCACCGCGCTGGGCCGCGGCGATGGGCAGCCTTGCGGTAGGCCCTTGTAGTCGGCTGCGAAGGAAGAGTCCCCGCGTAAAGACGGGCGGGGAACTGCCGCATTCACCAGCCATCGAGCCAGGGTTCCGTTATTCTCGGTTACCACCTATGATTGAAAGTGAGGCACAGTGGCCGCCGGCGGGTCTAACTCGGCGCAGGGCATGCTCGGCGACGATGGAACGAACCTCGAGGTCGACCGCTTCTTCGCAAGCCGTCGCGCGACGGCTCTGATGAAGCACGCTCTCCTGACATACCTTGTGCCCTTCGCGGCCAAGGCTGGGTCCAGGAGTGTCGACGGTCGAGTTTGCTTCATCGACGGATATGCAGGTCCAGGACGGTACATCGACCAAACACCGGGTTCCCCTGCGATCATCGCCGCGTTGGCGGGCAACCCCGCACTTCGCGCTCGTCAGATCGAGGGGCACTTCGTCGAGCAGAACGTCGACCACTTCCGTCAACTGGAAGCCATGGTGACCGAGGAACGGCAGAAGGACCTGCTTCATGTTTACCACGGCAACATCGCCGATCGACTTACGGATCTACTCGCGGCGACCGCTGGTGCGCCAACATTCATTTTCCTCGATCCATACGGCTTTGGGCTCGACTTCGAGACAATGGTGAACATTTTCACCAACCGCCCAAATGCAGTCGGATCTCCTGCGACAGAGCTGCTGCTGCGATTTGATGCTGGCACAGTGTGGCGCATGCGCGGCCAACTGTGTAACCCCAATTTTCCAGGCAAGGAAAAGTCGCAGGCGAAGATGGACGCCGCGGTGGGTGGGTCCTGGTGGCGCGACGAGAACAACTGGGAACTAGAGAACAAGCAGTACTTGGAGTGGTTTGAGAATCGCTTCTTGAGCGAGTTCACGAAACGTACTGGATGCGGCGGTTGGTCAGTTCAAGTCAAGCACCAGGAGCATCACCTGCCGGCCTACTTCATGTTCTTCTTCTCCAGGCACCGCGCTGGACTCTGGACTTTCGGACAGACCATTAGTAAGGCATTGGAGACGTGGCGGAAGGCCATTTTCGACGAGGCGTGGAACGCTAAGCAGGACGAATTAATTCTGTTTCCCCTGGACACCCAGTCTATTCTGGAACGTACCGAAAGCGACCTGGCAGATTCTTGGGTTGACATTATTGAGGCGAATTTGCGACGGCTCCTCAAGGCGGAGTCCCGCATTACCGTGGGCGACAAGCTGCAGGAGATTCACGGCGAAACGCTCGGCATAGCCCGCGAGATGCACCTCAGAAAAGCCCTCAAAAGACTAAAGGCCGACGGGACGACGTCGAGTGATCAGCGCGGGGACCTGGAGAAGAAAATAATCACACGACAAGAACCAGCGTAAAGATCGCTCAACTAAGTGCGATTCGCTTGGGCATCTCGTCGTAAACGTGGCCATCGAGCTCTCGGCCGTTCGTCTTCGGGGTTCGACCACCCCACTGCTTGAAGAAGAACGGTACCCCGGCGGCCAGACATTGGTCGCGGATGCCGGCAATCCAGCCACGTTCCACTGGGCGGGCGTGATGACCCGACTCACCACCCACGATGACCCAACCGATGCCGGTCAGATCGAGTTGACCCAGGTCAGACAGCAGCGGCTCGCAGGAGACGAACCGTACAGCGGCCGGCACTTGCCGAAGTTCGTCGATCCGAGATAAGACCGTCGGCTCCTCGACCGAAGTCCCCATCCAGACGTTGCTCGGCCAGTCAAGCTTATCGGCCAGTTTGCGCGCTCGCATTGGGCGTTTCGTTAGAATTTGATAGGTATGTTGCGGGGTTTCTGTCATCACGTCGAAGACGTCGCGGACGAACGACACTGGCACCTTCGCATGGAAGAGGTCGCTCATGGAGTTTACAAAGACCGTTTTCGGTAACCGCCATTTCAACGGCTGCAGCAAGGCTTTCGGGTGGATCGTCACGGCAAAGCCAGGCCCTGACGTGATGGGATTCCCATCGTTCTGGTACTTCTCAGCACCCATAGCTTTGAGTCGTTTAGCCAGAGCCATCGCGTAGCAGTTGTCACAACCTGCCGAAACGCGGTCGCATCCAGTCACCGGGTTCCAGGTGACCTCGGTCCATTCGATCGTTGTCTTCTGGGCCACCACGTCACACTAGCTTCGAACGTGCGTTCGATGCCAGAGGCGCGCCGAGTTGCACGCTCGCTACAGGCGGCTGCATCACCTGGCATGAAGACCCCAACATCCCGTCGTCGGTCACGGTCAACGACCTGGGCTTCGCCGCCTAGGTACACCAGGCCCACCTCTCCTCCAGTGGGGCTCGGATCGCGCGGTGGATCGGTGTCGGCACGGCGCGGCACTCCCCCTTTCCGCGACGCCGTGGCTCAGTCGCGCTCCGGCGTCTGTCGGTGCACTCTGTCAACATTTCTAGAACGAGACGTTGGGTCTCGTGCGCACAGAGAGGTCGGCGAGCGATGGCGACGAACAGGAACGTGGTCCCCAACTCTGACGGTGGCTGGGACGTGACCGGCGGCGGCGGTCGCGCCTCGGCGCACACCGACACCCAGGCGGAGGCGATCACACGTGCAAAGGAAATCGTCGGCAACCAGGGTGGCGGCGAGGTGAGCATCAGCGGCCGCGACGGCAAGATTCGGGCCAAGGACACGGTCGCGCCCGGCAACGACCCGCGGAACATCCCCGGCTGAGGCTGTGTAGATCGTTTGCTCCCAGTCGACTCACCACTGTTGGCTGGGGGCAAGCAGCACTCGTCTGTCGACTTCCTCAGAACAGGTCGATCGAGAGACGCAGCCACCTCCCGACCCAGGATGCGACCACCGCAATGGCCGCAGCACACGGGATAAGGGGCAGCGAATCCGGCCCGCTGGAGCCACGCTCACAGTCGGCCGTCCCGTATCTCGGCGTCACGCTCTCGCCGGCTCTGCGCCGTGCGCGGTGCATGCCCAGGCCTGAGGCGCCGGCCGTTGGCGGAGCCTTTCGGGCCCCGTGCGCCGGTGTGGCCGCTTTGGCCGCCTGGCCGGCGGAGCGCGACCGCCTGCATGTCGCTTGCTCAGGGGTGCGGTGGTCACCTGGCAGGGTGGGCGGTGTGAACGAGCAGCCGCTGCGGGACTCCTCCCCCACGCCAGCCTGCTCGCAGCTCCACCGTGGCGGCGGACACCGACGCGGTGCAGTTGCTCGAGGACGTCCCCCTCACCGACGTCGAAGCCGGCTACGTCGACGCGGCTCGGGCGGCGAACACCATGCGCGGGTACCGCTCGGACTGGCGCGAGTTCACCGCCTGGTGCACTGGGCGTGGTGTGCAGCCGCTGCCAGCGGCCCCGGCGACCGTCACCGGCTACCTCACCGACCTCGCCCACGCCGGCGCGAAAGTCGGGACCATGAGCCGGCGGCTGTCGGCGTTGAAGTTCGCCCACCAGCTGCGCAACCTGCCCGACCCCGCCCGCAACGCCCGCGTCGTGGCCGTGCGGGAAGGCATCCGCCGCACCCACGGCGCACCCCCGGAGCAGTCCGCCCCTCTGATGCCGCCGGAGCTGTTCGACGTCGTCGAGGCCTGCCCGCCCACCAAGGTGTGGAAGACCAAGGGGCGTGCCTCCGAGCCGGACCTGGCCGGGGCACGCGACCGGGCCCTGCTGCTGGTGGGCTTCGTCGCTGCTTTGCGCCGCAGTGAGCTCGCCGCGCTGCGGGTCGAGGACGTCGAGGAGCACGCCAACGGTCTGGTCCTGACGTTGCCGCGGTCGAAGACCAACCAGACCGGGGAGAGCACCGAGCTGGTCGTCCTGCCGCGGGCCAGCAACCCCGCGCGGTGCCCGGTCACCGCCCTGCAGCGGTGGATGTCACTGGCCGGCGTCGTCGAGGGGCCGGTGTTCCGGGGGGTGGGCAAGAACAACCGCGCCACCGAGAAGGCGCTGCATCCGGAGTCGGTCAACACTCTCGTCCAGGCCGCGATCACCCGCGCCGGCCTGGACGCCAGCGACTACTCCGCGCACAGCCTGCGGGCGGGCTTCGTCACCTACGCCCACCTACGCGGCGCCTCCGACCGAGCTATCGCCCACCAGACCCGCCACCGCTCCCTGGCGACCCTGGGCACCTACGTCCGGGTCCAGCAGGCCTGGACCGACAACGCCGCCACCCTCCTCGGGCTGTGAGACCCGGCCTCACAGCCCGGGTCCCACGCACGGGTGGCGACCACGTCACGCGGATACGGACACGTACCGCGCTTCCCCGCCCGTGTCCCCGGTCAAGGCGGGTCAGTGCGCCTTGTCGTACTCCTCCAGCAGCGTCTGCGAGACGCGACCACGGTCGGCGACCTCGTGGCCGTTGGAACGCAGCCACGCACGGACCTCGTTCAGGTCACGGCCCCCACCAGAAGCACCAGCGCTCACACCGCTGCGGCGGGGCTTAGTGCCCCGGGAGCCGGTCACCTTGCGGGCGGAGTTGATCCAGTCGTGGAAGGACTCTTCCAACGCCGACGCGTGGTCGTCGTTCAAGTCGATCTCATACGACACGCCCTGGAAAGCGAAGGTGAGAGTCTGCGTCGCCTCCGACCCGTCAATGTCATCGGTCAGCACAACCTGCGTCTTCTGAGCCATGCCCCGCATCATGACATGCTTCTGAGCCATAAGTCGAAATGACAAGACGCGGTGCGGTATTCGTTAGAGTTCGACTAACCGTCCAAGCGCTAGGACTGTCCGGCAGATACCAGCTTTCACGATCGAGGAGGTAGAGCTGGCTGACGTCGCGTCGGGAGCTCGCTGACGTCGGCCCCAGACAGCTACACCAGCTTGCGGGGCCCAACGTCGACCAGGAGGTCGAGCCCGACGTGCTGCGCGACCTTCTGGGTACCTGGCGCCGCCTCGCTAGCTAGCCTCCCGTCACCCACACCGAGGAACTCACCGCCGGGGAAAACCGGCGATGTCGAGAACTGAGCCGTGGGGCCACCGAGGACGTGTGGTGGGACGCACCCGCCGCCGACGTCACCGCCGAGGCCGTGCTCGACGTCCTTCGGATCGCGGACGCCTGCGTCGCGGTGCTGAGGTCCTCCGACGGCTGAGTTTCGACCGCGACGCCGAGAAGTGTCGTAAGTAATCTTATCGGCGTTTCTTGAGAGGGGCCGAAGAGCTGCAGTGCGTACAGCGACGCGGCCCGGCGGGACGCCACCACCCCAAGACCCCTGGTCGATCACCCGGTGCTGATCACCCGGTGCTGACGGCCGGTGGCCCCTCGCCGCAAGATGTGGTGATGACCGCGGCTAACAGTGATCCGCCATCGACCCGGCGAGTCCGCCTGACCGACTCGACCGGTCCTGTCCACGTCGGCCCGAAGCACGCCACCACGGGTGACCAAGACGGGTCAAGTACGGCGAGCACGGCCACACAGATGCAGGAGCTGCAGGGAAGAGTCGACAACCTGCAGCGTGCCCTGGACAACCGCCCACTCATCGAGCACGCCGTGGGCATCCTCATGACGATCATGGGCTGCAGCGCCCCGACAGCCTGGGAGAGCCTGCGGTGGATGTCGCAGCACACCAACCGCAAGGTCATCGACCTCGCGGGCATCCTCGCCGAGTACGTCAGCGGCGAGGAAGTGATGAGTCCCGACGTCGCGGGCGCGGTGGCGCAACTGGTTCCCCCGGCTTCGACGTCAGCCTCGTCACCGCTTACGGGGGCGGATCCTCGCCGCTGATCGCTCGACATCTCGAGCCCGCTGCAACAGGTCAGCTCGACCGCGAGGCCCTCGGCGGACATGGCTTGGTCCCCGCCCGCTTGGTCGTCGGCGTTGAAGCGTCGCGATGGGCGATCTGTCTTCGCTGTCGCACCAGGGGCGGGTGACCGGGTTCGTCGGTCTCGACGAGGCCGAGACGACCAACCACCATGCGCACGGTGTCGATCTTCCAAGATCGCTGTGAGTACGTACGGCCAGTAAACGCTGAGAAATCTAGAACTACCTTCTAAGTGACGTCAGGATTGGAGCGGCGACGGGTCTTGCGGCAAATGAGTGACTCTGCGTACAGATCTGAGTGCGATGCGTGAAGCTGCTGATCGGCGCTCGTTGGCGCCGTTCACCCTCCACCCCCTGGAGTCCTCATGCGTGATCGTCGTCGATCGCTGGCGTGGCGTAGCAGTGTCCTGGCCGCGAGTACGGGGGTGTTCCTCGTCGCCGGCAGCGTGTCCGCGCAGGCGACACCGGCCCCGAGTCCCACCCCGACCCCGCCGACCGCGGTAACGGCCGCGCAGCTGCCGCACTGGGGTGGTGGGTCGGCGACGACGACGAGTGGGTGGACGGTCCCCGGCGGCGCCGCTCAGAAGGTGGCCGGTCCCTCGAGGGGTGTGGGCAGTGCCGCAGCGAAGGCTGCTGCGGCCGCGCGCAACGCGGCGGTGAAGGCGGCCAACGCGCCGGAGAAGGTGTTCGCGCCGGGTGCGGTCAACCGCACCGTCAAGGGCGGGGCGCCGTCCGGGTCGTGGACACCGGCCACGGCGCTGGACCCGTCGGCTGCGGGCACGGGTAAGCGTGCCCCGGCGGGCAGCACCACTGCCCCGGCCACCGCGACCCCGGCGACGACGAACCCGTCGACGATGACGGCCACGGCGGGCACGGCGGCCCCGCGGACGCTGAACGCGGCAGCGGCACCGGCGGCGGTGCCCACCACCGGCTACCCGGGCTCGCCGGCGGCGGGAACAGGGATGGGCCTGCAGTCCTTCTACGGCAGCGAAGCCTTCGGGCTGGGTGCGTCGGCGACCGCGACGGTGAACCTGGCCAACGGCAACGTCAACCTGCACAGCACCGACCAGGCCTACAACGCACCGGGCTTGTCGGTGCACCTGGACTCCTTCATCAACAACCAGGTCTACGGCCAAGGCGCCCTCGGCGGCGGCGGGGTCCTGTCCACCGGCCAGGACGTCGGCCTGTCCATCTCCGGCACCACCGCCGGGTCCACGACGACCTTCTACGGCCCCTCCGGCTTCACCGCGGTCTTCACCGCCGTCGGGTCCGGGTCCACGCAGACGTGGACCATGCCCGCCGGGATCAACGCCGACCTCGTCCACAACAGCGATGGCACGTGGACGCTGACCTACCGAGCCAGTGGGGAGAAGCTGTCCTTCACCGCCGGCGGGTACCTCGTCAAGGACACCGACCGCAACAACATCGGCCTGTCCTTCTCCTACAACACCGCCAACCGCCTCACCTCGATCACCGACGCGGTCGGGCGGGTCACCTCGCTGGCCTACAACGCCAGCGGCCTGCTGACCTCGATCACCGACCCCACCGGGCGGGTGAGCTCCTACGCCTACAACAGTGACAACCAGCTCACCCAGATCACCTACGCCGACGCGACCACGATGAACATCAGCTACGACGCCGCGTACATGATCGCGTGGGTGCAGAACCCGAACGGTAACTGGACTCACTTCGGCTACGACCCCTCCACCCGCGTCACCAGCATCGAGCGCTACCTCACCCCCGGCGCCAAGACCGGGGCGACGGCGTCCACGACCTTCGCCTACAACACCGGCAGCGGGGCCTCGACCTCCACGCAGGAGACCAGCCCCATCGGTGGGGTCACCACCTACGCCCTCGACTCGATCGGGCGGGTCACCAACGTCACCGACCCGCTGGGGCGGACGCGCGCCCAGACCTGGACCCCGAACAGTGACCTGGCCACCGCCACCGACGCGATGGGCGTCGCCGGCACCGGCGGGGCCGCCGGCACGCCCGGCAACACCATCACGTACAGCTACGACACCCTGAACAACCGCACCGCGGTCACCTTGCCGACCGGGGCCGCATCCCGAGCCGCCTACACCGCGACCACGGGCAGCACCGGCACCGCCTACCAGCCCAAGACCGCCACCGACCCCTCCGGTCACACCCAGGCCTTCACCTACGACGGCGTGGGTAACGTCCTGTCCGTGCGCGACAGCACCGCCACCACCGCCGGGGGCACCGGGGCCACCGCCACCGCCTTCACCTACCAGGCCGCGACGTCCTCGGCCACGACCTCACCGACGCAGTGCGGCGGGGTGACCGGGCAGGTCTGCACCAGCACTGACGGCAACGGCAACGTCACCACCTACCGCTACGACAGCTCGGGCAACCTCACCAAGGTCACCCCCGCCGCCCCCCTGGGCGCCACGACGTACACCTACGACAGTGCGGGGCGGGTCGCCTCCGTCACCGACGGCAAGAACCAGACCACCGCCTACGTCTACGACGCCGCCGACCGGATCCGGCAGATTACCTACGCAAACGGCACAACGGTCGTCAACGACCGCGACGCCGACGGCAACATCTACAAGACGATCGACTCTGCGGGGACCAGCTACTTCGACTACGACGCCCTGGACCGTCAGACGTGGCGCTCGGAGCCGAACATGGACGGCTCCGGCTTCGCCACCGGCTACGACGCCGCCAGCCGCATCACCAGCGTCGATGACCTCTACGGGCAGGTCACCTACGCCTACGACAGCGCCAACCAGCTGACCTCGATGACCGAACCGGTCGGTAGCAGCGGCACCGACACGATCACCTTCGCCTACGACCGCGACGGCGCGGAGACCTCCCGCACCTTCCCCGGCGGTCTGGTGCAGACCACCACCCGTGACAACGCCGGGCGCCCCACCCGCATCACCGACGCCGTCTTCAACGGAACCTACCTGCTGTCGGACCTGGGCTACTCCTACACCGCCGCCGGCGGTACGGGGACCACCGGCGACCGGGACCTGGTGCAGTCACGCACCGACTACGCCGGGACCACCGCCCCCGCGGGGTCGGTCACCGCCTACGGCCACGACGGGCTCAACCGGCTCACCAGTGCCCGCGAGACCACCCCCACCGCCGCGGTCAACGCGTCCTGGGCCTACACCTACGACAAGGCCGGCAACCGTACCGCCACCACCACCGTCGGGGCGACCACGGTCGGGGCCACCGCCAGCGCCGCGTCGGCCACCACCACGTGGGGCTACAACGCCGCCAACCAGGCCACCAGCCGCAACAGCTCCACGACCGGCTGGTCCTACGACGCCAACGGCAACCAGACCGCCGGCACCTGGGGCAACGGCACCTACGACGACCGCGACGCCCTCACCTCCGCCACCCCCACCGGGACGTCCACGGCCACGACGTTCACCTACCTCGGGACCGGCAACGGCACCCGGCAAACCGTCAACGGCTCCAACGACATGAACGGTCCCCTCGGCCTGGCCGGGACCTACGCCCCCAACGGTGCCGGCGTCGCGTTCCGGCACACCCCCGACGGGCGCTTCATCACCGCCGGCCTGCCCGATGGCACCAACCGCTACTACGGCACCGACAACCTCGGCAACGTCACCCTCGTCGCCACCACCAACAACGTCACCGCCACCTACTCCTACGACCCCTACGGCACCCTGCGCGCCACCAGCGGCCCCGAAGCCAGCGACAACCCCATCCGCTACGGCCAAGGCTTCACTGACACCACCACCAACCTCATCAAGCTCGGCATCCGCTACTACGACCCCACCCAGGCCCGCTTCACCCAGCAAGACCCCACCGGCCAAGACCCCCACTACCTGTACGCGGCAGGTTGCCCCAGCACCTACAACGACCCGACCGGCGCAAAGAGTCGCATCGGTGCCGCCTTTGATCGGGGCGGAAAGTACGGCGGATACGCTGCCACCGGCGGTGCGGTGGTGGGCTGCGGTGTCGGCGCCGTCACCGGAGCGTTGGGTGGCGCTGCCGCTCTTGGTGCAGGAGCTGTCCCGGGTGCTTTTATCGGTTGTGGCGTCGTCGGGACGGCGACAGCCGGCGTGGCCGCAACGTTTGGCGCTGTAATCGGATTCGGTCAGGGACTCATCACGGGGAAGTGATCATGGATAAGATGGATTGGGTACGCCACTACACGAAACCCACCGAGGATCGCCTCCAAGGTAGAAATGCGACGCATTTCGAGCGAGCCCTTGTCTTGGGCGCCCATGGCGGAGCGGTGAGCGCCGTCAATCTGCTAACCCTGGGGGCGCTCCGTCGTAGAGCCATCGAAGCAGGCCGACGGCGCGAGTAGTGCCGGGGTGATACCTGTAGTCGACGCATTCTTGTTATACCCAGTTCGAGGCCGGTAAGTCCCCGTGGAGTCAGCGTTGTCGTCTGTGGCCTCTACTTCTCGTAGAGGCCACAGGCGAATGACAGCGTCGCCGTAATGCATGCCTGCAAACTTGTTGACTCAGGCTCGAACTTTCGGATCGCCTTGTTTGTCTCACTAACGATCGGCATACAGGACGACGAGACCGGCCGCAGGCTCGCCCTGGATTCTGCCCGCCGCCGCCAACCCAGAATCTCCGTAAGACCCGACCGGTGAGAAGTCCCGCACAGGGATGTCGTGCGGCACATAGGCCGGGCATGTCGGGACTGAAGACTGGATACGCGCGGGTGCGTGTGCCCTGGATCGCCGCCCCGCGATGGCTTTAGAGTTTTCCGGGCGCTGTCTTGTTGTAAGGATCATTATCGGTGGCGTTGAAGAGAGGTCTCAAGGTGTAACCCTTCGCCCCAGCATCATCATCGTGGTCATAACGTTAGTCGCATGCACGCTCACTACACAGACGTCGGACGCGTCTAAAGCTATCGGCGGTTGAGTTTGCACTAGCACTTCTCATAATACGAATCATTCTGCAGTGAGAAGTTAGCAAGAGTGCGCCTTCTGACTACCAAGCTGTTCTTTACCTCAGGTACCTTCTTGCACACTTCCGCGACAAGTTGGAAATCAACGCTAGTTTTCTGAGGGTCGACTTCGACAACAGGGAAATAACTGTCCCACAAGATCCGGAAGCTACCTGCGGGTTCTTCCATTCCAGACAAGCGTGACACGAGGGCCTTGATGACCTCCCTCTCTTCTAAGTTTGCCTCACCGCCTTGATGATGGACGGTAACGTCTGGTCCGATATCTGACCAGGGATTACTTCTTCGTGTTTGTTCGGAGAAACTAGCAAACCCGGCCGCGTCTGGGAAGAGTCGGCCTGCGCTTAGCCCGTGGAGACGCTCAAGCGACTTGATGATTCCGGGCTTCGCTTCATGTGAGACGCGAATAACAATATGGGCTGGAGCCTGGCCCTTCCTTATATGATTGCTTTCTATGAAGTCAAGATCAGCGAATAGGAGATCAAGGGATTGATGCTCGCGCCGGTCTTCTTTAGGGACTGGACCGACGAGAAAGGCGCCCAGTTGACGGTCGATCCGAGGGTCTAACGCGGGTGGGCGCCATAGTGCGAAGGGTGTATTGCTCGTCCACACCTCGTCCGTACCCCAGGGCCACTCCGGTTCAAACGTGTTGCGCCGGGACATGGGGACGCACTGCGATACATCAACAGCGAAGACGCGGGCATCGTGATCGCGATATTTACTATCCTGCACAGCGAACCACAGAGCGACATGGGGACTGTCGGTAACGTCTATCAGCCTTGTAGGCGCTGCGTGATGCTGGAGCTTGGCTAACAGTTCGAGATAGGAGAGTCTGCCTCCTCCGGGATGCCAGTCTAGCCCCCATTTTAATGCTTCTTGCCAGATTAGCTCCTCCATGGTTTGTAAATCATCCTCGGAGGCGTGCCGCTTATTGAGCTTTTTGAACTGTCGTGCTAAGTTACTATGAAAACCCCATTCTCGACAGCCCTGACCTCTCCAGACGTAGCGAGAACCCAGGACGGGCCCGTTCGGCGCGCCCACCGGGTATGGGCGGATCTTGACGACTCGTTCGATGACGTCGTTAAAAGCGCCATAAGAGTCCACTTTGACTTCTGGCCAGTCACCGGCTGCACCCATCATAGGAACACCCTAACTGCATGCGGTCAGATACCGCTAGGTAAATGAGCGTCTTGGTAGGGTGTGCTGCGGGGCTCTCGGTTCAGCATGGGTGCTCATTCATTTCGCTAGTCGTGGACTGACGTGCATCCAGGCCGTCATCCGAGCCCGGTCATTGCATGCCGGAAAGGCGTTCGATGAGCTGAAGCGCTGCACTAGCTCCGCCTTGAGCCTGGCCCGAAAACACTCTTGAGCTCAACCGGTCAACGCATCACTGCAGGTAGACGACGATGCGGTGGTGGAGGTCAGGATGGGTGTTGACGTGACGGGGTTGCACCTCGAGCAGCAGGACCAGCTGTGGGACATGTGGCGGGGCGGGGAGTCGATCCGCGGGATCGAGCGGT
>Ga0160428_1000515_pt1 | contig 41864 bp, 26 predicted proteins | sample SolpanmetagenomM_FD_108198 | JGI IMG/M metagenome (GOLD analysis project Ga0160428, IMG submission 108198) | Solar panel surface microbial communities from Lawrence Berkeley National Laboratory, California, USA - M | ecosystem: Engineered > Built environment > Solar panel > Unclassified ... | reverse complement strand
CGTCATGAAAATTATCTGCATCGGCCGCAACTACGCCGACCACATTGCCGAGCTGCAAAACGAGGTGCCCACGGCCCCGGTCATCTTCCTCAAGCCCGAAACCGCGCTCGTGCAGCGCGGCCAGCCCTTTTTCGTGCCTGATTTCTCCAAGGACGTGCACCACGAGCTGGAATTGGTGCTGCGCATCAGCAAAAACGGCCGCCACATCGAGGAGAAGTTTGCCCACACCTACTTCGACGCCATCGGCCTGGGCATTGACTTCACGGCCCGCGACCTGCAAAGCGAGCTGAAGAAAAAGGGCCTGCCCTGGGAGCTAGCCAAGGCCTTCGACGGCTCGGCGCCCGTGTCGCCCACCTTCAAGCCGGTGGCCGAGTTTGCCGATTTGGCCAACATCAACTTCACGCTCGAAGTAAACGGCGAAGTGCGCCAGCAGGGCAATTCCAGCCTCATGTTGCACCCATTTGCCAAGATTCTGGCCTTCGTGTCACAGTACATTACCCTCAAGCAGGGCGACCTCATCTTCACCGGCACGCCCGCCGGCGTGGGGCCCGTGCAGCCCGGCGATGAGCTGGTAGGCTACCTCGAAGGCGAAAAACTGCTGGAAGTGCCCGTGCGGTAGGCACGCGCCCCGGCGCGTTCGGACGTTGTAACTGCCCGGTGCCCCACGCGCCCGGGCAGGCCGACGCGCGCCCCTTCCTTTTTTGCTATCCTAGATTGATTTATTTTGCTGAATACGAATAGAATGCGCCGGCTGGCCCTGCCGGCGCTGGGCGGCCTGCTATTGCTCACTACCATCGGCTACGGCCAGGACGATGGCCAGGATGACACCACCACCCAGCGGGCCAACGGCCCCATCAAGCCAGCGGCTGCCGCGGGCAAGGTTGAGGTGGCCCCCGGCTACTTCCTGTTTCCGATTGCGCCGGGGCAGCCGGGCTTTTTGGCGGCGAGCATGGGCGAGCTGCGGCCCAACCACTTCCACGGCGGCCTCGACATCAAGACCGGCGGCGGGGTCAACAAGCCCGTGTACGCGGCGGCCGATGGCTACATCTCGCGCCTCAAGCAATCGGCCTTCGGCTACGGCAACGTGCTGTATATCACTCACCCTAATGGCCTGACAACCGTATACGGCCACCTCAACAAGTTTGAGGGCGCTGCGGGGGCCGAGCTGCTGCGCCGCCAGTATGAGAAGCAGACCTACGAGTTGGAGCTGTTTTTCGACAAGGGCCGGTTTCCGGTGCGGCGCGGCGAAGAAGTGGCGTTGTCGGGCAACACGGGCGGCTCGGCTGGCCCGCACCTGCACTGGGAAGTGCGCGATGCCCAGGACCGCCAGCTCAACCCCTTGCAGTGGGGCGGCTTCCCCGAAATTCAGGACCACACCGGCCCCACCCTGCAAGCCCTGGCCGTGGAGCCGCTGGCCATCGGGGCCCGGGTGCGCGGGCGCTTCGAGCGGGCCGTGCTGGTGCCTAAGCTTCAGCCGGCGCCCGGCGCCGCCACCACCTGGCCCGATACCGTGCGCTGCTTTGGGCAAGTGGGCCTGCTCTTGCAGGGCTTCGATAGGTTTGATAATGCCTGGAACAAGAACGGCATTCAGCGCGTGATGGTGCGCGTGAACGGCCAGCCGCACTACCAGCACGTTATCGACGCCGTGCCCTTCCCGATGGGTACGCGCCAGGTCAACAACTTTGTGGACTATGCCTACGCCCGCACCGGCGGCCGCACCCTGCAAAAGCTGTGGGTGGAGGAAGGCAACGACCTGCCCTTCTACACCCCGCCGGGCCTGGGCCAGGGCAAGCTCGACGTGCAGGCGGGCCAGGTGTATAGCATTGATTTTGAGCTAGCCGACGCCTACAACAACAAGGCTACCGCCCACCTCGTGCTGCGCGGCGAGAAGCCCGCTGACTATGCCAAGCTGCCCGGGGCCGCCTCAGCCGGCCGGCCCAAGCTGAGCTACGACATCAGCCGCAACCTGCTGCACGCCACCGTACTCAACGCCCCCACCGACACCGCCGGCCAGCCCCAGTACCTGCTGCTGCGGCGCGGCGGCCGGCAGCTGGCCCTGCGCCCCAGCTACTCGGTGGGCGCGGCCACTACCTACCTCTACGACCTGCGCGCCGGCCTACCCGACTCGCTGCTGCTCGGCGAGCTGCACCAGGTGTTCGACCGCCAGGCTCTGATACCGCCCGGCCAGGAAACCAACTACGCCACGCCCTACGCCAACGTGGTATTTGGGCCGCAAACGCTGTTTTCCAACTTCTACCTCAGCACCCTGCACCGGGCCGACGCGGGCCCCACTGCCCCCGAAAGCTGGACCATCGGCACGCCGCTCGTGCCGCTCTACCTGCCCCTGCGCCTCACCCTCAAGCCCACCGCCCCGCCCGCCGACCGCGCCCGCACCGCCATCTATAGCGTGTCGGCCAACGGCGGCCGGGCCTACGTGGGTGGCACCTGGAACGAGGCCGGCACCCAGATTTCGGCCAACCTCAAGCAGTTCGGTCAGTTCCGGCTCTACGCCGATACCAAGGCGCCCACCGCCCAGCTCGTGAGCCGCACGGGCGGGCAGCTGACGTTTCGCGTCGGCGACGACCTGTCGGGGCTAGCCTCCTACCGACTGCTCATCGGGGGCCGCTTCCGGCTGCTGCACTACGAGTACAAGAACGCCACGCTCTTCACCGTGCCCGGCGACACGCTGGGCCCCAGCCTGCGCGGCCCCGCCGAGCTGCACCTGGCTGACCAGGCGGGCAACGAGAAGGTCATTCCGCTGAGCCTGTAATTTTCTTAAGTTCGCTAAATACAGAACGTCATGCTGAGTTTTGGTGAGTATTGCCAGCCCTAATTAATAATTCATAACTCATAATTAAAAAAATGCTTCCCGAACCCGGCAGCTTAGCCCCCGACTTCACCGCCCCCGACCAGCACGGCAACCCCTTCACGCTGAGCAGCCTGCGCGGCCAGCGCGTGGCGCTCTACTTCTATCCCAAGGACGACACGCCCGGCTGCACCGCCCAGGCCTGCAACCTGCGCGACAACGAAGCCCAGCTAGCCGCCCAGGGCATTAAAGTAGTCGGCGTGAGCACCGACGACACCGCCTCGCACGGCAAATTCGCGCAGAAATACGACCTGAATTTTCCGCTCGTGGCCGATGCCGACAAGGCTATTGTGAACGCCTACGGCGTGTGGCAGGAAAAGAAAAACTACGGCAAAACCTACTGGGGCACCGTGCGCACCACTTTCCTACTTGACGCCAACGGCGTAATTGAGAAGGTTATTAAGCGCCCCGACACCAAGGAGCACGCCGCCCAGGTGCTGAAGTAGCCGAGCGCCACGAGGAATTAAGAGCAAGCAGAACGTCATGCTGAGCCTGTCGAAGCATCTCTACCGCGCCGTTGGGGTTAGTAATCCTAGCGGCGCGGTAGAGATGCTTCGACAGGCTCAGCATGACGTTCTGTATTTCGTTTGCAAGCAACTACTCCTCATTCACCAGTAAAATCTTGCCGATGTGCTCACTGCTCGCCATCAGCTCCTGGGCCTGGGCGGCCTCGGCCAGCGGAAAAGTGCGGTAGATAACCGGCTGCAAGCGGCCGATGGCGGCCAGGGGCCACACGTATTTCTCAACTTCGGCGGCCAGCGCGGCTTTGTAGTCGGCCGAGCGGGGGCGCAGCATGCTGCCGCTCAGGCGCAGGCGCTTGGTCATGATGTCGAGCAGGTTTAGCTCGACTTTGGCGCCCTGCATGGCGTTGATGTACTGGAGGCGGCCGTCGGGGGCGAGCAGGCGCAGGTTTTTGGCGGTGTAATCGCCACCCACCATATCGAGGATGACGCTGATTTTTTCATCCTTAAACGCCTCTTCGAAGTCCTCCTGCTTGTAGTTGACGCAGCGAGCGGCGCCGTATTGCTCGCAGTCGCGGCACTTGGCCGCCGAGCCGGCGGTGGCCAGCACCCGGTGGCCCAGCGCCGTGGCCACCTGAATGAGCGTGAGGCCGATGCCACTGCTGCCACCGTGCACCAGCACCGTTTCGCCCGGCCGCAGGGCCGCCGCCTGAAACACGTTGCTCCACACCGTGAGCGTGGTTTCGGGCAGGCTAGCCGCCTCTTCCAGCGACCAGCCGGCGGGCACGGGCAGGCAGTGCCGGGCATCGACGGCGGCATACTCGGCGTAGGCCCCCTCGCTGAGCAGGGCGCACACGTAGTCGCCCACGCGCCAGCGCGGGGCGGCCGCGCCCACGGCCACCACCTCGCCGGCCACTTCGAGGCCGGGCACCACGCCCGCCACGGGTGCCCCGCCATACTTCCCCTCGCGCAGGGCTAGGTCGGAGCGGTTGAGGCCGGCGGCCCGCACTTTTAGTAAGATTTCGTGGGCGGCGGGCACCGGCTGCGGCCGCTCTTGCAGCTGCAATACCTCGGGGCCGCCGGGGCGGGTGATAACAATGGCTTTCATAGGTGAGAAGGACGGGGAGCGGTGGTAAAGACGTGGGGCGGCGGCGAAGCGTTGTATCAGGCAGTGAGCAGGGCGAGGCTGGCCGCCAGCCTGGTGACAAGTAGAATTGATATTCGTTTGCGGCTAAACTGACTATTAGCACCACTTTTGCGCTTTCACGCGCAGCCACTCCCGAAAATTACACTCATCCAAGATGCAAATTTACTTATCTCAGCGCGTTCCCCGCTCACTATCTGAGTTAATCTTGAAGCTAGTAAGGATTTCTTGGCCTTATCAGCCGGGCTGGCGGCTAACTTCTGGCCAGACCCGGCGGTTAGGGCGGGGTATTTCTTTCCCTATTCTGTTCAGCACATGGAAAAACTAACTGGAAAAGTTGCCCTCGTTACGGGCGCAGGCAAGGGCATCGGCAAGGCCGTGGCCATTGCGCTGGCCCACGAAGGCGTGCACGTGGGCCTGCTGGCCCGCTCCAAAAGCCAATTGCAAGAGGTAGCCGCCGAGCTGCAAAAGCTGGGCGTGAAAACCAGCGTGGCCGCCGCCGACGTGGCCGACGAAGCCGCCGTGAACGCCGCCGTGGCCCACATCACCGGCGAGCTGGGCCCGCTCGACATCCTGATTAACAACGCGGGCATCGGCACGTTTGCCAAGTTTCTGGACATGCCGCCGGCCGATTGGGAGCACATTATCCGGGTGAATTTGCTGGGCGTGTACTACGTGACGCGCGCCGCCCTGCCCGCCATGATAGAACGGCAAAGCGGCGACATCATCAACATTTCCTCGACCTCGGGGCTGCGCGCCGCCGCCGGCAGCAGCGCCTACAGCGCCTCCAAATTTGCGGTGATGGGCCTGAGCGAGGCCCTGATGCAGGAGGTGCGCAAGCACAACATTCGGGTGAGCGCCCTCACGCCCAGCACCGTGGCTACCGAGCTGGCTATCAACAATAACCTTACCGACGGCAACCCCGACAAGGTGATGCAGCCCGAGGATATTGCCGAGTTCATCATCTCGCAATTGAAGCTCAACCGCCGTATTTTCATTAAGGAAGCCGGGCTGTGGTCTACGAACCCGTAGTGCACAGATAAGCTGTTATTAAAGATAAAAAAGGCCGTCCTGCTGAGCTTGCCGAAGCATCTCTACCACGCCGTAAGGTTAGTAACCCTGGCGGCGCGGTAGAGATGCTTCGGCAAGCTCAGCAGGACGGCCTTTTTTTATCATTCGCAAAACCAAACTGTGCAAAAGCTCCGGCGGCGGCATCAGGTAGCCATTCCCTACCCTGCCGCTTATGTATCAACTCGTACTCACGCTGCTTTTGTGCTGGCTGGCCCTGCCGGTGCTGGCCCAGCAGCAGCTCGCCAAAGCCCGCCAGAGCAGCTACCTCACCAAAATTTTCCGGCTGACTACCGCCCAGGCCCGCCACCTCTACGAGCGGGGGCTAGCCTCGGCGCGGCCCGACTTCTTTACCCTGGCCGTCGATTCGCTTCCGAGCGACAAGCCCGCCTGGCCCCGCCTGCCGCTGGGCTACTACCTGGTGGCCCATACCGAGGGCCCCGAGCTGGTGTACTGGCTGCGCGCCGAGACCTCGCGCACCCTCGAAATTATTGATAACCAAAGTGACCTGACGCTGGCCGTGCGCGACTCGCTGGGCCGGCTGCTCACCGGTGCGCAGGTGCTGGTGGGCGGCCGGCCCCTCCCCTACGACCCCACCACCCACACCTACCGCCGCGCCCGCCCCAGCCGCGCCGGCCTGGTGGCCGTGACCGACGCCGGCCGCACCACCTTCCACCCCCTCGAAAAAACCTACAGCCCGCCCACCCGCCAGTGGCTGCCCAGCGGCGAGGGCAGCTGGAAGCACGTGGGGCGGCGCCTGCTCTACGGCTGGCCGCTGGGCTACGCCACCGTGCCGGTGTGGCGCCTGGGGCGCGACCTCAAGCACGCCTCTACCACGCCCACCGGGCTGGTGGGGCTGCTGCGTTCGCCCTTCAATGAAGATGTGCGCGAGCAGCGGCGCGACCACCGCCACGACAATTCGCGGCTAGCCTGGCAGAGCTACCTGGCCGTGAGCCAGCCCCGCTACCGCCCCGCCCACGACACCCTGCGCCTGAAGGCCCGCGTGCTGCGGCGCGGCAGCGGCCAGCCGCTCAACCAGCCCCTCACGTTGTGGCTCGATGGCGGGGGCCTGGCCCGCCGCAAGCGCCTGGCCCGCCTACGCCCAGTGCGCCCCGGCACCTACGAGTACAGCCTGCCCCTCACCGATACGCTGGGCCTGCGCGTGGGCACCACGGCCAGCCTCACCCTGGAGGATAGCCGCGCGCACCGGCTAGCCTACGGCAGCTTTCGGTATGAGGACTATGAGCTGAACAACAACCACTTTGCCCTGCGCATGCTGGAGAAAGCGCCCCGGCGCGGGCAGCCGCAGGCGGTGTTTGTGCGCGGCACCGATGCCAGCGAGCTCAACCTACTCGATGCGCGGGTGCGCCTCGCGGTGCTGCCCACCAGCGCCCCGCGGGTGCTGCCGGGCGGCCGGCTGTTTGTGCCCGACACCCTCTGGACGCACACCCAGGCCCTCGACGCGCTGGGTGAAACCCGCATTGACCTGCCGGCTGGCATCTTCCCGCGCATGGATTTCAGCTACCACGTGCAGGCTACCTTTCTCACCACCGACAACGAGCGGCACGCGGAGGGGGCTAGCCTCTACTATCAGCTCGACCCCGGCCGCCTGCACCTGACCCTGGACGGCGACTCGGTGCGCCTCAGCTACGACTCGCTGGGGCTGGCCCGGCCGCACCGCGCCAAGCTCAGCATTGCCCGGGCCAGCAGCGCGCCCGGCGACAGCCTTTTCTTCAGCAGTGGCTTCGTACGCCTGCCGCTGGCACTGCCCGCCAACCCCCAGGCCGCCCGCTACCTGCTGCGCGATGCCGCTGGGCGTACCACCGACCTGACCTTCGACGCCAGCAATGCCGACCTCACCCTCAGCTCGACCCGCACCACCGACTCGTTGCGGCTGGCCGTGAACAACCCGCACGGGCTACCCTTCTGGTACTACGTGTATCGGGGCAATGAGCTGCGCGCCCGCGGCTACGCCACTAGTTATCAGCTTACTATCAAAGAAAGCAATGCCGCTACCTGGCACGTATCGCTGCACTACACCTGGGGCGGGCAGCTGCGCAGCGCCGACTACTCGGTGGCGCCGGTAGCCAAGCAGCTCACCATCAGCACCGACCAGCCCGCCGTGGCTTACCCCGGTCAGCGCCTGCGCCTGGGCTTTGTGGTGACCGACGAAAGCGGCCGGCCCGTGCCCGACGCCGACCTTACGGCCTACGCCTACACCAGCAAGTTTGGCCAAAGCACCCTGCCCGAGCTGCCCCGCCCCACCGTGCGGGTGGTGGGCCGCGTGGCCCGGCAGCGCTTTGCGCTGCCCGCCAGCTTTGGGAGCTACGCCCCGGCCCACCAGCAGTTGGCCTGGCGGCAGTGGCAGCACCAGCTGGGGCTCGACTCGCTGCAATTCTACCACTTTCTGTACCCGGCCGACGGGGCGTTTTACGAGTACCGGCCGGCGCCCGGCGGGCTCACGCAGGTGGCCGTGTTCGTGGTCGATTCGGGCCGGGTGCAGGCCCCGATTGCGGTGTACGTGGACGGCCAGCCGGCTTACATTCACGACGTAAACCAGGGCCAGCCCTACGTGGCCCTGGCCGACAGCGGCCACCACACGCTCGGCATTCGCACCGCCAACCGGCTCATCACGCTGCACGATGTGTACCTGCGCCCGCAGCACAAGCTTACCCTCAGCCTCGACCCCAACCACGCCTGCGCCGAGCTAGCCGTGGAGCCGCGCCCGGCCGCCCTGCTGCCCGACGAGCTGCTGGCCCTGCGCCGCACGCTGGTAGCCGTGGAAAACCAGGCCGCCTCCACGCTGCGACAAGGCGCGACACTGCTGCCGGTGGGGGGCCGCTATAATGGAAGCCTGAGTCTGGCGGGCCCTTTCCGGCCTGATTCCATCTTGCTGCGGCCGCTGCGCGGCGAGCTGACGCCCGCCAACGGCGGCCGCAGCAAGTTCCTGTTCGAGCCCTTCTACAGCTACCAGTTCAGTCCCGGCGTGGTGAAGCTGACCTGCCTTGACCCCAGCCGCCTGGGCATGCTCAACGGCGCTAGCATGTCGACGACCGACTTGCCGCTCAACGACTTTGCCTACACCGAGGCCCAATTGCGGCCCTGGGACTACCCACCCACCGCCCCGCGCACCAAGGCCGGCAAAAAACCTAAGCGCCGCCGGATTTTTGCCGAGCCCTACCGCGGCGTACCCCGGCTAGACTACCCCAGCAGCTCCTCGCCGGGCCAGGGCCGCCTGGGTTTGTGGCTGCCCGCCGGGCCCAACCGCCTCGCGCAGCCGCTCTACGTCCTGCTCACCCGGCCCGACCAGCCCAAGTTTTGGCGCGTGCAACCGGTGAATTCGCTGCTGCAAGGCCTGGCGCCCGGCCGCTACCGCGCCGCCGTGCTGCTGGCTGATAGCAGTTTGCTATTGCCCAAAGAATTGATACTGGTGGAAGCCAATGGCCAGACCTACTACCAGCTGCCGGCCACTGCCCGCCAAACTAACCGGGCGCTCAGCCACCGCCTCAACCAGTGGCTGTGGCGCCACACGCCGCCGCCCCCGCCCGTGCGCGAGCTGACCACCACGCCCGCGCGCCGCACGCTACGAGTGGTGCAGTCCGGCAAGGCCGGCGCGCACGAGCGCCTGCTGCGCGGCCGCGTGCTCGACCGCACCACCGAAGAAGGCCTGGCGGGCGTTACGGTGCTCCTCAAGGGCACGCCGCGCGGCGTGGCTACCGGGGCCGATGGCAGCTTTACGCTTTCGGTACCGGTTGGCTCGCCCACGCTGGTGTTCTCGTTCGTCGGCTACGTCACACAGGAGCGCGTGCTCGATGACGAGCCCACGCTGGAAATCTCCCTTACCGAGTCGGCCGAGGAGCTAGCGGAAGTAGTAGTAACGGGCGCCGGCGCTCCAAGCTACCGCAGCCAGGTCAACGGCAGCGTCAGCACCGTCACGGTCGAGAACGGCCTGCAAGGGCGCGTGGCCGGCGTGCAGGTCAGCGGCTCGCCAACCCGCATCCTCATCCGGGGCGCGGCCACGCTGAACGCCAGCGAGCAGCCGCTTCTCATCGTGAACGGCCTACCCTTCACTGGCCGCCTGGCCGACCTCAACCCGAATGATATTCTGGAGGTGAAAACGCTGAAAGGCCCCGCGGCCACCGGCCTCTACGGGGCGCAGGCCAGCGCTGGGGTGCTACTCATCACGCTAAAAAACGGTGCTGCCCCGGCCGGGCTGCCCGCCGCCAGCCCCGCCGATGGACTGGCTAGCCAAGAACCGCGCCTGGCGCTGCGCCGCCGCTTCAGCGACCACGCCTGGTGGCGCCCCACCCTCGTGACCGACGCCCAGGGCCGCGCCCACGCCGACGTGGTGCTGCCCGACGACCTCACGAGTTGGGACACTTTCGTCATCGGCTCTGACAACCACGCCCGGCTGGGCAGTCACGTCGGCCGGGTGCGGGCGTTTAAGTCGCTGCTGGGCACGCTGGCCGCGCCGCGCTTTCTGCTGGCCGGCGACCGGGTGCAGCTGCTGGGCAAGGCCCTGAACTACCAGCCCGATACCGTGCAGCTCACCACCACCTTCCGGGTGGGTGGGCGGGTGGCGCGCCGCCAGGCCCGCCGCGTGGGCAGCGCCTACATCGACACGCTCAGCATCACGGCCCCAGCCGCGGCCGACTCGGTGCAGCTGGCCTTTGGGCTGGAGCAGGCCAGCGGCTACGCCGATGGCGAGCAGCGCACGCTGCCCGTGCTGCCCGTGGGCACCCGCGAGCGGGTGGGCACCTACGCCGTGCTCACGGCCAGCGACACTACCCTCACGCTGCCCCTCAGCCCCAGCCTGGGCGAGGCCACGCTGCGCATAGAAAGCGACGCGCTGCCCACGCTACTGGCCGAGATTCACCACCTGCAGGAATACGCCTACCTCTGCAACGAGCAGGCCGCCTCGCGCCTGCTGGCCCTGCTGCTGGAGCAGCGCATCTGCGCCGTGCAGGAGCAGCCCTTTAAGAGCCAGGCCATTGTCAATTTCCTGATTAAGAAGCTGCTCGATGGCCGCCACCAGCCCGAGGGCATCTGGGGCACCTGGCCTAACTCGGAGGTCAGCCCCTGGGCCACCGTGCACGTGCTGGAGGCGCTGCAAGCCGCTCAAAAGCAGGGCTACACCATCGGCCTCGACCGCCCGCCCCTCATGGCCTACCTGCTGCACGAGCTGGATGCGAGCCTGAGCAAGCCCACCCCCACGCACAGCTACGACGGCCCCTTTCAGTCGGACGACGACCAGCTGCGCCTGCTCAAGCTGCTGCACGACCTGGGCGCGCCCGCCGACTACCCCACCTACCTGCGCCGCATCCAGGCCACGATGGCCCCCCGCCCGCCCCTCGACCGCTACCTGGCCCTCACCGAATTGCGCCAGCAGTTGGGCCTGCCCTACCAGCTCGACAGCCTGCGGCGCTACCGCATCCGCACCGAGCTAGGCGGAGCCAGCTACGGCGACACCCTGCATATGGACTCCTACTACCGCTACCTGCTGGCTAGCCGGGTGGGCACCACGCTGCTGGCCTACAAGCTGCTGCGCCAGCAGGGCGGCCACGCGGCTGAGCTCGTGCGCATCCGCACGTTTTTGCTAGGTTTGCGGGGCGGCGGCTACTGGCGCAGCACCTACGAAACCGCCCAGATTCTGCTCACCATCGGCCCCGACCTGGTGGTGCCCGGCTCGGGCGGCAAGGCGGCGGTGGTGCAGTTCAGCGGTAGCCCGGCGCTGCCGGCCGGGCCCGTATCGCAGTTTCCGCTGGCCTGCACGCTGCCCGCCGGCACCGGCTCGCTCACGCTGCGCAAGCAGGGTGGCCTGCCCGTGTACGCCACCGCCTACCAGACCCGCTGGAACCCCGCGCCGGCGGCAGCCGCCGCGCCTTTCCGGGTGGCTACCACCCTGGCCGGGCAGGCCAGCGGCCAGGTACATCTACCCGCCGGCCAGCCCGCCGAGCTGCTCGTGACGGTCGAGGCCAAGGCCGAGGCCCGCTACGTGGTGCTCGAAATTCCCATTCCGGCCGGCTGCTCCTACGGCCCCCCGGCCACTACCACCTACAGTGAGGTGCACCGCGAGTACCTGAAGAACCAGGTAGGCATTTTCATCGACAACCTGCCGGTGGGCAAGCACACCTTCCGGGTAGCCTTGCAGCCGCGCTACCGGGGCAGCTACACCCTCAACCCCGCTAAAGCGGAGATGCTGTATTTCCCCACCAAGTTTGGCCGCGCAGCTAGCAAGCGGGTGGAGATTAAGTAATAACGAATAAAAGAACGTCATGCTCATCTGGCGTCCGCTTGTCGAAGCATCTCTACCGCGCCGCTAGGGTTACTAACTCTAACGACCGCGGTAGAGATGCTTCGACAAGCGGACGCCAGATGAGCATGACGTTCTGCTATTGCACTGTTGACTGTTAAATGCTCACTGCTCCGGCACCGTCAGTTACTCCACGTGAAAGAGCACTTTCACGGCCGTCACGAAGAAGTTAACCCCGATAGCTAGGGTCAGGAAGCCCATGATGCGCGAGAGCGCCGCCATGCCCGGCCGGCCCATGAGCCGGGTGAGGCGCAACGACGACACGAGGATGAGAAAGGCCGCCACCGCCACCAGCGCGAAGCCCAGCACCGTGAGGGCCTTGTCGGTGTAGGAGGGCCGGATGAGGCCGATGCAGAGCGCCATTGAGCCCGGCCCCGAGAGCATGGGCATGGCCAGCGGCGTGAAGCTGATGTCGTCCTTGTGCTTGCTTTCTTCGAGGGCATCGGGGCCCACGCGGTCGCGGTTGGCGCCGGGCGTGAGCAGGTCGAAGGCCGAGCGCATCAGCAAAATGCCGCCCGCAATGCGCAGGTGCTGAATGTTGATGCCAAAAAAGTTGAGAATGTACTGCCCGCCGAAGAACGCCACCGATAAAATCGCCACCATGTAGGCGCACGAGCGAAAGGCCGTGGCCGTGCGCTCGGCGTTGGTGTCGCTGTCGGTGAGGGTGAGAAACATCGGCATGGCCCCGAACGGGTTGACGACCGAGAAAAGCGTGGTGAAGGTGGCGAGCAGGACTTCCATAGCCCAAAGGTATTGGCCGCTAGCCTCGTCTTGTGCGTAGGAGCGGTTCAGCTTTTGCCCCGCCGGCCCATCTTTACGGCTTCATTCTTCCCACACCTGCTCTTCTTCGCGTGCCTACTTTCTATTTTCTGCTAAACTGCCTCGGGCTGCTGCTCGGCGGGGTGGGCCTGCTGGCTACCCTGCTGCCGCTGCTGCGCCAAACCGCCTGGTGGGTTCGCGTGTGCGACTTCCCGCGCCTCCAGATAGTGGCGGGGCTGCTGCTGAGCCTGCTGCTGCTGGTGGCGGTGCCCGGCAGCGCGCTGCCCCCGGCCTACCAGCCGGCGGTGCTCATCGTACTGCTACTGGCCGTGGGCTACCAGGCTAGCCGCATCTGGCCCTACACGCGCTGGCACCGCAAGCAGGTGCAGGACAGCCAGCGCCCGGCCGCCGACCCCAACCACATCAGCCTGCTCGTGACCAACGTGCTGATGTACAACCGCGATGCCTCGCGCTGCCTGGGCGTCATCCGCGAGCAGCAGCCCGACATTGTGCTGGCCGTCGAAACCGACGACTGGTGGCTGAGCCAGCTCGCGCACCTGGCCCAGGACTTCCCCCACACCTGCCACGCCCCGCTGCCCAATACCTACGGCATGCTGGTGTTTTCGCGCCTGCCGCTGCTGGCCAAGGAAATCCAGTTTATTCTCGACCCCGGCATTCCGTCGTTTCACGGGCGGGTGCGGCTGCCCAGCGGCGTCGAGGCCAACCTGCACTTTGTGCACCCCAAGCCGCCCGCCCCCAAGGAGTCGAAAACCAGCACCCGGCGCGATGCCGAACTGCTACTGGTGGGCCGCACCATTGAAAACCACGACGGGCCCACCATCGTGGCTGGCGACCTCAACGACGTGGCCTGGAGCCACACCTCCGAGCTGTTTCGGCGGCTGGCCCGGCTGCTCGACCCGCGCGTGGGCCGGGGCCTGCTCCCCACCTTCCACGCCGACTACAAACTGCTGCGCTGGCCCTTGGACCACGTGTTCCACTCGGCGCACTTTCGCCTGCAAGACCTCAAGCGCCTGCCCCACATCGGCTCCGACCACTACCCCATCTACATCCGCCTCAGCTACGAGCCCCAGGGCTGGCAGGCGCAGGAGGCCGAATTGGAAACCCCCGATGCCGAAGACCGCCTGGAAGCCCGCGAAAAAATAAAGGAAGCCGCCACCGAGGAGCCCGAAGACTAGCCCGGCGCCCCCGGCTAGCCACCCACGCAAAGCGGCCCGCCCCTTATCCCTGAGGATAAGCCGGCGGGCCGCTTCTGCTTTTATAGAATAAACTAAGGCGTAATTATTTTAACACTTGGTAATCCACTAATAATAGGTAGGGTAACGCTTACAGGGCCTGCGAGGCGGGCTTGCTGGGCTTGGCGCGCACCGTGGCTTCGGCGCTGGTAGCCGGGGCGGGCTTGGGCTTGTTGCTGGCCATGGGCACCGGCAGGCGGTGAATGAGGGTGCTGAGGCGGCCGCGGCCATTGCGCACGATGGGGCGCAGGTTCAGGGTCACGCGCTTGCGGTTGAGGTCGCCAAAGCCCAAGGCAAAATTGCGCAGGGCGGGCAGCGCGTCGTTGCCGAGCAGCTTGTAGGTATTCATCTCAAACTCTAGCGGCACGCGCACCGAGTCGCGGGGCGGCAGCTCCACAGTCAGCGGCATGCGGCCCGAGCCCAGCACCTTACCATCTACCAGCACGGTGTAGTCGAGGCCGGTGAGGCCGGTTTCTTCCAGGTTAGGGTTGTAGGCATTGAGCCGCACGCGCATTTTGAGGGGCAGGTTCTTATTCACATAGCCCTCAATGAGTTGGTTACGGCGGGGCAGGTCTACGTCGCTGGGCGTGTGCAGGGGCAGCACGTTCAGGGGGCCGAGGCTGGCCTGCTCCACGGTGCGCAGCCTCACTTCGGGCAGCACGCTGGGCGCACCCTCCTGGCGGGTTTCGCGCAGGGTGCAGCTCGTGGCGAGCAACAAGCCAGCGGCGGGCAGCAGCAGCATTAAACGACGAAGAGATAGCATAGCGATAACAATGTTCGTGGCCTGACCTACGAGGTGATTCGGCTAACCGGTTGGCAAAGCAAGAAAATAAAAACCGTGCCGGGAACTGTTTTTCGCTAAACGCTTACCCTAGCCGGTCACACTCACCTTCTTAGCCTGTGAATGGAAAAGTGTACCCGGCCGTTTATTCTTTCAGCTCGCTGCCCACCCGGCTTCTACGCAGAAGCCGGAGTAGTTGCTATCCGAAATAGTAGTTATGGTAAAAGAAAAGCCAAATTGTTTACCAGTTGGTGATTACTGTGCAAGGTACAGACCGCCACGGGGTTTAACAAGTTCCTTACCCCAAATTATGCAAACGCTTCGTGAGCTTACTTTTTATTTATAATGCTGAATTACAAAGATTTAAATTTTTCAACTCATTGCAAATAATCTCTTTAGTCCTATTTAATCTTGGTTATAAGCCAGGTAAAAATTTGAGCTTCCATCCGCTTAGCTTTCCCTTAATAGTAATATTAGCCTCACCGCCAGGGCTAGGCCAATGATACTCAGCGCCAGTATGCGCCGGCCGTGCGCCTGAATGGGGGCGGGATAGGCGAGCCCGTGCCGGTCATCGGGCCGCTGGCTGCGCCAGTAAGCCAGCCGGTGCCCAATGAGTAGCCCACCGACGCCCCCGGCCAGGGCCAGCAGGTAGCCAGCCAGCAGCAAATGGGTGGGGCTAGCCTCAGCTTCGGCCTCGGGCGGTGACTGGGCCAAGGTGGCCAAGCGGCGCTGTTGCACTAGCCGCAAAGCCTCAGGCGAAGTGTTATGGCCGCGCAGGTGCAGCAGTTGGCTAGCCAGGGCTACATCGAAGCCACTCCACTCGTCGGGCTTTAGGAGCAGGTCAAACAGTTCCTCGTCGCTGGCCGTGAACAGGTAGTGGTTGGGGTTGGCCTGGCTCAGGGCATTCTCGTTGAGGCTGGCCAGCACTTGGCGGCCGGCGTCGTAGTCGGCTAGCCGCAGCTGCACGGTGAATTTGCTGGTGTGCTGGTTGTTGGCAAACGAGGCATCGAAGATTGGCTGCCCGTTGTCAAAGGCCGTGTGCGGCACGATGCCCTGCCGCCTCAACGCTGCCAGCAGCGGCTGCGCCGCCGCTCCCGAGGTATAGGTTTGAAAATCCCGGTACTCCATCCCGGCCCACGTATTGCCGGCCCGCAGCGGGCCGGGGGGCGGGGCCCCGTGGTCGTCGAAGTAGTAGCCATCGGCGCCCTGCACGCGCGCCCCCAGGGCGTGGGCGATGGTTTGCATCTTGCCCAGTATTTCCTCATCGGGGTCCGCCACCAGCACGTTGTCGCCCTGGTGTGCGAAGCGGGCGTAGCGCCCGTGCCGCCCATTCTTGGAATAAGTCACCCACACGCTCGCGCCCGTCAACTCCCAGTCGGTAGCCTCGCTGGTGCGGTACGTGGGGTTCAGAAAGTCAGCAGCGTGCATTTCGGGGTCGCTGGCCACGTACGCCTGCCACTCGGCCAGCGAGATAGCCGCCGCATCCGTCGCATCATCCCACCCCCGCGCCTTGCGGGTGAGGTACACCTCGTAGCTTGTTTCGTCGCTCATTTTATTTCTTACTTCCTCCGCTGGCAATAGCAAAGCCCCACCCAAACATAAAAAGGCCGGGAGCTACTGCCCCCGGCCTCTCCAATTGCTTCAACTACGTCTCACCCATCGCTTGGTAGTCAGCCCGCACCGCGGGCGTATCCACGCAATCAGTTAAATCCGTTGAATCTGCGGTCTATTTGCCGTCTACTTCTTCGTAGTCCACATCGGTGACGTGGTCGCCGGCCGGCTGGCCCTGGCCACCGTCGGCACCGGGGAAGCCCTGGCCGCCGGGCTGACCACCCTCCTGGGCACCAGCAGCGGCGTACATCTCCTGCGAAGCAGCTTCCCAGGCCTTGTTGAGCGCGGCCACGCCGGCTTCGATACCTGCGAGGTCCTTGCTTTCGTGGGCCTTCTTGAGGTCGGCCAGCGCGCCTTCCACGGCGGTTTTGTTGCCGCCGCTCAGCTTGTCGCCAAACTCCTTCAGTTGCTTCTCGGTCTGGAAAATGAGCGAGTCAGCGTCGTTCACTTTCTTGATGCGCTCGGCTTCGGCTTTGTCGGCGTCGGCATTAGCGGCGGCTTCGGTGCGCATGCGCTCGATGTCGGCGTCGGTCAGGCCGCTGCTGGCTTCGATGCGGATTTTCTGCTCCTTGCCGGTGCCCTTGTCCTTGGCCGTCACGTTGAGGATGCCGTTGGCATCGATGTCGAACGTCACCTCAATCTGCGGTACGCCACGGGGTGCGGGCGGAATGCTGTCGAGGTGGAACTTGCCAATGGTGCGGTTCTGGCTGGCCAACGGACGCTCGCCTTGCAGCACGTGGATTTCTACCGAAGGCTGCGAATCCGAAGCAGTGGAGAAGGTTTCCGATTTCTTGGTCGGGATAGTGGTGTTCGACTCGATGAGCTTGGTCATCACACCGCCCATCGTTTCGATGCCCAGCGAGAGTGGGGTTACGTCGAGCAGGAGCACGTCTTTCACCTCGCCGGTAAGCACGCCGCCCTGGATGGCCGCGCCGATGGCTACCACTTCGTCGGGGTTCACGCCTTTGCTAGGCTTCTTGCCGAAGAACTTCTCAACCTCTTCCTGGATGCGCGGAATGCGGGTCGAGCCGCCCACGAGGATAACCTCATCGACTTGCGAAGCCGACAGGCCGGCGTCTTGCAGCGCTTTTTTGCAGGGCTCCATTGAGCGGCGCACGAGGTCGTCGCTCAGCTGCTCAAACTTGGCGCGGCTCAACTTTACTACCAGGTGCTTAGGGCCGCTGGCGGTAGCCGTGATGTAAGGCAGGTTGATTTCGGTTTCGTTCGAAGACGACAGCTCGATTTTAGCTTTCTCAGCAGCTTCCTTGAGGCGCTGGAGGGCCATCGGGTCGTTGCGCAGGTCGAGGCCTTCGTTTTCGCTCTTGAACTGGGCGGCAAGGAAGTCGATGATAACCTGGTCGAAGTCGTCGCCGCCGAGGTGGGTGTCACCGTTGGTGCTCAGTACTTCGAACACGCCGTCGCCCAGCTCCAGAATCGAGATGTCGAACGTGCCACCACCGAGGTCATATACGGCGATTTTCTGGTCCTTGTGCTTCTTGTCCAAGCCGTAGGCCAGCGCGGCAGCCGTGGGCTCGTTGATGATGCGCTTCACGTCGAGGCCCGCGATGGCACCGGCTTCCTTGGTAGCCTGGCGCTGGGCGTCGTTGAAGTAAGCCGGTACCGTGATAACGGCCTCAGTTACGGGCTGGCCCAGGTAGTCTTCGGCGGTCTGCTTCATCTTTTGCAGAATCATGGCCGAAATTTCCTGGGGCGTGTAGTTGCGGTCGCCGATTTTGACAGCTACCGTATTATTCGAGCCGGGCGTCAGGTCGTAGGCTACGTACTTGCTCTCGGCCGAAACCTCCGAGAAATTACGGCCCATGAAGCGCTTGATGCTGGCGATGGTGTTCTTGGGATTGGTAACGGCCTGGCGCTTAGCCGGGTCGCCTACTTTGCGCTCGCCCTTGCCGTTGTCGAGAAACGCGACAATCGACGGCGTGGTGCGGCGGCCTTCGGAGTTCGGGATTACAACCGGCTCGTTGCCTTCCATTACGGCGACGCACGAGTTGGTGGTGCCCAAGTCAATACCGATGATTTTGCCCATGATAGGTGGGGTGCTGAAGTTTAAAGTGAGGTGGTGTCTGGGTTGGGAGTAGCAGCTACGAAGCCGCTGTGGGCCTTGTTACAAGCCCCGTACCAGCCCGTTTTTCCTGCCACATTGGCGGGCTGGCCCCGCCAATAAGCTGGAGGGCTGCCAGCCCGGCGGCTTGCAGAGGCCGCTGGCCCGGCCAGCCTGCCGAAGTTGCCGGGTGCTACTGCTAGCCCAGTGGGGGTATTCAGCGTCTACCAACCACTGTTGAGCTAAAAATTTATTTTCATTTAGGCAATCCAAGCACCTTTGCGCTTCCGTTTATGGCCTCACTTTTCAAGCGGTTCCTACCAACTGCTCCTTTTAAAGCTTACATGAATAAATTTCTCCTCCTCGCACTGGCCGGCTTGGCTCTTACTTCGGCTTGCAAAAAAGATGACAACAACACCCCGGCTACCATGCAGGTAACGGCTTCGCTGAACTCGGCCAGCGAGGTGCCGGCCGTATCGGCCCCGGGTGCTACGGGTGCCTTCACCGGCAGCTACAACCCCAGCAACATGGTGCTTACGTACGCCGTCACGTATTCGGGCCTCACCGGCCCGGCCACGGCAGCCCACCTGCACTTCGGCGATACCAAGCACAAAACGGCCGCCCCTACGGTTCCTTTCTCCGGTGTGCCGAGCGCGGCCAGCGGCACCTTTAATGGTACTGCCACCCTCACGAGCATGCAGGCTGACTCGCTGAAGGCCGGCAAGCTATACGCCAACATTCATACCTCTACCAACAGCGGCGGCGAAATCCGCGGCAACCTGACGGCTAAGTAAAGTACCCGCTCTTCCCGCTTCTTTATTTTTATTGCCCGAGCCGGCCGCTACCCTAGCGGCCGGCTCGTTGCGTTTGGGGCGGGCCAGCTGCTGGCTAGGATTTTTCCCAGCTGGCATCGTAGAATTCCCTTATAACCACTTCCGTATTTGGCAATATCATTTGTGAGCCTGTAAATTGCTCTAATTTTCATCCTGTACCCATTTACCATTTTCATAATTTTATGCGCTACACGCTTACCCTATTGGGTCTGTCGCTGCTCACGGCTGGCACTACCTTCGCCCAAAGCATTGATGCCCAGAAAGTTTCTTTCGACTACCTGCGCCTGCCGCTGGTGCCGCTGCCCGCCGGCACGAAGACGTACATGCCGGAAGTAGTCATTCGCTACGCCGACGCGGTGAAGGAGCAGCAGACTGCCCACACCCAGGCCGTGGCCGAGGCCAAAATCAATGCCGAGCGGGCGAAGCAGGAATACAAAGCCCTGTCGCTGAAGGACAAAATGGTGAACCGCGTGCTGCTGGACGAGCGCAAGCCCGGCGAGGCCGTTATTCCGGTGGCCGACTACACCGCCCAGGTGTACGACCCCAAGATGCTGGCCGCTAGCTACGTTACCATCAGCGGCCTGCAAAAGGCCCAGACGGCCGACGCCGACGTTCGGGTGACGGTGAACGTGGAAGGCTTCACGCAGGGCCCCATCAGCCCCATCAACCCGGCGGCCACGGGCGTGCGCCTGGGCAGCGGGCCCGCCCCTACTAAGTACGCCTACGAAATATCGTACAAGTCGCCGATAGCCGTGCGGGCCGTGGCCAAGGATGGCACCGTGTTGGTGGATGAAATTATTGAGGCTACCAACACGTACACGAAAGTCAACACGGAGTCTTACAACAGCGACGCCGACCTAGCTAAGTTCTGGGGCGCCAACCAGAAGACTTTTCTGCGCCAGCTGGACGAGAACTCGATGAAAGCCAACATGAAGCTGGCCGCCGAATACCTCGACAGCAAGCTGGGCCACAAGCTCATCACCCGCAACACCAACATCTGGGTGGTGACGGACAAGAAGGTGAACTACGACGAATACCCGCAGGCCTTCGAGAAGTCGATGCTCGGCTACAAAATGCTGGCCGACCAGGCCCGCATGGCCGATGGGCAGAAGCAAATCGAGGCTGCCAACGAGCTGTGGAAAAAGGCCCTGGCCGAGGCTAACCCCAAGGATAAAAAGGCGCGCATCGACGAAAAAGTGATGGCTGCCACGCTCTACAACGACGCCGAGGCTAACCTGTGGCTCAACAACTTCGACGAGGCCGACTTGCTGCTGGCCAAGCTGAAGATGCTGGACATCGGCCGCTACAAAACGCCCATGCAGGAAATGAGCACCCTGGTCACCGACCAGCGCGCCCGCTACAATGCCAACAAGAAATAGGTAAGTAGGCCACTTGCTTCTTCGCAAAGCCCTCCTCAGGTCACTGAGGGGGGCTTTGTCATTAGGTAGTAGTTAGGCGCTGCCTTGTTCTCGTTTCAGCTTTCGGGCGCAACTTTGCGCCATGCGCCGGGTCCATGACCGGCCACCCTTTTTTCTTTTTATGAAAGTACTTGCTCTCGCCTTACTGCCCGGCTGCCTGCTGCTCGCGGGTACGGCCCAGGCCCAGGCGCCCACCACGCCCACGGCGGCCCCCAACGCGCCCTACCAGCCCTCGGCCACCAAGACCAACGACCTGGTGCACACCAAGCTGGCCGTGCGCTTCGACTACGCCAAGCGCTACCTCTACGGCCAGGAATGGGTGACGCTGAAGCCCCACGCCTACGCCACCGATACGCTGCGCCTTGATGCACAGGGCATGGACATCAAGACCGTGGCGCTCATGAACGGGGCTAGCCAGCAGCCGCTCAAGTTCGATTATTCGGACAAGAACAACCTGCGCATCAACCTGGGCAAGGTATTTAAGCCGGGCGAGCAGTACGTGGTATATATCGAGTACACGGCCAAGCCCGACGAGCTGAAAGTGCAGGGCTCGCAGGCCATCACCGATGCCAAGGGCCTGTACTTCATCAACCCCGACAGCACGACCAAGGGCAAGCCGGTGCAAATCTGGACGCAGGGCGAGACGCAAAGCTCGTCGGCCTGGTTTCCGACCATCGACCGGCCCAACCAGAAGACGACCGAGGAAATCGCCATGACGGTACCGGCCAAGTACACCACGCTCAGCAACGGCAAGCTGGTGAGCCAGGTGGCCGCCGGCCCCGGCTTGCGCACCGACACCTGGAAGATGGACCTGCCGCACTCGCCCTACCTGTTTATGATGGCGGTGGGCGACTTCAAAATCTACAAGGACACCTGGCGCGGCAAGGATGTGACCTACTACCTGGAGCCCAAGTACGCGCCGTTTGCCAAGCAGATTTTCGGCAACACGCCCGACATGCTGGAGTTTTTCAGCCAACGGCTAGGGGTTGAGTTTCCGTGGAATAAGTACGCCCAGATTGTGGCCCGCGACTACGTGAGCGGCGCCATGGAAAACACCAGCGCCACCCTGCACGGCGAGCAGGTGCAGATGGATGGCCGCGAGCTGCTCGACCGCGAGTACCAGAGCGAGTCGGTGATTGCGCACGAGCTGTTTCACCAGTGGTTTGGCGACTACGTGACGGCCGAGTCATGGTCGAACATCACGGTGAACGAGTCGATGGCCGACTTTTCGGAGGCGCTCTACGCCCAGCACAAGTACGGCCAGGATGCCAGCGACGCCCACAACTACCGCTACGTGCAGAGCTACCTGCGCAGCCCCCGCGACGCGGGCAAGAACCTGGTGCGCTTCCACTACAATAACAAGGAGGACGTATTCGACCTCGTGAGCTACCAGAAGGGCGGCGCCATCGTGCAGATGCTGCGCACCTATCTGGGCGACGACGTGTTCTTCGCTGGCTTGCAGAAATATCTCACCGATAACAAGTTCGGTAACGGTGAGGCGCACCAGATGCGGCTAGCCATGGAAGCCGTGTCGGGCCAGGACCTCAACTGGTTCTACAACCAGTGGTACTACGGCGCGGGCCACCCGGTGGTGAGCATCGACTACGGCTGGGACGCGGGCAGTAAAACCCAGAGCGTCACCATCAAGCAGACGCAACAAGGGCAGGTGTTCCGCCTGCCGCTGGCTATTGATTACTACATGAACGGCAAGCCCCAGCGCCAGCGCGTGACCATGACTGAGGCCAGCCAGACCTTCACCATGCCCCTGGCCGCCAAGCCCGAGCTGGTGAACGTGGACGCCGAGAAGTTCACGCTCTGGCAGAAAACTGATAATAAGCCCTTGAGCGAGAGCCTCTACCAGTACAGCCACGCCCCGCTCTACGTAGACCGCCGCGAGGCGCTGGCCGCCGCCCTGGCCGCCCAAACCACGAGTCCCGTCGCCCGCGCCGTGGTGCTGGCCGCCCTCAAGGACAAGTTCTACGGCCTGCGCGTGGCCGCCATTCAGGGCCTGAAGCTGGATAACAAGGACGTGGCCAAGGCCGTGGCGCCCACCCTGCGCCAGCTGGCCACCAGCGAGCAGGAAAACCACGTGCGCGCCGCCGCCGTGGGTGCTCTGGCTCAGCTGAAAGACAAGAAGGACACAAAAATCGTGAACGCGGCCCTGGCTAGCCAGTCGTACGAGGTGCAGGGCGCCGGCCTCGAAGCGCTGGGCGAAATTGATGCTCCCGCCGCGCTGGCCCGCGCCAAAACCTTCGAAAGCGACGAGCACCTGAGCTCGGCTGTGACGGGCGTGTACGCTACGCAGGGCGGCCCCGAGCAGTGGAACTACATCCGCGCGGCCTACGACAAGGCCGAGGGCAACAGCCGCTACAACTATATTCAGCCGATGGTGCAGATGCTGAGCCGCCTCAACGACCCCACGGCCTTTGCCGAGGACGTGAAGCGCCTGCAAGGGCTAGCCATGGTACCCCAGCTCAAAGCCTACGGATTCAATAAGCGCATGGTGGAAGCCATTAAGCAGGGGGCCGCGGCCCAGGCGGGTAAGCCCAATGCGGCCCAAAACCAGGCCACGGCCGATGCTGCCATCAAGGCTATCGAGGCCAGCAAATAACCGGCCGTAGGTAGCTTGACTTCGACCTGAAATGCCAGGCTGAGCAACGCGAAATAATTTATTCAAGCAAGCGGGAACTTCTACCCGGCAGCCTGAGTAAAGCCCTTCGCTAAGCTCAGCCTGGCTTTTTCATTCGCTCTGATTTACAATTAGTAAAAGGGTTAATTTTCGGCTACGGTGAACTATCGCGGCGGGTTGCATGTCGAATAGCCATGCGCAAGACCACTCCGCTGGTGCTGGCCGCTCTGCTTGCAGGCCGCCTCACCCCCGCCCTGGCCCAGAACACGCCGGATGAGAACAACGAGAATGCCGATGCCCCCTTTGTGCGGCACATTCGGCCCGACCGCCCCGGCCAGACCATCTCGGCGGGCGTGCTGCGGGCCGGCGAGTTTCAGCTCGAAACTGGCATTCAGCGCTTCACGCCCCGCGGCGGGGTGGGCGTGAGCAGCAACGTGAATACGTTGCGCATCGGCTTCTGGAACAGCATGGAATTTCGCATCACGCAGCCCTACGTGTTTGGCACGCCGGGCCCCGCTACGGGGAGTGTGGGCGAGAACCCGGCCCTGCGCACCGACTCGGTAGGCTGGGCCCCGGTGACGGTGGGCATGAAGCTGATGCTGACGCCCGACCGCGCCAGCCGCTTCCAGGTATCGCTGCTAGCCGAGGCCAGCCTGCCTAACACGGGCCAGAATGGCCTGCGCCGCACCACCTGGGCCCCCGCCGGCCGCCTGCTGGTGAGCCAGCAGCTAGGCCGCCGCGCCGTGCTCGAAGGCAACTTCGGCTTTGTGCAGTCGGGCCTCACGGTGGCCGACCTGTTCAATGGCCAGATAGGGGGCCAGTACATTGGCTCGCTGGCCCTCACGGCGCCCATCGGCGACAAGGCCGGCTACTTTCTGGAAGGCTACGGCCGGGGCCGCGATGGGCTGACCACCGGCGCCACCGCCGGCCTCTACTACCGGCCCTGGACCGGCCTGCGCCTCGATGCCACGGTGGGCCGGGTGCTGGGCGGCGTCAATGCCGGCGCCAATATTGTGGGCACGGGCCTGGCGTTCCGCCTGGGCGGCAACGGCAACTAGCCCGCCGGCCCCACACTTATCCTGGCCACTGCCACTTTAAGCCGACCTGCTACGTATAGGGCAGGTCGGCTTTTCTTAGCATCTTGCTCTTATGAAATACTCTGCCTTTCTTCTGCCCTGCCTGCTGCTGGCCGGCGCTGCCTGCCAGCGCGTCACTGAGGGCACCAGCAGCACTTCCGTTTCCACACCCATCACGCCCGATGCGCCGCTGCGCGAAACCCGCTGGGTGCTGCGCCAGGTGGGTGGCCAGCCTATTGGCGAAGTCGCCTCGCCTACCCAGCAGCCTTATCTATTCATCAGCGCAGCTGGCACGGCCGAGGGCCAGGGTGGCTGCAACCGCTTTCGCGGCGCGCTCAAGCCCGTTACTGATGACGGTGAATTGCTGTTTTCGCCCATGCAAAGCACGCGCATGGCCTGCCCCGAGCTCGTAACCGAGCAGGCCTTCGCCCAGGCCCTCGAAAACACCCAGGCCTACCGCATTACCGGTAAGCTGCTGCTGCTCTACCCTGGCCCCGAGCGCACCGGCACGCCTTTGGCACAGCTGGAGGCCGAGCCGCTACCGTAGCTTATTTACTCTTAAGTGACTAAGGGCTAGCGGTGAAGCAGAATGCTATTCTGCTTCACCGCTAGCCCTTAGTTGTTTAGAAGTCAATCTCTACTTTTCTACTTTCTCGGGCGCCACGCGGGTGGGCGTTTGGCGGCCGGCCACGATGCCGGTGGCGCTGCGCGCGATGGCCGACACCACGGCCGTCATGTTTTTCACGTCCAGGCTGCTCACCTCGTCATCGACGCTGTGGTAGAGCTTGTCGGTCGGAATCTGGTCGGTGCTGATGGTGTGGGCCGGCACCCCTAGCCGGGCCAGGGTGGCATTGTCGGAGCGGTAGAACAGGTTTTGCTCGGGGTACGGGTCGGGCTCGAACTTAAACTTGGTCCCCTTAAGGTTGGCTTGCAGCAGCGGGCCAAAATCCGACTTGTCGTACCCCGTGATGAAGGCCGTGTTAGGACCAAACTTGGCGGGCTTGCCAATCATCTCAATATTGAACATGGCCGTCAGTTCCTCCGGCTTGAGCTGCTTGGAGAAATAAGTAGCTCCGAAGCCCCCGATTTCCTCGGCCGTGAACGCCACGAACACCAGCGAGCGGGCGTTGTCGTTGCGCTTCTTGAAATACTCGGCCAGCGCCACCACGGCCGTGGTGCCGCTGGCATCGTCGTCGGCCCCGTTGGCAATGGAGTCGCCCTCAATGGAGGGCTTAATAATGCCCAGGTGGTCGTAGTGGCCCGAAAAAATAACTTTTTCGGCAGCCTGGGCGGGCACGTGGCCGGGCAGGTAGCCCGCCACGTTGCGCAGCGTGAGGGTGGTAGTGGTGCTGGTAGCCGCCACCCGGTAGGCGGGCGGGCTAGCCGGGGCCGGGGCCAGCACCAGCACCGTAGAATAGGCGCTGGTAGCCGGCTCGGCGCGCAGCCGGGGGCGGCTGTAGCGGGCGGCCAGCGATTTAAAAGCCGCCGCCTGGCTGGGGTCGAGCAGCACCAGCGTGTTTTTGGCGGGCTGAAAAATCTCGCTCGCGTGCTGTTGCAGCTTATCCGCAGGGCCGAGCACTAGCAGGCGCACATCGTCTTTGTTAGTCCAGGCGATGGTGGGCTGGGTGGTGAGGGCCAGCACCTGGCCGGCGGGCTGCTCCACGCCATCGAGCGTGACGGTAGCACTCGTCACGGCCGACTGGTACGCCGGAAACTCCTGCATGAAGCCCGTGGCGCCCGGCAGCGGCTGCAAGCCAATGCGCGTGAACTCGGCGGCCAGAAACTCGGCGGCCTTGAGGCTGCCGGGCTGGCCGGTAGCCCGGCCCTGCATGTTGTCGGCGGCCAGGGTTGTGAGCACCCGCTCTACGGTGGCCGCCGACACGTCGGCGGGGGCGCGCTGGGCGGCGGCCGGCAGCACACTGGCCGCCAGCAGGCTCATCCATGTTAATTTAAGCATTTTTGTTCTCTGCTAATAGCCTAACGGCTAGTGTTTAAGGGTGAGTGGCATTGCCGACCAGCTGCATTACTGACTATCAGGTAGGCTGTTGTTAGCAGCGAGAAGCAGCGACTCGTTGTTATAAATCATTAACCTTACGGCTAGCTCCAGCGGGCTGCTGAGCAGCGCCCAGCAGCCCGGGCAGCAAAATGCGCTTGGTTATCGAAGGAAAAAAGGACAGACGTGGCGCAAGGTATTCAGCTTTTGCTCACTTCCCGGGCAAACTGGCTACGAACCGGCCTGAAGAGGCCGGAAAAGCGGCGGGCCAGCGCGTTGTGATGCTGGTCTCCGGAGTACCTTAGCTCTGTCCTACCCTGCCCCAGCCTATTTTGTATGCCCGTGCCCGTTTCTCCATCGCTTGCTGAGCTCTTCGTGCCGGCGGGCTTACTGGATACTTCGGACACCGGCATCATTCACTTTCGGCCGCTTTTTGCGCCCGGCAACTCCGAGCAGCCGGTCGACCTGCACTACCTGCGGCTCAACCCCACGGCCCAGCGGCTGCTACGCCTGCCCGAGTTTCCGACCAATACATTTTTGACGCTGAACCCCGGCGACACAGCCACGTTTGAGTTTTACCGCGATGCCTTCCTGGCTGATAAGGTGCGCATCCGGCCCCTGGCCTACCCGGGCGGCTGGCGCGCGCGGGCGCAGCGCCACGGCCCGCAGTTGGTGGTGAGCCTGACGGCCACCGACGCGCCAGCCGCCGAGCCGGCGGGCCCGGCGCTGGCCACCCAGCGGGCGGCCAGCGAGGCCGCGCTGGGCCGGGCCCAGCTGGCCGCCCAGCAGCTAACCCAGGAGCGCGACGCGCTGCGCCGGATACTGGCCCAAACCCCCGCCGCCATTTGCGTGCTGCGCGGGCCCGAGTATCAGTTTGACTACGTGAACCCGGCGTTTGCGCGGCTCTTTGCCCAGCGGGCGCTGCTGGGCCGGCCCGCCGCCGAGGTACTGCCCGAGGCCCTTAACCAAGGCTTTATTACGCTGCTCGACCGGGTGTACGACACGGGCGAGACGTATCTGGAAACCGAACTGCCGCTGGCCAGCCCCTCGGGCGGCGACCCGCATTATTTCAACTTCACGTATCAGGCGCACCTCGAAAACGGCCACGCCGACCGCCTCTCCGTTTTTGCCTACGACGTGACCGAGCAGGCCCTGGCCCGCCGCCAGGTGCAGCAGCTCAACGGTGAGCTGCTGGCCACCAACGACGAGCTGCGCACCAAAGTAGACGAACTAGCCAGCGCGCAGCAGCAGTTGCTGCACCTCAACCAGGAGCTGGAAAACCGCGTGGCGGCCGGCGTGCAGGAGGCGCGCCAGGCCCACACCGCGGCCGAAGGCCAGCGCCAGCGCCTGCTGCGCTTCTTTGAGCAGGCGCCCGCCGCCGTGTGCGTGCTCGATGGCCCCGAGCTGGTGTATGAGCTGGTGAACCCGGTGTATCAGCAGTATTTTTTGGGCCGGGCGCTGCTGGGCCAGCCTGTGCAGGCCGTGCCCGAGTTTGCGGAACAAAATATTCCGGCCATCCTGCGCCAGGTGTACGACACCGGCATCACCCACGAGGGGCACGAGGTGCGGCTGCGGCTGCACCCCGCCGGGGGCCCGCCCCAGGAGGTGTACTTCAACTGTGTGTACCAGGCCCGCTACGATGAGCAGGGCCAGGTAGATGGCGTACTCGTTTTTGCCCACGATGTGAGCGAGCAGGTGCGGGCGCGCCAGCAGGCGCAGCAGCTCAGTGCCGAGCTGGAGGCCCGCGTGGCCGAGCGCACCCAGCAGCTACAACAACTCAACGACGAGCTGGAAACCCGCGTGGCCGAGCGCACCCAGCAGCTGCAAGCCGCCCTGCACGAAGCCGAGCGGCAGCGCGGGTACCTGCACGAGCAGCAGGGCCTGCTGCGCCAGATACTCGGCCAGCTGCCGGCCGCCGTGGCCACGCTGGCTGGCCCCGAGCATCGCTTCGTGTTCTTCAACGACAGCTACCAGGCGCTGGCGGGGGGCCGCGCCCGGCTGGGGCAAACCGTGGCCGACCTCTTTCCGGCGCTCACGGCCGAGGGCTTTGGCCAGGTGCTGGATGAAGTGTACACCACCGGGCAGCTCTACCGGGGCCACCGGCAATCGGGCGCGCTCTACGCCCCGGTGGCTGGCCCGGCCGCGCCGCGCTACGTCGATTTTCAGTACCAGCCCCTGAAAAACGCGCACGACCAGCCCCAGGGCATCCTGGTTTTTATCGTCGACGTCACGGAGCAGGTGCTGGCCCAGCAGCGCGCCGAGGCCCTGCAAGCCGAGGTGCAGGCCGCTACCCGGCAGCAAAAACCGGAGAGCCAAGTGCTTGACCAGGTTTTTGCCCAAACGCCGGGCGCCCTGGCCCTGCTGCGGGCGCCCGACTACCAGTTGGCCTACTTCAACCCGGCTTTTGAGCGGCTCTTTCCGGGGCGGGCGTTGCAGGGCCTGCCCGTGGGCCAGGCCCTGCCCGACGTGGTGGCGCAGGATTTGGTGGCGCGGCTCGACGAAGTGCGCCGCACCGGGCAGCCGCATTTTGCTACCGAGTTGCCCCTGACTATCGCCCAGTTTGAAGACCAGCTGGCCCGGGTGGTTTACCTCGACCTCACCCTGCAAACCTACCAGGAAGCTGGCCAGCCGGTGGGCGTGTCGGTGCTGGCCTTCGACGTGAGCGAGCAGGTGCGGGCCCGCCAGCAGCGCGAGGCGGCCCACCACCAGCTGCACAAAGTGCTGGAGCAGGCCCCGGTGGGGCTTGCACTGCTGGCCGGGCCCACCTACCGGGTGGAGGTGGCCAGCCCCCTTATCTGCGCGCTGTGGGGCCAGCCCCAGGCGCAGGTGCTGGGCCGGCCCTTGCTCGAGGTGCTGCCCGAGGCCGCCTGCCCGGGCCTGGCCGCGCTGCTGGCTAAGGTGCACCGCACCGGCGTGGCCCAGGTGGTGCCCGAGCACCCCTGCCAGCGCCCCGGCCATTCCGAAACGGGGTATTTTCACTTTGTGTACCAGCCCCTGCGCAATGCGCAGGGCCAGGTAACGGCCGTGGCCGTGGTAGCCACTGATGTGAGCACGCGCGTGGCCAGCCGCCAGCAGTTGGCCAAGGCCAATGAGGAGCTGCGCGCCACCAACGAGCAGCTCACGCGCACCAACGCCACCCTGGACAATTTCATTTACACGGCCGCGCAAGACCTGCGGGCGCCCATCGCCAACCTCGCAAGCCTGCTGGGACTGCTGCGCCAGCAGCTACCCACCGCGCCCCAGCCGGCGGGCCTGGTGCCGCGCGCCCTGAACATGATGCAAGGCGCCGTTGAGCGCTGCCAGCTTATTCTGGCGCAGCTCACCGGCCTGGCCCAGCAGCCGCCTGCCGACCTGGCCGCCGTGGCCGAGGCCGTGCGCCTCGACCTGGCGCCCCAGCTTGAGGCTACGGGCGCCCGCTTCATCGTGGAGCCAGCCGACGATACGGCCGTGCCCCTGACGCCCCGGCACCTGCACGCGGTAGTTTACAACCTGCTCGGCCACGTGCTCAAGCACGCTCAACCCGACTCCTCCCCTATCATACAACTGCGTTGCTACGACGAGGCTGGCACTACTTATCTCGCTGTAGAAGCTGATAATGTAGACAGCAGCGAGGAAGCGCCGCCCCTGCCCACGCCACCCGATAGCCCAGCACCGGGTTTCGACACGGCCAGGCGGCTAGTGGAAGACGCGGGCGGTACCCTCACGGTACGCAGCCAGCCGGGCGCAGGCACCACCTTCACGGCGGCATTCCCTAGTTAGCGCGGCACCCGCTCACAGCCAAACCAGCGCCCGGCGGCGGGCGGCAGCTGCTACCCGCCGCCGGGCGGGGGCTAGCCGGCGGCCAGCGTCAGCACCAGGTCGTCGGCCTGCACGCGGGTGCCCGCGGCCAGCGTCACGGCTTCCACGGCCAAGTCGGTGGGCGCGGTGATGGTCGTTTCCATTTTCATGGCCTCAATCACGAAGAGCGGGGTGTTTTTGGCTACCCGCTGGCCGGGCTGCACCAGCACTTTGCTCAGCAGGCCTTGCAGCGGCGCGCCTATCTGCCGGGGGTTGGCGCGGTCGGCCTTGGCGTTGTGCACGGTTTTGACTTCCACGTGCTGGTCGCGCACTTCGAGGTTGCGCGTCTGGCCGTTGAGGGTGAAAAACACGGTGCGCATGCCGTCCTCGTTCACCGGGCCGATGGATTGCAACCGGATGATAATGGCTTTGCCACGCGCAATTTCGATGATGGTTTCCTCGCCCTCTTTCAGCCCGAAGAAGAAGACGGGCGTGGGCACCCGGCTCACGTCGCCGTAGCTGAGCCGGAACTTCCAGTAATCGGCAAATACCTTGGGGTAGAGCAGACTAGACAGCAGGTCGGTGAACTGCGCGCCCGGGTTTTGCTCCTGAAACGTGGCCCACTCCCGGTCAAAATCAATCGGAGCCAAATGCTCGTTGGGCCGGTCGGTGAACGGCTTTTCGTCCTTGAGCACCGCCTGCTGCACGTCGGCCGGCCAGCCGCCCAGGGGCTGGCCGATGTCGCCGCGCAGCAGCTCGCGCACCGACTCCGGAAAGCTCAGATTGGGGCCTTTGCTGATGACTTCTTCCGGCGTGAGCTTGTTGGATACCATGAACAAGGCCAGGTCACCGACCACCTTCGAGGAGGGCGTCACCTTCGGAATGTCGCCCAGCAGCTGGTTGGCATCGTGAAAGCGGTGCTTCACCTCCTCAAACTGGTCGAGCAAACCCAGCGCCGCCGCCTGGGGCCGCAGGTTGGAGTACTGCCCGCCCGGAATTTCGTGCCCGTACACCTCGGCCGTGCCCGCCAGCAGGCCGCTCTCAAAGGGGTAATACTGCTCGCGCAGGGCCTCCCAGTAGTCGCTAAACTCGTTGAGGCTAGCTTGGTCGAACTCGCGGTGGCGCGGCGAGTGGCGCAGCATCTCCACCGCCGAGTTGAAGTTGGGCTGCGAGGTGAGGCCCGAGAGGCCACCCAGCGCCACGTCAATCACGTTCACGCCCGCCTCCACGGCTTTTAGGTAGGTGGCGGCTTGCAGGCTGCTCGTGTCGTGGGTGTGCAGATGAATGGGCAGCTTTACCGTTTCGCGCAGGGCTGGAATCAACTCTTGCGCGGCGTAGGGCTTGAGCAGGCCCGCCATGTCCTTGATGCAGAGGATGTGCGCGCCGGCGTCTTCCAGTTGCTTGGCCAGGGTGAGGTAGTAGTTGAGGTTGTACTTGGGCCGGCTAGGGTCCAAGATGTCGCCGGTGTAGCAGATGCTGCCCTCGGCTAGCCCGGTGGTTTGCTCGCGCACAAACCGGATGCACGACTCCATGCCCTTCATCCAATTTAGCGAGTCAAAAATGCGGAACACGTCCACGCCCTTGGCCCCGGCTTCGGCCACGAAGCGCTCGGTCAGGTTATCCGGATACGCCTTGTAGCCCACGCCATTAGCCCCGCGAATCAGCATCTGGAGCAGGATATTGGGCACCGCCTCGCGCAGCCGGGTGAGGCGCGCCCAGGGGTCTTCGTGCAGGAAGCGCAGCGCCACGTCAAACGTCGCCCCGCCCCACACCTCCAGCGAGAAGGTTTGGGGGTGCTGGCGGGCGTAGCGGTCGGCCACCTTCAGCATGTCGATGGTGCGCATGCGGGTGGCCAGCAGGCTCTGGTGAGCGTCGCGCAGCGTGGTATCGGTGTAGTGAATGAGCGGCTCGGCACGCAGCCACTGGCCAAATTTTTCGGGCCCCAGCTCTTGCAGTTTCTGGCGGGTGCCGGGGGCGGCGGGCTGGCTAAGGTCGGCCTGGGGCAGCGGCACGCGGCGGGCCTGGCGGCGCTCATCCACGCGGCCAGCCACGTCGGGGTTGCCATTCACCACCACTTCGCCGATGTAGTGCAGAAAGCGCGTGGCGCGGTCGAGCCGGGTTTTAAATTGCAGCAGGCCGGGGTTGTCCTTGATAAAATCGACGGTGGCGTGGCCGGCCTGAAACTCGGGGTGCCGCACGATATTCTGCAAGAACTGCATGTTCGTCTTCACCCCACGCACCCGGAATTCGTCGAGCGTGCGCAGCATTTTCTGGGCCGCGCTGGCCAGCGTGGGGGCCTGGGTCGAGACCTTCACCAGCAGCGAATCGAAAAACGGCGAAATAATCGCCCCCTGGTACACCGAGCCCTGGTCGAGCCGGATGCCGAAGCCGCCCGCCGAGCGGTAGGCCACCACGGTGCCGTAGTCGGGCTTGAAGTCGTTGGTGGCGTCTTCGGTGGTGATGCGGCACTGCACGGCCACGCCCATGCGCGGCACCACTACATCGGGCCCCAGCCCGATTTCGGGCGCCTCCAGCGGGTAGCCTGAGGCAATAAACAGCTGGGTTTTCACAATATCCACCCCCGTTATCATCTCGGTCACCGTGTGCTCGACCTGGATGCGGGGGTTCACCTCGATGAAGTAAATGCGGTCCAGCTCAGGGTTCACCAAAAACTCCACCGTGCCCACGTTGTCGTAGCCCACGGCCCGGCCGATTTTCAGGGCGTAGTCGTACAGCCGCTGGCGCAACGACTCGGTCAAGTCCACGGCCGGGGCCACTTCTACCACCTTCTGGAAGCGGCGCTGCACTGAGCAGTCGCGCTCGTAGAGGTGCGTGAGGTGGCCATGCTGGTCGCCCACCAGTTGCACCTCGATATGCTTGGGCCGCTCCACAAATTTTTCGAGGAACACCGTGTCATCGCCAAAGGCATTCTGGGCCTCGTTGCGCGCCTCGAAAAAACCTTTTTGTAGCTGCTCGTCGTCCCTAATCACGCGCATGCCGCGCCCACCGCCGCCGCTAGCCGCCTTCAGCATCACGGGGTAGCCGATGCGGTGCGCCTCGGCCAGCGCCACGTCGAGGTCGGTGAGGTCAGCCTCACTACTCTCGATGAGCGGTACCTGGCACTGCTGGGCCACTTCCTTAGCCGCCACCTTGTCGCCGAGCGCCTCCATCACCTCGGGGCGCGGCCCCACGAACACGATGCCTTCCTCGCGGCAACGCCGGGCCAGGTTGGCATTCTCACTCAAAAACCCGTAGCCGGGGTGAATGCCGTTCACCCCGTTCTCCTTCGCCACCCGAATAATCTCCTCAATTGCCAGGTAAGGCCGCAGCGGCTCGTCGTCCCTGCCAATTTGGTAGGCCTCATCGGCCTTGTAGCGGTGCAGCGAGTTCCGGTCTTCGTAAGTGTAAATTCCGACGGTTGAGATACCCAGCTCGGAGGCTGCGCGAAACACGCGGATGGCTATTTCGCCGCGGTTGGCGACGAGCAACTTCGTGATTTTCATACGGGTGTTGGGAAGAATAGCGGCAGTTTGGCGGCTAAGCTACGCCGTGGGCCACCGCTATTCCTACCCCTCCGCTAGCCTAGGGCGGGGCTGCCCGCCCAGGGCAGGCGCGCCCGCACCTGCTGCAAGCGCTCGCCCAATTCGGCTAGCCCCGGCCGGTGTACACTTCCCAAGTGGCTCGTTTCAAACTCTTTATGCGGCACGTAGCTGCCGGCATCCACGGCCTGCCCCACCTGCTTGTACGCATCCCGAAACGGTACGCCGCTCTGAATGAGCTGGTTGATATTCTCGACCGAAAAAATGGCGTCGTACTTCGGCTGGTTTATCACGCCCGGCACCACTTCCAGCGCAGGCACCGCAAAGAGCAGAATATCAAGGATATTGGCAAACTGCGTCATCGGCCGAAACAGAATCTCCTTCAAAATCTGGAAATCGCGGTGGTAGCCGCTGGGCAGGTTGTTGGTGGTGAGGATAATATCGGTCGGCAGCGCTTGCAGGCGGTTGCAGTGCGCCCGCACCAGCTCAAACACATCGGGGTTTTTCTTATGCGGCATGATGCTGGAGCCCGTCGTAAACTCCTTGGGCAGCTTCACGAAGCCCAAATCCTGGCTGTTGTACAGCACCAGGTCGTAGGCCAGCTTGCTAAGCGTGCCCGCCACACCCGCGATGGCGAAGGCCAGCGTTTTCTCAGTTTTGCCACGCAGCATCTGCGCGCCCACCGCGCTCACGGCCACTTGGCCAAAACCCATTTCGCGCGTCGTCTGCTCGCGGTCAATGCCGAAGCTGCTGCCGAAGCCCGCGCCCGACCCCAGCGGGTTGTGGTCGGCCACATGGTGGGCAGCTTCGAGCAGGCTCATATCGAGCAGCAGGTGCTCAGCGTAGGCCCCAAACCACAGCCCGAAGCTGCTCGGCATGGCAGCCTGAAAATGCGTGTAGCCCGGCAGCAAGTCGTTCTTATACTTCTCGCCCTGCTGCAACAGCAACTGCGCCAGTTCTAACACCTTGGCGCTGATTTTCTCGGTGTAATCCTTAATGAATAATTGAATGGCCGTCAGCACCTGGTCATTTCGCGAGCGGGCAGTGTGAATTTTTTTACCCGCGTCACCGAATTTATCGGTTAGGTAATATTCGATTTTAGAATGCACGTCCTCAAAATCGGCGTCAATCTGAAACGTGCCGTTTTCGACCTGCGCCAATAGCTCATCCAGGCCCGTCAGCAGCTGGCTTTCTTCTTCCTTGGAAATCAAACCGATGCTAGCCAGCATCTTCGCCTGCGCCTTGGAAGCCAGCATGTCGAAAGGAGCCAGGTACATATCCAATTCCCGGTCCTGCCCTACGGTGAACTGCTCGATTTTATCGTTGACGGAAAAGCCTTTTTCCCAGATTTTCATTGCGTATAAAAATGCTCCGCGTCCGTCATGCTGAGCTTGCCGAAGCATCGCTAATGGACCGTTCAATTAAACGACGAAGCGGTAGAGATGCTTTGACAAGCTCAGCATGATGGACGAAAAATTAGAAGTTAAAGTCAGTCAGCAATTCGATATAATCGGCAATGCCGCCGCGAATTTCTGGCAATAAAATATACTCGTCCGGCGCGTGCGAGCGGGCGCTGTCGCCCGGCCCCATTTTCAGGGTTTCAAACCGCATCAGCGCCTGGTCGGAAAGCGTGGGCGAGCCGTAAGTAGTCTTACCCATCGCCACAGCTTTGCGCACCAGTGGGTGGGCTAGCGAAATTCCCGACGACTGCAAATGCGTGGAGCGGGGCGTGATTTCGGCCTGCACATTAGCCCGGATTATTTCCAGAATTTCCTCGTTGGAATAGCACTCCGTGGGGCGCACGTCTACCACGTAGCGGCACTCGTCGGGCACCACGTTATGTTGCGTGCCGGCGCTTATCTGGGTCACGGTCATTTTCACCGGCCCCAGCATTTCCGATACGTTCGGAAACTGGTAGGTGCGTAGCCAGTTGATATCGTCGAGCGCCTTATATAAAGCGTTATCGCCCTCATTACGAGCGGCGTGCCCAGTACGACCCCTGGCCACGCCATCGAGCACCAGCAGGCCTTTTTCGGCCACGGCAGCATTCATACCCGTAGGCTCGCCCACAATGCCGAGGTCGATTTTACCTAGCGCGGGCAGAATACTTTTGATGCCATTCGCGCCCGAAATTTCCTCTTCGGCCGTGATGGCGCAAATCAAATTAAAGGCCGTGGGCCGGTCGTAGAAATACCGAAATACTGCCAGCAAACTCACTGCTGATGCCCCAGCATCGTTGCTACCCAATCCTGTTAATTTATTGCCTTCCAGCGTCGCACCAAAGGGCGGGTAGGTCCAGGCCACGCCAGGCTTCACCGTGTCGTGGTGTGAATTAAGTAGGATGGTCGGCTTTTGCGGGTCGAACTGTCGGCTCACGGCCCACACGTTATTGCCCTGCCGCTGCGATGTACTACCTCGCTGCGCCAGAAAATCCTCGATAATCGCCGCTGTCCCGGCTTCTTCCCGTGAGAAAGACTGGGTTTGAATTAATTGAATTAGCAACTCAATGGCATCGTCGGCCAGGGCTTCTATTTCAGACATAGTACCGTATGTAGCGCATTGCCGATGTTGCGGGCGTGACCGATAATCACTTGACTCACGCCTTGGTTCAGCGCCGCAAAGGCATTTTCTAATTTGGGCAGCATCCCATCGGCAATAATTCCCTGCTGCTTTAATTCAGCGTATGTTGCCATATTAATTTCTGGGATTACCGACTGATCATCGGCTACGTCGCGGAGCACGCCGTTTTTCTCGAAGCAGTAATGCAGCTTCACTGTGTAGGCCCCGGCCAGCGCCACGGCCACAGCCGAAGCAATGGTGTCAGCATTGGTATTTAACAATTGCCCCTGGCCGTCGTGAATAATAGGGCACAGCACCGGCAGGAGGCCAGCCGACAGCAATTGTTGCAACAAGCCGGCGTTGACGCTGGCCGGCTCCAAATCACCCACGAAGCCGTAGTCAATGTCCTTCACCGGGCGCTTCACCCCGCAGATAACGTTACCATCGGCCCCACTCAGACCAAGCGCGTTCACGCCCAGCTGCTGCAACTCGGCCACCACCTGCTTGTTGGTTTTGCCGGCGTAGAACATGGTCACGATGTCGAGCGTGGCGGCGTCCGTCACGCGGCGGCCGTTGACAAGCTGCGGCGTGAGGCCGAGTTCGCGCATCATGGTACTGGCGCCTTTGCCACCACCGTGCACGAGGATTTTCAGACCAGGCGTTTGGGCCAGTAATTCGAGAAATTCATGGAGTTCGGTGGCCTCGTCGATGATGCCGCCCCCAATCTTATAAATAGTTACTGCTGACTTATTCATAATTTGTTAATCCCCGGCCTTCACCCCAGCCGCGAAAAAAATCACCTTTTCTATTGCGGGCAAAAGTAGGAACTTTTACCTTTGCGGCATCATTATGGCCCTTGGTTTGCTAGCTCACTGGCTAGGCCACGGCCACATATCCGCAATGACTAACTTGGTTCGCACCAATTCTTTACTTTCCGCTCCGGCCCTGTTGGGTGGGGAAAGTGTGCGCACACTCGTTGGCGCGTTGTTGCGACGACCCTAGCCGGCTTCAACTGCCGGACGCTGACGCGCAAGTCAGCCTTTTTGCGGGCTATTCGTATCTGATGCAGATAGAGAGCCCGCCGCTTAACCGATAGATTTCGGGTTTTCTGCCGCTAACCCGCCGTATCGCGGGGGCCGGTTAACTACGTCTCTTCCTTTAGGTTATCCCTTTTAATCATCATGACAATTCGGGTTGCAACGGCCGCAGACGCGCACTACGCGGACCTGCTATGCCAGTGGTACATCGAGTCGGCCAAGCAGCGGGGCACGGGCATCGCTAAGCGCGACCCGGAATATGTGCGCGAGAAAATGCGCCAGGGCAATGCCGTTATCGCCTTCGTAGACGGCGAGTTAGCTGGCTTTTGCTACATCGAAACCTTCGAGAGCGGCAAGTTCGTGGCCAATTCGGGCCTCGTCGTGAACACCGAGCTGCGCAAGCACGGCCTGGGCCGCGCCATCAAGCGCGAGGTATTTCGACTGTCGCGCACTAAGTATCCGGAGGCCAAGATTTTCGGCATCACCACCAGCTTGGCGGTGATGAAAATCAACAGTGACCTTGGCTACGAGCCGGTTACGTTTTCGGAGCTGACGACCAGCGAGGACTTCTGGAAAGGCTGCAAGAGCTGTAAAAACTTCGGTATCCTGATGGAAAACGAGCGCAAAATGTGCCTCTGCACGGGCATGTTGTTCGACAAGCTGGATGCGCCCTTGCCTGAGAATGAGATGCCGGAAGAAATGCGGCTACCTATTGTAACGCCCACTACTTAACCAGGACTTAACCCCGGCTACCTTCGCAAAAAGGCAAGCCGGGGTTTATTTCAACACTTACGTTAGTTAAGCTTAACTTTTTTACTCGGCGAAGCACTTCTTCGCTTTATCGTTTGCAATGAAGAAAAAGGCAATTGTAGCGTACAGCGGCGGCCTCGACACGTCGTACTGCGTGGTGAATCTCTCGCGGGAGCACGACCTCGAAATTCACACCGTCATCGTGAACTCGGGTGGTTTTTCGGCCGAAGAACTACAGTCCATCGAAAAGCGCGCCTATGAATTGGGCTCGGTGAAGCACGAGGTAATTGACATTACTGAGCGCTACTACCACGATTGCCTGCGCTACCTGCTGTTCGGCAACGTGTTGAAAAATGACACTTACCCGCTGAGCGTGAGCGCTGAGCGCATGTTTCAGGCGCTGGCCATTGCCGAATATGCCAAGCGCGAAAACGCCGAATTTATCGTGCACGGCAGCACCGGCGCTGGCAACGACCAGGTGCGCTTCGACGTGGCCTTCGCCGTAATCGCGCCCACGGTCGAAATTATCACGCCCATCCGCGACCAGAAGCTGTCGCGTCAGCAGGAGATAGAATACCTGCAAAGCCAGGGCTTCGAAATGAGTTGGGAAAAGGCCAAATACTCCATCAACCGCGGCATCTGGGGCACCAGCGTGGGCGGCGTCGAAACGCTGACTTCGCGCCAGGCTTTGCCCGAGAGCGCCTACCCTACCCAGCTTTCCAAAACCGAGCCTAGCCAGCTGGAAATCACCTTCGAAAAAGGCGAGCCAGTGGCGCTAAACGGCGAGAAGATGGACGCTGTGGCCCTCATCCAAAAGCTCAACGACCTGGGCGGTGCCTACGCCATCGGCCGCGATACGCACGTGGGCGACACGATTCTGGGCATAAAGGGCCGCGTGGGTTTCGAGGCCCCGGCGGCACTGCTGCTCATCAAGGCGCACCACCTGCTGGAAAAGCACACGCTCTCGCGCTGGCAGCAGCTGCACAAGGAGCCGGTGGCTACCTGGTACGGCACGCTGCTACACGAGGCGCAATACCTCGACCCGGCGATGCGCGATTTCGAGGCCTTTCTGGCTTCGTCGCAGGAACGCGTGACGGGCACGGTGTTCGTGGAGCTGCGTCCTTACCATTTTGAGCTGCTGGGCATCGAGTCAAAGTACGACATGATGCAGTCGAAAGTGGCTACTTATGGCGAGGAGAACAACGCCTGGGATTCGCGCGATGCGCGTGGGTTTATCAAGATTTTTGGCAATCAGCTGAAGATTCACGCCAGCTTCAACGAGTAACCTCACCCCTAGCCCCCTCTTCTTAGGGAAAGGGGGCTAGAGTAAGTTTACCACCGCAGGTTATGTAATGACATTTTCCTTATCTGCGAAATTGAGGTTTAGTAAATAATTTCTACTTCATGGCTAGCATTATCCTATTAGGGCTGCAAGACACGCAATGTATAGCTCTCGTTAAGCTTTACAAGGACTTATTTCAAACTTCTCTAAAAGAAGCCAAGGAGCAAATTTCCCTTTTGGTATACAAAAAGAATCACGAAGCCTTAATACCCGAAAATGATATAGCGGCAGCCGCTCACTTTGTATACCAGGCTAAGCAATTTGGAATGATTTGCCAGCTTAAATCGGGGTTAAGAATTTAATTTATCTGTACCAATTTCTTATTTAAGTAACTGCACTACCTAGGCTCCCCCAAAAAATGCTTTTGACGCCTTTCCTTTTTGGAGAGGGGGCCGGGGGGTGAGGCGCCACGTTAGCACATGCAAAACCAAAAAATCACTGTCGGCATCGTGGGCGGCGCGGGCTACACGGCCGGCGAGCTGCTGCGCCTTCTGCTGCACCATCCGCACGCCAGCGTCGCCACCGTCGTGAGCTCGACCCAGGCCGGGCAGCCGGTGCACACCGTGCACGACGACCTGCTGGGCGATACCGACCTCACCTTTGCCAGCGAGCTGACCGGCGACGAAGACGTAGTGTTCCTGTGCCTCGGTCACGGCAACTCGCGCAAGTGGCTGCTCGAAGCCAACCTGCCCGCTAGCACCAAAGTCATTGACCTGAGCAATGATTTCCGCCTGGCGGCCGACCGCGACGTAGCCGGCCGGCACTTCGTGTACGGCCTGCCCGAGGCCAACCGCGAGCAGATTCGCACGGCCGACAGCATTGCCAACCCCGGCTGTTTTGCCTCGGCCATTCAGCTGGCGCTGCTGCCGCTGGCGGCCGCCGGGCAGCTGCACGATGCCGTGCATGTGTCGGCCATCACGGGCAGCACGGGCGCGGGGCGCGGCCTGGTCGAAACCACCGGCTACACCTGGCGCACCGGCAACATCTCGACCTACAAAACCTTCACGCACCAGCACCTGGGCGAGATTGGCGAAACGCTAGTGGGCTTGCAGCCAGGCTTTAAGCAGCCCGTGCGCTTCATCCCCTACCGCGGTAATTTCACGCGCGGCATCTTCGCTTCCGTTTATACCACCTGCGAACTTTTAATACCTGAAGTACAAAAGCTGTACTCCGACTACTACCGCGACGCGCCGTTCACATTCGTGTCAGACAAGGAAATTCACCTCAAGCAAGTGGTGAACACCAACAAATGCCTAGTGCATGTGGCCAAGCACGACGACCAAGTGCTCATCACCACGGCACTGGATAATCTGCTGAAAGGCGCGTCGGGGCAGGCTATCCAGAATATGAACCTGCTATTCGGCTTCGAGGAAACGGCGGGCCTGGGGATAAAGGCTTCGTTTTTTTAATCTAGAATGTTAGCCGCGGATTGTCATGCTGAGCTTGCCGAAGCATCTCTACCGAACAGTACTACATGGCCACAACTGAAAATTCAGCAGTTAATCGAATAATCAATTCTGAACTTGTAGTCCAGCATTTCGGCTATTGGCCAAGCTTTCATGATGCCACACTTGAAAGAATAAGTTTTGAAATTCATTCGGCGCAAAATAGAGTTACTTTTTTAATAACGACAGCTGAATTTACCAACGAGCTTAACGAGCAAGGCAAATACAAGGAGTTTCGACCCTGTTCTATCGAACTACAGTTTGATAGTGTAAGGGACACATCTTTAGTATTTGACCATGTGCCTGTCTTGTTCGAGGTTGCTTTTGAAGAAGCTGGTGATGCAATAGATTGCTCGTTTTCCTCTTCTGCTGGCTCACATACTATTATTTCTGAACAGGTAACAGTAGTAAGCCTAACTCCAACGGTGCGCTAGAGATGCTTCGGCAAGCTCAGCATGACAATCCGCTAAACAGATAACCACCTAGAAACCATGAACCTCTTCAACGTTTATCCGCTGGTTGACATCACGCCGGTGCGGGCGCTAGGCGCGACGCTGTGGGACGACAAGGGCCAGCAGTACCTGGATTTTTACGGCGGCCACGCCGTCATTTCCATCGGCCACAGCCATCCGCACTACGTGCAGCGCCTCACCGAGCAGCTGCAAAACATCGGCTTCTACTCCAACTCGGTGCAGATTCCGATTCAGCGCGAGCTGGCCACGAAGCTGGGCGAGGTGTCGGGCTACCCCGACTACACGCTGTTTCTGTGCAACTCGGGCGCCGAGGCCAACGAGAACGCGCTGAAGCTGGCGTCCTTCCACACCGGCAAAACCCGCGTGCTGGCCTTCCGGGGCGCGTTTCACGGGCGCACGAGCGGCGCGGTGGCCGCCACCGACAACCCCAAAATCGTGGCCCCCTTCAACGCCGGGCACGCCGTTTCTTTCCTCGACTACGACCTAGCGGCCGTGGAGCAGGCCCTGCAAGCCGGCGACGTGTGCGCGGCCATCATCGAGCCCATCCAGGGGGTGGGCGGCATCATCATGCCCTCCGATGACTTTTTGCGCGGGCTAGCGGCGCTGTGCCAGCAGTACGGCGCGCTGCTCATCGCCGACGAGGTGCAGTGCGGCTACGGCCGCAGCGGCAAGTTTTTT
>Ga0160428_1000513_pt1 | contig 41878 bp, 35 predicted proteins | sample SolpanmetagenomM_FD_108198 | JGI IMG/M metagenome (GOLD analysis project Ga0160428, IMG submission 108198) | Solar panel surface microbial communities from Lawrence Berkeley National Laboratory, California, USA - M | ecosystem: Engineered > Built environment > Solar panel > Unclassified ... | reverse complement strand
TCTCGACCCGGACAAGCTCGTGTTCCTCGACGAGACCGCCACCAACACGAAGATGGTCCGCCGCTATGGGCGAGCCCCGCGCGGCGAACGCTGCCGGGTCGCGGTGCCGTTCGGCCACTGGAAAACCATCACGGTCACTGCCGGTCTGCGCACCAGCGGCCTGACAGCCACCGCACTCTTCGATGGACCGATGACTGGCGCTCGCTTCCGTGGCTATGTCGAACAAACCCTCGTCCCAGCCCTCAGGCCCGGCGACACGGTCGTGCTCGACAACCTGCCCGCCCACAAGGTCAGCGGCATCCGCGAGTGCATTGAGGCAGCGGGAGCGAGTCTGCTCTACCTCCCGGCCTATTCCCCCGACTTCAACCCGATCGAACGCGCCTTCGCCAAGCTCAAGGCCATTCTTCGTGCCGAGGCCGCTCGCACGATCAGCGACCTCTGGGACACGATCCGACGAGCCTTCAGACGCTTCACGCCAGCCGAATGCCGCCGCTATCTCGCCGCCGGAGGCTACAACGCATATGATCCAATATGATCGGATGCCGCTCTAGGTGGAAATTGGGTTCTGCGCGCGAACCGCCAGTTCTTGGCGCACCTGCTCCTTAACGGCATCACGCACGGCCGGGCTTTTGAGCTTCCGGTGGAGGCTTTCTATGGTGTGCCCTTCAAACGGCCGTTCAGCCTGCCAGCGCCGCCGTGTCATCCCGATAATGGACTGCGTCAGCATCTCAACCTCCTCGGCAGACGCTGCTACTGCAGCAGCGCGCGAGAGGCCAGAACCACCGAAGCACACAAAGCTAGGATGCGATTGGCTTCCATTCTCAAGCAGGTCTGTCCTAGTAGCTTTTGCACATCCCTGCCGGAAACCGGACCGGCGGAAATCCACCCCAAGCGGCTCTTCTGCTGCCGACCCAACTCGGACGCTAGGATTGCTGTCGGAGACTCCCTAAAGCGGCAGTTCATCAACCGTTCGGCATCTTCGGCAAGGGGGATGCGGCCCCAGGAGTTGACCGTGCTCCGCGGACCGGCTGGTGGGCGGATCCGATGCGTGCCGGCGATCGACGCCACGGCCCTGCCAAAGAAAGGCGCGCTCGGTGGTCGTGCCGTGCCGGTAATGCGGGCACATCAGCAAGATAGCCCGGAGACCATCTCCTGGTGCCCGCGCGGCGATCGCGGTGAGCGCCGCCGCGTCTTAACTGACGAGAAACAGATGTCCCTTCTGTCGCGCTGCGGTATGCATGCAGTTTCGGCCCATTCGCTTCGCTTCGTACAGAGCCAGATCGGCCGCGTTCGTAAGCGATGAGGGCATGTCGGCGGCAATCAACTCCGCCACGCCGCAGCTGACCGTTACGACACGGTGAGGGCTTGCTGGATGAGGCATCGCGTTGCTGGCTACGGCTTCGCGCAAACGATTGGCAACGATCGCGGCCCCTGAAGCATCTGTCTCCGGTAGGATGATGGCAAACTCCTCGCCGCCGATCCGATGCGCCGTATCGCTGGGACGACCAAGTGACTCGCGGGCGGCGCGCGCGATCAATTTGAGCGCTTCATCACCCCGCTGATGGCCATGAAGGTCATTGTAGCCCTTGAAGAAATCCGCATCGACGAGAATGAGAGAAAGGGCAAATCCCTGGCGCTGACACCGCCTTAAATCGCGCGCCAGAACCTCGTCGAACCGGCGGCGATTGTTCAATCCTGTCAGAGCATCGGTGGTCGCGACTTGTTGCAGCCGTTTGTTTGCGCAGACAAGCTCCATTTCCGTCGACTTACGCTGAATGATTTCGCGCCTAAACAGCCAGATAAGGACAACATTCAATAAACAAAGACCAATTACGATGACTCCAAGCGCGCGGGCACGCCTCCACCATCCAGCATATATTTCATCTGGCGCAACCGAAAGCGTCAAACGGAGGGGAAATTTTCCAATTTGGAGGTATTCGTAATGACGGATCCCCTCACCGATCATCGCGTGGCCCTCGAAACTGCCGCCTTTGTTTTTGAGAATTCGCTGGTAACTGAGGGTGGTGGCGACGTTTACACCGATCAGGCTGTCGTCGTTCGGCTCGCGCATGAGAACATTACCATCAGGGCCGTAGAGAGTGAGAATTCCCAGATGATTTCCTATCGAGTCGAACAAATTTTTGAAGTAATTTAGATTTATGGTTCCGACAACGGCACCTGCGAAAGATCCGTCTTCAGTAGAAATACGCCGGCAGAAAACCAAAGACTGAGCCCCGTTGATGCGCGAGACGATCGGCCCCTCGATACTTAAGATATTGTCACGACTCTCCTTGAGCTTTTTGAAATAAGACCGATCGGAGAAATTCAGATCATAGTTACCAATAGGGCCTGAGCTCAAAGTGATATTGCCAGTTTCATCCAATATTAGTATCCTGCCAAAATCTTTCGCGGTCCCCGCGCGATCGAAGAGAAGTAATTGGCGGGTTACCCGATCTACACTCGCGATACCCGGTAATTTCATGCCATCCGCGGCCGACTGCAAAGTCAGATCGTAAATTTCGATATTCCGCGCGATGTCTACTTCCAAAACTTTTAGGAAGCTGCGCGACGCATTCGCGGAGTATCGCGCAGCGTCAATCCGCATCTCCCACAGCATCACGGCGGAGACTACGACAAGGCCGATGGCTGAGAGGAATGAGACGATCGTCAATGCACACGCAGGGAATGAGCTGAATGGCCGTGCCCACAACCAAAATTTGTTTGACATCACCAAGCTGCCCACCTCTGTTGGCGGTCATCTACGACTGTGTCATTCCCAAAACCTTATCGAGCCATGCATGTCGTTCCGGGCAGATCGTAAGCTGAGGGAGGGCTCTCTCGTCCGAGCATCGTTGCCACACGCCGATACCCAGCAACGCAACCCCCGAAGCAGCTTTGAGCTAAGCTGAGCTCAGTGCAACCCAGGAGCGCAATCGGTCGATGCCGCTGCACGGTAGAAGAGCAGGCGCTGTCTTCTCCGTCACGGTTCAACGACCGCGTCCGAGGACGCAGAAGAACGGCGACGAGACTTGCACGCTCCTTGATATACTACATGTGCTAGAGACGATACCGGATATCGGCAACGTCTAGGCGATAGCCCTGGGCGCCTAGACGAGCGAGCCTGAGCGCTTTCGCTTCGGTCGAAACGCCTTACTTTAGTGGCATTCAGTACGTTCGCGTTTGTCCCTGAGCCAAAACTGGCCCGACGCTATCGAACGGCCGCTATGAGGAAGCGCCAACGGCGTTTCAGTTGACGGGCATGGGTTCAAGAGCGGTGCTCGCGGTATGTCGGCTTCGGCGCATGTGCCGCCCGGAGGGGGACTAACCGAAATCCACCCCGAGCCGCCGTTCGGCTCCTAATCCGACCTTGTCGTGCAGATGGCCTTTGGTGCCTCTGCAAAGCCGACGATGGTCTGCTATCTGCATCAGAGGAACCGACGTGGGTCGAACGGAGCCAGTGAGGTCTCGGGCTGAACACCGCTGACGAGTTGCGCGACGAGGCGTCCAGTCCGGGCCGAGCCGACCAGACCGACGTGGCCGTGACCAAAGGCGTAGATCACGTCGGAGGTCTTCCGAGCGGTTCCAATGCAGGGCCGTCCATCTGGCATGCTCGGACGATGTCCGAGCCACACGCGCAGGCTATTGGCCGTCACCGTTCCGGCGAGCCTCGGGAACATCGAGATCAGGTGCTCACGCAGGATCTCCGCCCGCTTCCAGTTGGGCAGTGCCGCCAAGCCCGCGAACTCGACCTGACCGGCAGCGCGCAGCCCGCCGTTCATGTGGTTGACGATCATCTTGGCGTCGGATGCCATCATGGGCGTGCGCGGGCCGACCTCGGCGTCGGTGATCATAACGTGGTAGCCGCGCTCGCTCTCCAGGGGGAGCGGATCACCGAGCGAGGCGGTCAACGCCTTCGAACGGGCCCCGGCTGCCACCACGGCGCAGTCGCAGGTGATCTCGCCCTGCTCCGTCGTCACGGCGGCGAGGCGTCCACCCTCCTGGCGGAAGCCCGTCGCGCGGGTCGTGACGTAGGTGGCTCCCCGCTCGCGGGCCAGTTCGGACAGGGCGGCCACGTAGCTGCCGGGGTCGCGGCAGTGCCCAGCCTCCTCGACCATGAGGCCGAAGGTGTAGCGCGGGTGCAGGTGAGGCTCGCGCTGGCGTAGCTCGTCGGCGTCGAGTTCGAGCCACTGGACGCCGACCTTGCGGCGGATGTCCCAGGATCGGGCATCACCCTCGAAGGCCGCCCGGTCAGGATAGACGTGCAGGACGCCGCGGCGCTCGATCAACTGCGACACGCCCGCCTCGGCGGCGAGGTCCGCGTGGAGCTTGGGCGCGTCGATCAGCAGCGTTCTCATGGCTCGCGCCGTCTGCTCGATCAGAGCAGGGGTCCTGGCCGCCAAGAGGAAGCGGGTCAGCCAAGGCAAGACCTTAGGCAAGTAGGTCCACCGGATCGAAAGCGGGCCGAGCGGGTCGAGCAGAAACGACGGGACCCTTCGCCACATGCCCGGTTCGGCCGGTGGGATGACAGAGTGCGACGAGAGCCAGCCCGCATTGCCGTAGCTGGTAGCGTGCTCACCGCCCGGCTGGCCCGGTTCTACCACGGTGACGCGATGCCCCGCCCGCAAGCATTCGATCGCACTCACCGTCCCGATTGCGCCGGAGCCGATGATGACGACATGGCGATCTGGTTGCGCGGGCATCCGCTGCCTTCCATGAGGGTTGATGAAACGCTTGATAGCTCAGCTGGAACGGCCTGTGCACGCTCGTACGACGTGAGCTTCAATGCGCACCTCGATCACTTTGCTGCCAGTCTGAAAGCGATGTCTGCTTCGATGCATCTGGCGTCTGGAAGCGGACGGGCAGCAAACCACCCTACGCGGTCATTCCGCTGGCGACCCGACGCAGTAGTTCAGGACCGACGCGGCTACCCCTATAAGCGGACAAAGCAGAGCCCTGGAGGCCACATGTTCGTCGTCCTTGGCGGATTGCCCGACACAGGCAAGACGACCCTGGGAAAGGTCATCGCGGTTAAGCGTTCCGCCACTTACGTCCGCGCGGACGAGATCGAGCATGCGCTGACCCACCATGCGAAACTCGACCCCTACATCGGTGCGGCAGGCTACGTGGTGGCCTTCGCCGTGGCCGGGTCGAACCTCAGGCTCGGCGGCCTCGTGATCGCCGACAGCGTCAATTAAGTTCCGGAGAGCCGACAGGGCTGGCGGGACGTGGCGCACGGAGAGGCCGCGCGCCTCCTCGAGATTGAGGTCATCTGTAGCGAAGGGGTCGAACATCGACGCCGCGTCGAGGCTAGAACCGCGGACATAGCGGGGTTCACGCTCCCATCTTGGCCGTCAGTCATGGGACGTGACTACGTGCCGTGGACCTCACCCAGGCTCGTGGTGGACACAGCCGTTCTCGCGCCGGACGAGGCGGTCGCCGCGGTGGAAGCAGCGATCGACGGCATTTTGGGAGGGGTTCGCGACCCTCGGCACAAGGGGCATCGAATTAAGCTTCGAGTCGACGCAGCCCTAAAATCTATCAGAAGTAGATAGCGGCGCTCAGGTAGGGCAACTCGTGGTCGTGGCCTGTCACTCATTACGGATCACGAAAGATTGTATATAGACTTGGTTTCTCAGGTAATTCCTTCTTCATACATAAAGCTGATTTAATACAGCGCGGGTTCCGCACTCCTCGGATCCTATGGCTAGGCTTCAATTATGCTCGCCCTTTCCGATGCCAAGATCGTCACTAAGCTGACCTTAGCATTCATGTCGCTGTCCGCAGTCACTCTCGGTGTCAGCGCGCTCAGTTACACACGATTGGCATCGATCGATCAAAGCAGCGCACAGGCAGTGCATTCGTATGCTGTCCTGCAATCGCTCGACGGCGTCACCACCGCCATGGTCAACCAAGAGACCGGTGTACGAGGATACTTGATCGGCGGCGACGCGAAGTTTCTCGAGCCATACAAGGCGGGTCAGACGGCTTTCCGCGAGAACTTCGAGCGCGTGACAAGCTTGACCTCGGACAATCAAGCTCAGCAGGATCGGCTCGGGGCGCTCAAGCGCGCGGCCGAGGTTTGGTCGAACGAGGTCGCCGCCAAGGAGATCCGCTTCGTCGAGGGCGGAAACCTCGAGAAGGCACAGGCTCTGGAAGCGAGCGGCGCCGGCAAAGCCTCAATGGATGCCCTCCGTGCTGAAGCCGCCGAGATGGCGAAGACCGAGCGCGGTCTGCTCGACTTGCGCAGCGCGAGCCAGCGATCGGCCTTTGATACGGCGTATCTCACGAGCATCGCCGGAAGCGTCGTGAGCGTCGTGATCGCGATACTGCTTTCGATCCTGGTATTCGGCATGATCGTTCGCCCGCTCGGGCGTCTCGTCAGCGTGCTGCAGCGCATGGCGCAGGGCGAGATCGACGCTGAGATCAAGGAGGCCGCCCGCGGCGACGAGATCGGCGCCGTCGGCAAGGCGGTCGAGGGCATCAAGGCGATGGTTGCCCGCAAGGCCGCCGAGGAGGCCGAGGTCAAGCGCCGCTCCGACGAAGCCGCGGCCGCCGAGCGCCGTCGGACCATGATCGAGCTCGCCGACGGCTTCGAGCGCGCCGTCGGCGGCATCGTCGGCCTGGTCTCGTCCTCGGCCACCGAGCTCCAGGCCACCGCCCAGCAGATGACCGCCACCGCCCAGGAGACCGCTAGCCAGTCGACGACCGTGGCGGCCGCCGCCGAGGAAGCCTCGACCAACGTCAACACGGTCGCGGCCGCGGCCGAGGAGCTCGGCTCTTCGGTGCAGGAGATCGGCCGGCAGGTCTCCGGCTCGGCGCAACTCGCCCAGTCGGCCGTGGGCGAGGCCGATGAAACCGTGCACCTCGTCCAAGCGCTCAGCCACAACGCCGCACGGATCGGTGACATGATCGGCATCATCTCGGGTATCGCGGGCCAGACCAACCTGCTGGCCTTGAACGCCACCATTGAGGCGGCGCGCGCCGGTGAGGCGGGCCGCGGCTTCGCGGTTGTCGCCGCCGAGGTGAAGGCGCTGGCTGAGCAGACCGCCCGGGCCACGCACGAGATCTCCGGCCAGATCGCGCAGATCCAGGCCTCGACCGGGCAGACGGTGACGGCGATCGGCGGGATCACGGGCCGGATCCGCGAGATCGACAGCGTGGCCACCTCGATCGCGGCGGCGGTGGAGCAGCAGGGCGCGGCCACGCAGGAGATCGTGCGCAACGTGGCGCAGGCCTCGGCGGGAACGAACGAGGTGACGGGCAACATCGCCGGCGTGGCGCAGGCGTCGGAGGAGACAGGGGCAGCGGCCGGTCAAGTCCTGTCGGCGGCCTCGGAGCTGTCGCGGCAGTCCGAGCATCTCGGCGCCGAGGTCGCCCGCTTCCTCGCGACCGTGCGCGCGGCTTGAGATGGCTATGGTCGAGATCCTCCCCCTCCCGGTCCGGCCTCACGGCACGCACCAGTTCGACCGGCTGCATGCGGACTTAGCCGCCGCGCACGAACGTGGCACGGATCTCGGCCCCCGAGCTCCGCACATCCAGGCAGGTGGCGACAGGCTGCTCGAACTGTCTTGCGCCTTGGAACGCGCGATCGAGGATCTAGATCTCACATTGATTAAGCTCGGCCTCCAGGATCCGGACAGGCGTGAAGCCCTGCGAGACGTCGTCATCAAGACCGAGAGCCTCGCCAACACGGCACAGAGCTTCGCTCACACGGTGCACGGCCTCGCCGGCCTAGCGCAGCGGTTCCCGGCGCCCCTCTGACTGCGCTCGCGACTTCGGGCCGGACGTAACACCGGCCCCAGCATCAGATGGAGGCCGGCTTGGGCAGGCTGTTGTTGATCTCTGACGACCTGCCCCGGACCGGTCGCCTTGCGCAGTCCCTTGGTCCAATCCGGCGCTGTACCATCCAGGACCTGTACGATGACAGCCTGCCGTCGGTGCAGCCGGATCTGATCGTCGGCGACGTTGCCCAACTCACCTCCGAGGCGATCCTGCGCCTGCGGCGGATGCTGGAGCCGCTGCGCGCGGCCGGCGCGCCTTTCCTGTTTCTGACCCACGGCAACGCCGCCCCCGCTGAAGCCCAGGCTCGACTCCTCGCGCCGACCGACATCCTCCCGGCCCTGACCATGCTCGAGCGCCTGCTGGCTCGGATCGACCGGCTTATGGAGGTCGGTGGCTCCGCTGTCGCTGCCCGCATGGCGGAAGAGGCCCGGCAGTTCTTCGACCGGACCTTCTTCTCCAGCCAGCTAATCACGCCCGAGCTCGCGAGCACCGGTACCGGCCTGATCGCCCGGGCCGTTCAGCATTGTGGCATCCGCGACTGGATCGGGGCCGTGCAACGCTTCGACGAGGCTACGCACAGGCACTGCCTGATCGTCACTGGGCTAGCGGCCGCGTTCGCAACCAAGCTCGGCTTCATCGATCTGGACGGCTACCGTCTGACCAAGGCGGCGCTGCTGCACGACGTCGGCAAGACCCAGATCTCGACCGCGATCCTGAACAAGCCCGGTCGGCTCACCGATGAAGAGATGGCTGTGATGCGCACGCATGCGGCGCTCGGGTACGACATGCTGGTCGGCAGCGGCTTCTCGCCGGAGATGCTGCAGGTCGTACGCTCGCACCACGAGATGCTCGACGGCTCCGGCTACCCGGACGGGCTGCGGGCCGAAGAGATCCCCGATCTGGTGCGGCTGGTGACGATCTGCGACATCTACGGCGCGCTGATCGAGCGAAGGCCCTATCGGGCACCGATGCCAGGCAGCGAGGCCTACGCGATCGTGCAGTCTATGACGGGACGGCTCGACCCTGATCTGGTTACAGCGTTCCGCTCCGTGATGATCGCGTTTGATCCGATCGGCGCTGCTGCAGCCTAGGGTCTCCAACCCGCGTAGGGCGTGGCTGAGCGCGGACGGCGAGAAGTCGAGTTCGAGGGCGACCCTCCGGAAGCCGCCGGACCGGGTGATCACGCGGAACAGGTTGAGGTCGCCCAGGACGACGGAGCGTCTGCTATCCCACTTCGAGGGCCGCTTCCGGCGCAGGGACTTCTATATCCTCTGCCCGAACAACGTCGTCACGCCCGAACTCGACGCCGCCCGCATCATCTGGGGTGCCCGGGACATGACCGAAAACCGGCCGGCCCACTCGCGCCGGCACCCAGACTGGAAGGCGTGTTTCGACGCCTTCGTCGCGAAGGAGACCGACGCATAAGGACCTATATCATCTGCCACATGATGGGTCCCCTCGACGGCGAGTTGCTCGTCGACCGGTAAGCGCCGTCGACGGGCCGCCCGTCCGAGGACCTGATCGCGGAGTAGGAGTACGACCGGGTCCACGAGGAGCTCAAGGGCGACGCGTGGATCGCAGGGCGCGCCGTGGGCGAGGAGTTCGCCGACAGTCGGCCGCATCCCCCGACGGTCGTGCCCGCGGTGGAGCGCCCGGTCCACCTGGCGCGGGCCGGAGCCGATGAGTACGCCATCCTGATTGACCGGAGCGGCAAGCTGCACTGGAGCGGCACGGGGACGTACGGGACCCTACCAAGCCCCCATTCGACTGCCTTACTCCTTGAGCTTGGGCTTCACCTTCCCGGGTGGGCTGATCGTGACCTCCGCCACGTCACCCTTTTTTTCACCGGGCGTGAACAGTCGGAAGCTCTCGTTGACCAGCGCCGCGCAGATGGCGACGGTCTCCTGGATGCGCGTATTCGACATGCCTTGCCGTTTCGCCTTGAACATGAGGTGGTAGAAGGCGGTCCAGAACACCGCGGCGTCGTCGAACCTGATCTCGTTCATCGGAGCGAGCACCGACAGGCATTCGCTCCGTCGGAGCAGCTTCGCCGCAAAATCGCTGCGAGCCGCGAGACACGACGAGATGAACAGCCTTCGCCCTTTCAGGTGAGGTGCCAGCAGTTCCGCGAGAACGGCGTTGGATAAGTCGCCGGTCGTCAAGGACAGGCCGATCATCCTACCGCCATCGTCGACCGTCCCATGGCAGGACAGATGCAGGTAGCGATGCTTCGAATCCCCGAATTCGCGGGTGACGGCTTTGAGTTCCTTGACGCTCCTGATGTAAACGTATGCGCTCCTCTTTCCTGACAGTTGCAGTGTTCGACTGATAATCTCACCTTCCCGGTGGCTCTGTTCCTCCAGAAACCCAAGACTCTCGATGATGCATACTGTTGGGCTTTTCGACATCAGGGCTACCCGATGAGATGATGGTCGACGGAGAGGCGGCGCCAGCGGTGAACCACGACCACAACAGGCGGTCTGGGAGGCCGCCGACAAATATCACGACGCACGGATCGAACGCGTCAGTCTTGTGAACGGTCGTGTTGGGGGCGCAAGGTTGGCGAGATGAAATCCTTGACCAACCTCATCACGACCCTGCCCGGCGTTAGGGCAACTAAAACGCGATCACATCAACGAACTCACGTGTGCCGATCATGGATGTGACCGTAAGAGGGCGCACCAAGTCGGCCAAATGCAGGCTTTTTGTCCTACTAAACTCATGACTTCATCGGACTGACGGGACTCGCCCCGCATAGCCCGAGGCACCACTTTTCGAAGCATCACCAGACTTGCCATCCACAGCGACGGCCCGACTTATTGCTGCCGCCTTTGCAATCAACACATTGAGAGATATAGATTTATTTCAGACGGGCCAGAGACTTATACACATAGGGGTGATAGGGCAAATTCGCTAAAGTCATACATCTTTATAGCCCCCAGGCCTCTGTGCCCCGCGCCGAACCAATCGGATGCGATTTTGCGTTTTTCAACAATCGCCCCTAGGTAAGAAGGCCTATCGTTTGGCGATTGGATTTACCCATGCAAACCGACGGCAATTACAATCAGAGGGCGAACCTCGACGCTGACGGAACGGAACCGCAGCGAGAACCCGATCTCGAACAGTTGGACAGCCCCCCTGCCCCCTTGGATGTCAGAGTGGAGCACGTCGACGACGAAGCCGATTGGGTCAGCTACCCGGCATTCTACCCACACGTGGTGCGATTGCTGACGGACGAACCCGATACGCTCTATGGCATGCGCATGCGTGGCGCAGACGGTCGCTTAACGCTGCTGCATGGTCCGGAACAAGACTTGGAGGAGGTACGTCGGCAAGTTGAGATCCGGTGGCTCTATTTCCTCGATGCCTGTCTGACCACACCCGGATATGGCGAGGAGGCGGCGGCAGCCGATCTTCATCAGCACCTGCGCGCAATGGCAAGGCGCGCCTGCCCGGTACCGCCGCCGGGCGCTCGCTCGCCCTTCCAGGTCATCGACATTCGGCAGATCGACCAAGCCGATCTGAATCGGTATCCGGTCGGCTACCCGTTCGTGGTGCATTCCACGGACGATGGTACTCCGTATCCCACGACGGCGATGATGCGCACGGCAAATCTAAGATTCGAAACCTTCGAGAAGATCACGACCTTCATCGGACCGGGTGAAAACGTCATCAGATGGAATCTGACGCTGGAGGTCCCCGACATCGAGCATGCGCATTGGGCAACGGTCAGGGCAGTGAACGACTTCCATAACCGTCATTGCGAAAGCCGTGGAATCAAACCCGCCACCTGTCCCAAAGCCGAAAGGCAAGTGGCTCCCTATTGCTGAAGGTGTCGCGCTCGTTCGGGGCCGCGTGATCCGCGCGTCCCCGAGCGGCGGACAGCAGGGCAACGCGCAACTGGCTTCCGAAGTCGAAATCCAATAGGTTGGTCGCCATATCTTCGTAAATGTGCTTGAGATCGCGCCGCAAAACCAATTGCAACATTGCGGCGCCGTCACAAAGCGAAAGAAGTTTCGGCTTAGACATCGCCATCGTGATCGCAGAGGATACGTCGAAGCCGCCGAGGCGCGACAGCAGTTTCATCCTTTCGATGAATTCATCGGCGAGTTCAGCCTTCGACCATGCCGCTACAGCTTCGCGCATCATGGCCGAGGGGTTGAAGGTGCCGAAAAGATTTTTTCCAATAGCTTTGAAGACGCGATCTTCGATCACGTTGATCACTTCCGCGTCGAACCGCGAACCGTGGGCCGCGATGACGGCTTTCGCCGCGTATTTAACGACTGAGGCCTTGATGGATGCATCGAAGGCCTCCTGTATGTCGATTCTTGTCTCCTCCGGTCCGCCGATCCTCAAACCCAAATTGAATCGGGACTGCATCATTCCCAGCGCGTCGCCGTAGCGGAGGTATAGGTTCTCCTTCTCGTAGCTCCCTAGAAAGAGTAGACCGTCGGCATCGGGATCCGTCATCGAGAAGACGAGGCGTGGATCTTCGAACAGTTCACAACCTCTACCGAACCGAGCCGCCTCCTCTCCGTCGAGCAGGCCGAGTATCAGCTGCCCGTGCCGCTCGCTGCTCCGCGCGATGCGACACGCTCGGCTGACCGAGCGGTAGCCGCCCCTATTGGAACGGGGCGCGTCGGAACCCGATTCGTCAAATTCAGGCGAGGCGAATTCGATACCGGACTCGATTGGGTCGCCACATAGGAGACCATACAGTGCCGCGTCGTAGCGGGACTCGACGATGATCTTGACCGGGCAGACCGGACGTGCCCCGCTCATGGCCGTAGCGTGCATGGGTTCGTCCATCAATCGGGATCGCTCGACAGGCTCGTCCTGCCGCACGTCAGTCCCAGTTCGGCTGCAGCCGACACGATCGTCGCAGCGAAGCGGGCATCGCGTGTCGTCAGGACGAGCATGGCGCCGGCTCTCCCCATGGCAAGCCGCAGCGTCGTCACCGACGCCTTCTCATGCCACCTCCGAGCGATCCGACCATCGAGATCGTCGATCAGCAGAAGGGCGGATGCGGTCATGTGGAGCCATCCGTTCGCTTGGACCGCGAGGAGAGCGGTTTCACCCGACCCGAGATTTTCGAGTCGGTGCAGACGGCGAGCACCCCTGTCAACTCTGAAGCCACGATTTGGGACCAAGGTCAGACCAGAGGTCGCATGCTCTTCAAGGAAGATTGAGTCCCCAAGCTCTTCGAGAAGATGCCTAAGATGTGCATGCTTGAGCTGGCTCAAGCGGCTTGCAGTTTGTCCGATCGCAATTTCCTCGAGATCGAAACGCTTCGCGGGTTCGTACACTATCCCGCCACCTGCGGAAGAGCTCGTTGATCTTCCCATTTCGGATTGGCCGTGCCGAAATAGCATCGCGGTGGGAAACGGGGCGAACTGCGTACCGACGCCTCGCGCCGAGAGGGGGTCGAACAACGCGCAGCCCTCGGCGGCACGAACGGCGGCAAGAATACGCCGACCGGCTTCGTTCGTGTCGGCGGCCATTCTCGAACCGCAACTGAAGCCGATCAGGACGCGCTCGCGTCCATCTGTCATTCGCTCGAGGGCATCCGCATCGCCTTCGGCGACCGGAGGTTGATCACCCCCGTGCCACAACGTCATGAACACACGCCGCGCATGTCCGTCGATCGTGCAGACGGCGAGCAGATCGAGGCGGACCGAAGGCAACATCGCCGGCGGCGTCCGACGTGCATTCGCGTCGTCCAGCCTGGAGAAGATCCCGGTCGGACGACACGATAGTAGACCGAACAGGCCGTGGAGTGCGTCTAGCAGCGAGGATTTGCCGGTGCCATTGTCTCCGCAGACGACGAGGACGTCGCAGGGTAGGAGCGTTGCGCGTGCCGTCGTCGGATCGGGTGCCACGAATTGGATCGCCGTCGGCGCCAAGCCACGGAACGGACCGAGTCGGTGAAGGAGCAAACGGACCGGCCTCAGCCCACCGAGAGTCAATCCCGCGATCGTCGAGTCGCCGACTGCCCATTCGGTACCAATATCGTCCGCCGCGCGCAGTGCTCCGTATCCTTCGCCAGCAGTCACGCGTCATCACCCATTGCAGGGACGGAAAACCACCCGTGCACTTTCACCTCACGGGCGCCTGGAACGGCGGGATCCATCAGCACGATCCCTCCCCCGGCGATCGATGGGAGATGTCGCAACCGAAGCCATTCCAGATTGCGCTCGTCGAATTCCGCGGGATCCAAGACGGCGAAGGTCGGCATCGCGCGGCCCGATGCATCTCGGAACGCCTGCATCAAGACGAACGCCGCCCGCTCGTCGACGAACGCTTGCGGACCTTTCGCCAATCCGGGCTCGCACCACAGCGTGAAGCTGCCCAGGTCGTCGAACGCGAGTCCGTAGGTGCATCGTGGTGGCAGGTCGAGCGAGGCGACACGACCATGGAAGGCCAGGCGCAGCCGTTCGCACATCCGCCGCCGTATCCGATCGCCGAGATCGGCCAGGCACGAGGCGAGGCGACCGGAGCTGTCCGTGTCCATGGGCGCAATCGCCGCGGCAAGTGCCGGCTCGGCGTCGACGGCGTGGTGCCACCAGTCGCAGGCTTCGGCCAACTCGGTCCACCGTCGTTCGTCCCGCCGAGCCGTTTCAATGGCCGCCTGCAAGTCGTCAATCTCGATGTCGAGATCCGCCAACCGCTCCGCGAGATGACGCCTCACGATATCGGTCCGCCGGCTTCGGAAATTCCGTGCCGCGCAGGGAGCCGCGACATGTCCGTTCACCTCGCCCAGCGGGTTCGGGACGGTGATCGACGGTAAGCGATACCCACGGTCCGAAGCGGAAGATGCCGGCACCCCCATGAGGTTCCCGAGGCGTCTTCGTGCGCCTTCCGCATCGGCCAGGACCTGCAGTCGGGCGTCGATCTCGCACCGGACATCATTCCGCATTCGCACCGCACGATGCCAGTGCCGTCGCGCCTGTGCAGTCCCGGCTTCCACGCGTCGAGTCGCGCTGCGGCAATCGGTATGTCCGGATTGCGGCTCGGCCTGCTCGAGAAGCGCCGACTCCAAGGCGGCGACAAACGCCGACGGGTACAGACGGTCGATCGCTCGTTCGCGCCACGACGACGACTGCATCGATGCCGCCACATCCGAAGCGTCGAACACGAAGAACGGAACCGCTTCCGGGGGGGCGACCTGGTAGAGCCATTCGTTCGCCTCACATCCCGTCAGCGATCGGCCGTCCTTCCGGATGTGGAGTTCTTCTCGCCAATTGGTTCCTTCCGTGTGCCATACGCGCTCGACCTCAATGCGACCGCCCGCTCCATCGAAACCGCACACGATGCGGGGGCACGGGCTTTCGGACATCGGAGGAGAACGGAGAAGCCCAGGCCAGACACCGCGGCGGCCAACGATGAATTCGTGCCTCTGTAGCTGGAGGGGCGGGAATCCTACCGTGCGGACGCCGGCATCTGCCGTACCAAGGAGCAGGAGCCTCAGGATCCGAGACGGAGACCAGTATCCTCGGTGGATTGCGGCTGCCGGACTGTCTGCGAACGGATCGGACGATCGAGGTTCGAGCGAAGTCAAGTTGTCAGTCGCCAACGAGGCAACGCGCAGCAAAATCGGCGATCCCGCATCCGGCGACGCCTCGGGAGTTTCTGACGCCGCTGCAAGCATATCAATCGAACGACCGTCCGCGGTGGCCAGCGCGAAATCGCGTTCCCGGCTCAGCAGGCCCTGCAGGAGAGAAAACGATACGTCGTGATCCGCTGCGACTGCCCCGACGAGGTCCGAGTGCTCGAGGAGGATCGACAAGCTCCGGTGTCCTTCGTCATCGCACAGGAAGGGTTCGCGTCGGGGGTGTGTCGATCCTCGACCATCGACGGTAAGGAATAGGTGTACGGGACGAGCGTCCCACAGGTGTTCTGGCGACCTTCGCAACGACGTCCGCTCGCCGACGCGGCCATGGCGTGGATCCCGAAGGACCCGATCACCCTTTGCAGGTCGACCGGCACATCCGCGATCATGCAACCTCGACCCGTCCGGAGGGCAGATCGCGTTCCACGCACCGGGACCCCGTGCCGTGCATGTCGTGCGTCCAGAGTCGCAGTACGACGATGATCGCCGGCGACATCCTCATGGCCACGCATGGCGATCCTACACTGTCCGAGCCTTGGGTCTGCAAGGGCGGAACTTGCGGTTTTGACAACCGTCCGATTTCGGGTGATCTGAAGAGGGGCCCATTCGGAGGCCCTCATGCGTACCCGCTACTTCGATCGCATTCCGTTCGACGACCATGACACCTCGGTTTTGATCCGGGAGGCTGGCGTCCGGCTTCTTCGGGAGCACGGTCGAGCGACCTTCGACGATCAGGGTTCGATGCTCGTCGCGAACGTCGACGGGTATACGTTCCGCTACTACACGCTGGCCCCCGCGATCGACACGCCCCCGGTGTTGCCGGAGCTGACGGCAGACGGCGGCTTCGATTGGCCGACGACGCCATATTGCCTCGATGTCGAGGCTTCGGAACTTCTGTTCGGCCTCGCCTTCGATGTCGGTGGGATATCCCAGCGGCGGCTAGTCAGAGGCCCATGGGAGTATGAGATCGCCAGAGCTGCCGGCTTGGATGGCCGCTTCCACGATGGACGGCCGCTGCCTCCCTGCTTCCCCGAATCCCGGTGCCGGAGACGCTGGCCGCCCGCCGCCCTGCCGCCGATGAGGAAGCGGCGTCTTCGCATGCCCATCCGTTTTTCCGTGGCGGGATATGCGCATTGCATACATCGCCTGCTTCCATCAGGATCCGATTTCGATCTGATCGTAGCAGCCATCGATCGCAGCTACCGTCAAAGCCGATCGCGTGACGGCGCTTGTGGGGCGTACGAGATGGGAGACGCTACAAGTTTCGGCATCTGGGGCTGGGCCGGCGAGCGCCCCGTGCGCCTCGGCAGACGTATGAAGAGGCCGGACATCGCGTACTGGGTATCACCCGTCGGCGGTTTCGAGGCCGCGGCGGCGCTTCTCCTCAAACTCGACGAAGGATGGCCGCCCGTTGGAAGCTCGCCAGATTTAGCAACGACGCACCGATCCTGACGGGACGCACATTCCCCCTGTCGTCTGGAGCTGGCGCTCCCCGATGAGCTCGATGAAGCCAGATCGGCTTTGGACTCGCCGGCATCGTCCGCGGCCTATCCCGGATGTGATGGATCACGCAATGCGACGCCCCCGCCGGACAACGGGCGGGGGCGTCGCATGCATGAAGGTGGCGGATCACCGACCTGGATCGCTACCACTCCCGCGCGTGCCAGTTCACGTCAGCAGACGTGCGGCGGGCGGTTCGCGGCATCCCTCACGATGGTCGAGAAACGGGACGTGTCCAGAGCTCGAACCGTCGGCGATCCAGCCTCGACGAGCGCACCGTAGGCGAGGTCCCAATAGCCCTTCTGCACGAAGTTGCGGACCCTCCATTCGACCACGCGACTCGAAAAAGGTGGTGGCAACGATGCCAGCCCTCGGCCGCTGCGCAGATAGAAGAGTGCTGCATCCATCAACCATCGGCCATCGTCGAGGCGTCGTTTACCCACGAGGTCGGCCACGATCCTCCAGTCCTCGTCCGTAAGGGAGAAAGCCTTTTCCGCCGCTTTCGCCCGAAGAAACCTGTCCGTTTCCTCGAGATTGGCCTTGGCGGTCTTGGGCTCCGGGCAGAACCTGCGGACCGTGATGGACTCGAGCCCAGCAACCGAGCCCGAACTTCCTGGAGCCACCAGGGCGGACGGCACGAACGTGATCTCCAGCGTGAAACCCTCCCGCCCGTGGGGGCGATCGATCACGACCTTCTCGACGAGCCCCCGCAACCTCTGCACGAGGAGCAGATCCGCCTCGGAGGTGGCGGCCATCGGCAGTCGCCTGATCAGTTCGTCGATCTCGTTCTGCAGCGAGACGAAGGATGCGGGATCGACGCGCGGCATTGATGCGACGTTCGGGAGACCGGCCAGGGCGAGGCGATGATCGGCCCGTTCAGCCCTCTTTCGAACACGAGCACGTTCCAGATCCTCGTCGGAGCCGCCCTTGTTGATCGCTTTGTCGATGCTCTTCTCCAGCCAATCGTCGAGTTCCGCGATTCTGCGCAGACGTTCCTTCGTCTCCTTGGCGACCACCTCCTCGATGCGGCGCAGCTGGGCTTCGTACTCCATGGCGTATGCCGGGAGATCGGCCGAAGTCAGGATCGTGTCGCGTATCTCGCGCAACACCTCGCACTCGACGACCGTCGAACTGGAACTGCGGGACCGGTCGCAGCGACCACCCTCGAACTCGGCGTAGCAGCGTAGGCTGCGGTTGGCCGACGCGCCCCTGAAGCTACCGACTACGGACGAACCGCATACGCAACGATACCGTCCGTGGAAAAGGAGTGTGGCTTTGCCGCTCGCTCTTTCCCGTGGTTTCCTGACGACCTTCTCGTCGTGCATGAGTTTGAGGCGGCAGAGCGTGCGCAGCCATAGATCCCGATCGACGATGCACCACTCGGGTTTGGCTCCGTAAACCCAGCTATTGCTGGGACGCATCTGTATGGTCTTCGACACGTTGTCCGGGCGGCGCACCCACTTCCTTTTTCCATAGATATATACGCCGACGTATTTAGGATTGCGCAGGATACCGCTGCCGCAACCGGCGGATCCGATGATCACGCTACGTGTCCACTGGGCGTTTCCCGACGGAGAAGGAACCTTCTCACTGTTCAGCAGCCGGGCGATCCGGGTTGCGTCCACCCCGCTGTCGAAGAGCTTGTAGATCCTGGTAACGACTTCCGCCTCCATATCGACGATGTCGAGTTCGCCGACGTCCACACCGCGGCGGTAACCGTACGGTATGCCGCCGAGATGGCGACCTCTCAAGGCGGAACGCCAAGCGCCCTGGCTCATGAGCCTGAGCATCCTCTCCCGCTGCTCCATGCCGATGAATCCGTAGAAGACGGCGTGGACGTCGTCGACGAGACCTATGCCGCCGGTCGTGACATGTATCTCGATGCCGAGCGCCTTCAACTCCTGGTAGATCCGCATGACGTGGGCGACGTTTCGCGAAATTCGATCGAGGTGTTCACAGACGAGCTTGTCGAAGCCCTTGCCACCCTGACGGGCCAGCTGGAGCAGCGCGGCGAGATCGTCCCGACCTTCGAGGTAGAATCCCGATTTGCCTCGATCGACGAAGAGGTGTCCGGACGCCACCGGTGTCATCCCATGGAGGCGAGCGTAGGTATCGCATCCTTCAACCTGACGCTCGATACTACTTTCTTTTTGCCCTTCCGATGAATACCTGCAGTAATAGACGCACCTTTTGCCGGACACCATACTCGGCGGTGCCGGAGCATGCATGGATGTCCATGATTCGGGTAGCAGATCGGCGACGGATTCGGCCGATCCGTGCTGCGGGGTTGCAGGCATGACGATGATCCATTCGACTTGAGGCACGCGTCGATCGAACGGCTTGGATGCCATCGCATCCAAGCCGTTCGGCGCGGCCTGAGGGGGGAGGTTCGGTAGGGACGCTCAGGCCATCTCAGGCCGGACGCCGTTTCTCGAAGCGGTTCCGATCGATGTCCCGGACCAGATCGGAGCCCAGCGCATCCAATGCTGCAAGCATGTGCGGCCAAAAGCCGAACCTCCGGATCGGCGCCATATGCAGCACTCTTCCGCCGTAGCGTTCGGGCAGCATGTTCACCGGCATCCCGGTCCGTGCGACGAAGATCAGAGCCTCCGCATAGAGGCGGCTACCGCCCTTCAAACGTCCCATGGGCTCGAAGAGACCGGCTACGGCCTCCCACTCCCGATCCGTGAAGGCGTACCGTCCGGCGTCCGCATCCCGATGATGCTGCAGGACCGCTTCCGGGCGACGGATGACGCCACGCGGCGTCCGCGGGCACGTACGATCGATCCATCTGGTCGAGGCGGCCTCGGGCATCTGCTCCTCTATTCCGGTACCCAGCACGCCGAGCAGGAAACGCAGCTCGATCCGCCCGTCCCGGCGTTCGACGACCATACGCGGGACGAGTCCGTGCAGGAGCGAGACCGCCGCGATCTCCTGCGGATCGGTGATCCTGTACGGCACCTTGACGATCATGCGCGATACGACCGTCCGCAACGCTTCCGCTTCAGCCCGATCGAAGCGCAACGCTGCGAGAGAACTCAGTTTCTCTCGTTTCTCCCACAGGTCATGGAACTCGGCCTCCAGCGGTCCGACGATGGCCGAGATGATCGGATCCTCGCACGAGTCGTCGTCGAAGGACTCCAGATCGGCGGTGATCTCATCCAGACGGGCCTTCATGCGCGTCCGTTCGGCGGCAGCCGTCAGCTCCATCTCCTCGAAGCATCGGGTACGTACGATATCCCAATCCGCAAAACGCGAAGGCTCCAGGATCTCGTCGAGCAGAACGCGATAGTACTGCCGCTCGGCTTCGATCAGCGGGATCTCCGTCCTTGCCGTGCAGGGATCCATATACGGCTCCCTATGGCAGATCATCCGGGTGCCGCTTTTCACCATGGACCTGCCGCAGCTGCATTTCACTTTGCCAGTCAGCAGGCCTACGCCCATGCCCTTCTTCCAGGGCGTGAACTTGGCCAGACGCAGTTTCTTACCGACACGCTCGAATAGATCCGCATCGACTATACCGAGTTGCGGCGTCTCCACCGTGATCGGATCATCCGTTCGCCGTGCCCAGGTCCAGGCTCCCCTGTAGGTCGGATCCAGAAGTATGCCCAACCCTGGCGGGTGATACAGCTGGCACATCGTCAATGGACGTCCGCGCAGCCCGACGATGCCCTCGGACTTGAGGGCCTTGACGAGTTGCCTGCATGTCATGCCGGCATCGACGTCTTCGAAGCACCTTCGGACGACCGCGGCCTGCTCGTCATTGACGACCAAGCCCCGACCCTCCGGAAGACGATCGTAGCCGAACTTCGGTCGACTTCCGATCATGCTGCCGTTCCGCGCGGCCCGACGACGGCTGTCTACGATCCGCGAGGTGATGGCCTCGAGCTCCTTCTGATATTGGAAGGAGCTCAGGATTATCTCCCTGCCGGAAACGGCTCCCCGGGCCACGACGTGGATCGTGATGCCCAAGCTCTCGAGTTCGCCTTGTATCGTGGCTGCATCGGCCACGTTGCGCGTCAGTCGCTCCAAGCCCTGCACGACCAGGGCGTCGAACTGCCCTTCCCGTGCCGCGGCCAGCAGCGCGTGCAGCGACGTGCGTCCGGCCATCGTGGCGCCGGATCGATTGCGATCTATGAAGACGAAGCGTTCGGCATCGAGGGACATGCCGGCTCTGCGGCAGTAGTCCAGGCCGGCACTGATCTGCCGCGTGATGCTTACGAAGTTCGGATCGGCGGTCGATCTCCGAGCATAGATTGCTGCTCTAGGAGGTCCGTCGCGACCCGTGTCGGGTGGTGCGTCGTGCTGATTGACCCAATCGGTCAGGAAATCGGGAACGTGTCCCTTCTCCGGCGTTTCGTCGAACATCGTGTAACACCTTGCATGGCACGACGTCGTCCGCGCGAAGCAACGCTGCGGATTTCTAACGTCGTCAGTTCCGGGATACTGTCGCTCGTCCTGGACGAGCTTCTCGCTCGTTCAAGGAGGCGCGCCGACAAGGCGGTCATCATGATCGTTCGACCTTCATGCACACTGCGGACAAGCTCCGCCGCCAAGCTAGATGGATCAGATCCGGTATCATGACAAGAAGCCCGGACGCGGATTTCCCGTTGGGATAAGGATCCTTCAACATCAACGTTCGAAATATTCGTTCGTTTGTAGATCGACGATGCGGAGCTCCGGCAGCCTCGTCGCTGTGCACCGGCGTTCGTAATGCCCGGATTTCAGCCAAGCCTCGAAATCCGTTTGCGCGCGCCACCGCGCCAGAGCCAGGACGAAGCCAAGCCGGGCACAATCGGGGTCCATCGGATCAGCCCCCCGATCAGGCGTCCTCCGCGGCCGGACCGCTCCCCGTACCCGATGGACCGGTGGCCCGTCGCACGGATTCCCGGTGCCGCCTGGCGGCATATCTCTCGTGTGGAATGATCGGTCGTCCCGAACCGGATCGATGATCTCGCTCAGCTTCGGAGATCTCCAGATCGCCTTCGGCCTATCGGCGCGCAGCGACGGCGAGCCCGTCATCGACCTCCTGCCGGATCCGCTCCGCGTGCATCCCCGACGTTCAGGCATTTCTATCCCCGAGACGGTAGAATCGGGAACGAGTCCGTGCGTAGCCCGCGAACGGGTCGAACGTGATCAGTTCGCTTGTGATGCACATCGCTCCGTCGTCGATCTTCGGGTGTCCAACGACGAAGCCTTCGAGATGGGGGATGGGAGCGATGAAGACCCGCCACGTCGATAGGATAGGAGCTTCACCGAGAGCACTCACGTCGGGATGCAGACCTTCCGAGATGCGCTCAAGATCCTCGGCGAGCGAGCGGTACTTGCGAGCCAGACGTCTGAGATATGGGAATGGTCCTGGACCGGTATTCAGAAGTGTCATGATACGTACCTTCTTTTTGGCTCGTGGAAGCGGTCAAGTTGTGCAATCGGTCCGCGTCGAGTCGGCGGGATGCAACCCGTTCCCTATCCCACGGGCAGCGTGCTCCGGATCAGTCTCGGATCGAATCCCGGAAGAACTCCGCGAGCTGGCGCTTCTCGATCGAGCGGTTGACGACAAGCAGCTCCGCCAGCCGGTCGAGGCATGGCCTTCTGCGCGCAAGCATCGACGATGCGACATCCGAAGCTTGGGACAGATCCCTCTCCACGGCGACGGCGACGTCCGCAGCTGCCGATTCGCCTTGATTGACCATCAATCGGTCCGCCAAGCCCCAGCGGTTATGCATGGCCGTGCAGATCCTGGTCGCTCGGAGAAGATCCGAAGCCGCACCGGTGCTGGGCGCACCGAGTACGAGCATCTCAGCCGCACGACCGGCCAACTGGACGGCAAGGAGTTTGCGAAGATCCGCTGCGGTCGAATACATCCCGTCGCCCTGAATAGTGGTCATTCCCCCAATTCCGCTGGGACCGTGCAGGCTTATCGTTCCGACCTCGAAGCCGAGAGAGTGAGCCACGACAGCGTGTCCGCCTTCGTGTACCGAAGCACGCAGGTCGTCGAGCCGGCTCGGTGCCGGCCCTTTGCCGTCGATCTCGATCAGAAGATCCTCAAGCGACAGCGGCCGTCCTGCCCGCCTGACACGGCCTCGGGCTCGGCGTACCCAGGATGCGCAATCCGCGCCCGTGCCGCCCACGGCCCTTCTTGCTGCGTCGCCCAGATCGGCATCGGTCAGATCGGCCCCGAGATGATGCCTCAGAATTGCGACGAGATCGGACGGCGATGGATGCGCGATGGCGATGCATCGGTCGAAACGTCCTGATCGAAGGATGGCGGGATCGATCCGATCCTGGTGATTCGTGGTGCCGACGAGCAGGATGCCGGCTCGATCCTCAGCTCCGTCGAGGCATTCCAGAAGCCCGTTCACAAGCTGGGTCCAGTATTCCCGGGAATGGTGGGAGAAGCTCCTGCGATCCCCGAACGCGTCGAGTTCGTCGATCAAGGCGACGCAGGGAGCCGCCTTCGCGGCAGATCCGAAGAAGGCGCGCATCGCCTTGAGCGTCGTACCCAGATGGGCGTCGCCCGCCGACTGCCACTGGGCAAGCGATCCGGCGACGCACGGAACGCCCGCTTGGCGCGCAAGTGCGGTGGCGAAGGAGGTCTTTCCAGTTCCAGGGGGGCCTGCGAGCAGAACGGCAGGTTCGCAGTCGGACCAGGGTATGACGTGTCCGGCATAGGCCGAAAGATCTGCGGCTGCGGCGAGGCCCCATTCGAGGGCGGCCCCGTAGCCTGCGAGATCCTGCAGCAGTGGCCCGTCGGTCGATCGGCTCGGACGACGCCGCTTCGCCAGGACGGCGGAGAGCCGGTCGCGCGCGCCCTCCGCACCTCGCGAGGGATGGATGGCGATGCGCAGGTCCGCCGGCTCGATCTCCGAGGCGACCGCCGCCTCGAGTTGTTTGCCGGGAGCGGTCCCGAAGATGTGCTCCAGGAGCAGTTCCACCGCGTCGGCATCGAAGCCTCCGACGACGAGCCGCTCCTCGCAGGCCCGCAGAAGATCGTCGGGTAGGGCGGCAGATCCGTTCGCCGTCACACCGATCAGGGTACGGTATTCGCGCAGGGCTCGAGCCGTACGGGATATGGCGTCGGTATCAGTATGACGGCCCCTGCTCCCGCGCGCCACCACGATCGGTCCGGTGCGTGACCCCGAAGTGGCGTGCGTCTTCGGATCGCGGCACGTTGGAGCCGCCCCGAAGACGATGGCGAGCGACGTCGCCATAGGCTCGACCCAGTCTTCGTGAGGAACCTCGACGATCAGCACGGACGTGGAATTCCCGATCCGCCTTTCGAGCCCCTCCCGCGCTGCCAGAGCCGTACCGAGGAGGATGGTCGCGCCGACCGCTTCGGGGCCGAATCCATCGCGGACCTCGATACGGCTTCCGTACTCGGCGCCGGTGACCCTGCATTTCTCGAGGCGCCTAAGAAGCCGTCGGACCACCGTTCGTCGCCGCCGATCCGCGGGCCGGGAGGTGGCTCGTCCAGATTCGACCCGGACGTCGTCCAGCCGGGTCATCGCGTCGGACCTTCGGCTGGAACGGCAACGTCCACCAGGCCCGGGAACATCAGCTCGATCAACGCCAGCGCTTCCCGCGACGGATCCTCATCCGGATCCGAACGGCAGGCACCGGAACGCTTTCGGAGGGACGAGGAAACCAGTCGGCTGCTCCCGCACCGACGGATGGCGCGCTCGATTCCCATCAGCGCTTCCGAACGCTCCGGTTCGCGGAATGGAAGACCGCCGAGAAGCAGAACATGATGGCAGCCGCAACGGCTCGTCCCTCCGACGAGTGGCACGAGCCTGCGACGCCAGTCGGCCGCGGTCATCAGTCGGACGGTGGTTTGTCGGTCGGCGTCGCATCCGATGACCATGCACGCCTGGATCCCTTGGCGAGGGGTGAGTTCCAAAAGGAAGCCCAGGCCGTCGACAGGTGCGAACACGATCCAGACGCTCCTCCCGTGCAACCGGAGCGCGAACTGACCGAACGGATCGCCCGCGACGGACAACGCGTATCTCGTCGCGCTCCCCGTCGGTCCATGCGGTCCGGGAGAACGGGTCGCCACCTCGTCCGCGTGCCGCAAGGCCAGCCTTCCGGCAGATGCAGGAGTGATGACCCCCCTGCAGGCGAGCGAGGTCAGTTGCCTCACGGTCGAATCGGCGACGCCGGCGAATTCGCTTAGCCGGATCGCCAGCGGTTCGTCCGAGCCCTTCCCGGAGAAGCGCTTCTTGCCGGCGAGACTTCGGACGATCCCCGCGATGCTATGGTTCCGCGAACCGGCGAGCGAGGCATGTGAAAGCGCTCGGCCACTCGGGAACTGAACGACGATGCTGCTCTCGGTCATGGCGGTTCCCATGCGAAAGGTTGACGTGCGGCCGCGGATGCGGACGCCTTCGGCCATGCGCGCGTTCGACCCGTGCGGCCGAACACGACGGTCGAGCCCTCGCGAGCGTTGCGGCCTTTCGGTCAGACGTCCTGGATGGGACGCCAACCTAGCGCTTCCCAGCCCCAGTCGGGTCGACGGCTCCGGAGCCGTACAGTGCTCCGGTCGGTGATCTCCTCGTCGAGATCCAGCGCGAGATGGCCGCCGAACACGAGACCGAAGATGCGTCTTCTGGGATCCTGACCCGCCACGGCCGCCTGACACTCGACGAGCGCCGCCTCCCCACTTCGGGCATCGATGCACGCGGTCGATCTTTCCAGGTCGCCGCAGGCCGGAACCGTCATGGCGCGGAAGATGTGCTGGGCATTGCCGAGACGAGGCTGCCGCCGCAACACGGCCGGCGATGCGATCAGGATCGGTAGACCGAGCGCCGATGCATGCAGACCGACACCGAGGACACGTTCCTTCAGACGCGCGTGGTTCCACGTGCGGTCGGTCGGAAGGATCACGCGGTATTCGCCGTCGGTTCCGCGCAGGCGGAGCACGGAGATCGCATCGTCGCCCAAGCCGACACGTCGGAGAAGGCCCGCGAGTTCGACGTCGTGTCCCAGGCGAACGGCGCCGTTGACGGAAGCCAGGACGGACGCCTCGTATTCGAGGCGCTTCACGTTCAGGCAGCCTCGATGCATCCGCCAGCGGAGGGCCGAAAGCGAGGCATGCCTGGAGGGCGGGGGAGCTTGCGGGATCATGCGGCTACTTCGATCTCGATCGTCCTACGACGACCGCGCACTTGCGGATGCCGATCGAATGGATTCCGCCACGCGGCACAACATCGTGCTCGCGTGCGCGTTCCTTCATCGAAGGAACGAAGCGGCTCGCCTCGCTTGACGAAACCGATCCGGCGGCCGATCTTAAAGGCATCGGAACAGTATCCGATCCCGCCGGCCTCGATGGGTCTGTTTTCGGCGCGCCGTGAAGCGCGCCGAATCGACTATATCAGTGCGTAGACAATAATGCACATTGGATCCAACGCAAGCGAAGATTTGGACTTTCTTCGCGCCCGCCATTTTCGTGCGGCGCGCGTCCTCCTCGACTGGACTCAGGAGGAGCTCGCGCGAAGGGCATGCGTCGTGAGACGGACCGTCGTCATGATCGAGGCCGGCACGGCGCGTACCCAACCTCGGAAAGTACGTGCCGTACTGGCCGCGCTAGGAGCCGGAGGGATCAGATTCGCCCGCAGCTGCGACGGCGAAGTCAGCCTGATAGACGGCAACGCAAGCCTCGAACCGCACTTCAGCTCCGTGCCTGATAGAGGGCACAGGGCCGAACTGCTGCGGACACGGGTCAGCGGTCGGCGTCCGGTCGTCGTATGAGCTGCCAGGGTTCCAGTCGAAGCGCCGTCGCCAATCGCTCGAGATTGTCGATCGACAGATTTCGAAGTCCACGTTCGACGCCGCTGATGTACGTGCGGTCGATCCCGGCGAGATCCGCGAGCGCATCCTGGGTGAGATGCCGCTCAGCTCGCATGCGCCGTAGATTAGTCGCGAGTATCTGACGGAGGGTGCCCGGACTGGTTCGTTTCACCCACGCATCGAGCGTGGATGTCGACTATAAGGCGACGGACTTTAAGTCACATTCGCACACGGACGAGCGTTGGTCGATCCCTCCTGGCCGTGGGATCGCGCGCAGTCGAAGGCTCTGGTAAGGATGGCACCATGTCGGCGAATAACGTCGTCGACCGATAGGATCCCCTTTGAGACTGGGCATTCGTAGATGCCCGATGGCTTCGGCTGCCTGCCCGATGCCTTCTTCATCGCCGAAGACATCAAGCGCGATCGAGCTCCGCCCAAAAGCGAAAGGCACCCGGACACCGTGCCTCGACATTTCTTCGAGACGGATCGGCTTGGACTTCTCCGTCTACAAGGGCTATCCGGATTTTGGTGTGGAATGCATCAGATGTGTCCACCGGTCGCCGCTCGACTCACCACCTCGCGCAGCATACTCGGCCGAGCGACCGATCCTGGGCGACGGCGCCCTCCAAGACAACGCGCCACGTACCGGTCGCCTCTCTGCAAACCAAGGTCCACCTATCGTCGCTGCGGAATGCCACCAACGCAAAATCCGGCGGTCCAGTAGGAATGATGCCTCCGAAAACACAAACTCCTCCTGCGCATCCTTCCCGCCACGTTCGTCTGCTCCCGAAGGCTCTGCCCCTGGAAACAGCTGATGCGGACTGCTAAGTTACGAATTCAGGTAGGGGATTTTACAATGCGTCCCGCTTCCATCGCCGACATCATTCCTCGCCGCGATAGCATACCGGAGCTGTCTGCGCTGCTCGATCGTATCGAAGCGGTATACAAGCCTCGTGGCGTAGTCCTGTTCGGCAGCCGCGCGCGAGGTACCGCGCATGCGGACAGCGATTGGGACATTGTCGTGGTGATCGACGACGAGGCCGACGAGAAGCTTCTCGACCCTATGTTGGGCTGGACGACGCAGGCAGGTTCCGGTGTCCGCGCCGACGTATTGTGCGCCTACGAGAGTGAGTTCATCGCCGACTTGGCAGTGGCTAACTCCCGCACTAGAGAAATCGCCGGCCATGCCGTCCTCCTCGCATCCAGCTGATCTGCATATTGCAAGCCATATTCGGCTGGCCTGCGAAGACCTGCGCGCAGCCAACGCACTCTACGAAATCGAGAATCGGTTCACCGCTTACCATCTTGAGCAAGCGGTGGAAAAGCTAATGTTAGCCGTCCTTGTCGCCGAGGACGTCCATGTTTCTGTTTCGGAAAGCCATCGATTGGACATCCTTCTGGACAAAATTCCGGATCAGAATCCCTGGCGCGATGGATTCCAAGATCTGACGCATCTGACCATTCATGCGACGACAGCTCGTTATCCGAAAACCGGCGGCCGTCTCTCGCCAGAAATCGATTTCGATACCGTCCCTGAACTCTCGGCCGCGGTAAAAAACATGGTCCGGCTAATCGTTGACCATTTTGGTGTCGACCCAGCGAAAGATGCGCGCACTCCTGCACGAACCGTCGAACCGCCTCGTCGCCCTGGTCCGTCGAGCCGGTGACGGAGCCGAGAGGCTTTTACGTGGGCCCGACCGCTTGAGGAAATGGGCCGCTGCGCCATCGATCAAGGCGCATGTCTCAATCGCTCGCGCGATCTCAAGGCAGGGCCGGGCAGTCCGGGAGCCGGAATGAAGCGACTTGCCCATTCCACACCAGAATAGCCCTACAAGCCACCACAGTGCCCGGGGCTGCGCCGTACTGCCCCGGGTATTGGGATCGCCGAGCTCCCCATCAGACCACGTTCCGTCACAGCCGGCCCCCTCGGCACAGGAGAGGGGCATCCAGCCGGTTCGTACAAACCGAACGGCAAGGGTTTGGATCGGCCAGTGACCGGGAGAAGGCAAGCGCGTGGCGCGCCCGGCCGCCTCCGAAGAAGCCATTTCGAATCTAATGCATCTCATTCCACGGACGCCGTTCTTGGATGGCGACCGGCCGGCTTCGTCCGCCCATGCCGGGACCAGAACCATCGGGCTTGACAGCCCGCCGCCCAACCGTCTTTGAACGCGATCCATCGGTCGACAGACCCCGGCCGGCGCGGACGCGTCCCGGCGACGCGGAACGGGGCCAATGCAATGACCGACCTCAACGAATGGCTGGTTAGGGCGCATGCCGCTTGGCCCGGCCTCGATGCGGCCGCGGATGGGACGGCCGGACTGCGGAACGCGATCCTCGGCTTGTGGTCTTTAATGGCCGAGGCACCGGCGAACGTCCGCGACCTGTACCGGGGGTTGGACGAAGCGGCCCTCGTCGTCCAGGCCGACGCCGCAGCCCGCTCCGAAGGCTTTCAGCCCCTTCCCTGGCCGTGCCCCACCCCCGAGGACCGTGACGCGTTCTGGCGTGTCCTGGCCGTGACACTTCGTGCCCTCGAGATCAGATTGGCAGCCCTCTCCGATGGAGGCACCATCCGGCGCGGGGAGCAGTGCCGCGCGAGATACGGTGGCGTGGATGCCTACATCGTCCCGCTGCGCCCACGCCATCGGGTGCCCGCCACAGGGCATTCGTTCCGGCGCCGCGGTCTGGTCGGGCTGAGGGTCCTGCCGCTCGCCCTTCCGGAATTTCAGATGCGCGTGCGCTTCGTCGAGGACCCGTTCGATCGGCCCGAACCCGGCGACGGCCTTCTTATGGGTGCCGCGCTCTTCACGGATTTCGAATTCGAGATCGAGGATACTGCAGGTGGCTTCCTCATCCGCGGCGCCACCTCGCCGGACCACATCGGTCGGATCGAGCGGGCGATCCGGAGGGCGGACGGGGACGGATGCCTGTCCCTCATGCTGCCGGAGTTGACCGTCGACTCCGGTACCCTGAGATCGATCCGGGACCGTTTGGCCAACGGCACGTGGGAGATCGAGCGCCTCTGCATCCTCGTGGCGGGCTCGCGTCACGTGGACCTGGGCGCCGGCTGCGTGAACGTCACGACCGTACTCGACCGGTACGGTGCCGAGGTCGCGGCTCATGCCAAGCTGTTCCGCTACAATGAAGGCGAGGGCCCGCACGAGGACATCGTGCTCGGCGACACGGTCGAGGTGCTAGTGACCCCGGACGCGGTACTGGCCTTCGGCATCTGCCTCGACTTCTGCAATATGGCCGAGCCGTCGCCATACCCGTGGCTGGATGTCGACTACGTCCTTGTTCCGTCCTGCGGCGGGCTCTCCACGATGCGAGGGCATGTGGACCGGTCCAGCGAGCTGCTGAGGACCATGAAGACGCGAAGCCTCGTCGTGCAGCAACACTACGGCCCACATCCCACCGAGGCTCCACCTCTGGGATACGTACTCGCCCGCTCGGGCGGCAACGCCCCGCTGGCCGAGGAGCTGGCAACGAGCGACACCTGGATGCTGGTTCGCCTGTAGCCGAGACGGCATTGACACCCGATATGTCCCGGTGAAGGGTCGTAAATGGTTTCGGTCCATCATGCCCTTGGGTGGGACCGGACATCCGGAGCGTACTGGATGAGTGACTTGGAGGCGGTCGCGACGGCGGTCGTTCCGCCGAGCGAGGCGCTAGTCAGACTACGCGCGCTGCTTGCCGAAGCACGTGGCCCCGCCGTCGCGGAGGCTGCCGAGACGGCCTACGAAACGTTGCGAAGCGTCGTGTGGCAGCACGTATCGTCCAGGTCGGGAGGTGACGAGCCTCGCGCCTGGGCGGACGTCGTTCTGCGGATCCGCCAGTCCCTGAGGCATGCGGGGTCGCCCGTCGCCGAACGCCTCACCGTGCTCTACGACATGCTCGATCAGACGGTCCGGTATCGCGAGCTCGCCGACGTACGCGGCGCCGCGACGGGCCACAACGTCGATGCCATACTGGCCCACCTGAAGGCCCACGGCGGAACGTCGTCACGGGCAGCAATCGCCGAGGCGACCGGACTTCGCAGCTCGAACCTGTCCCGCATCCTATCCAACATGTGCGCGGACGGCCTGGTGGACCGCGCCACGCGCGGACGGGAGGTCGACGTATCCCTCGCTGCGGAAGGGCGCCGGCGGGTGGGCAGGATCGAGGAAGTCCACCCGAGGATGCCCGCTGAGGCGTTGGTTTCAGGGGCCGCCGCGCGAGTCACTGTCGGCGAGCTCTGGGCGGACACCGGCTGCGCGCTGGCGGTCGCTAACCGGGAGGGGGTCCTCGTATCCTGCGACGCCTCGTTCGCCGGTCTCTTCGGCGCCGCGCCAAGCGCGCTCGAAGGCCTGACACGCGAGCAGGTCCGCCTCCGCTTCGAGGACGTATCGGAGGAACTGGGTCACGATGCCATGGAGGTCAGGACGTCGGACGGCCGCACTCTCCGGATGACCTACTGCGCCTCGACCAACGGCGCCCTGTGGGCGGGCGTCGACGTGACGCCCTATAGGGAGGCGATCTCCGCGTTGCGTGCCCGGTGCCAGGAACTCGTCCGCGAGGGCCGTCGCCGGGAGTATCACGCCCGCCATTCGTCTCGGGAGACCGCGAGCGGCCGCTGGGCGCTCGAGGTCCTGATGCATCACGGCCCGAAACTGATAAGCAACATCAACGAGGTCAACAGCTGCGCCGAACTTATGCGCGAGCAGGCATTCGGCCCGATATTCTCGAATGCCTACGTGAGCTACGCTACCGAGATCGCCGCGCAGAGTCGACAAATCCGCGATTTCATAAGGGATATCGTGCGGGTCGCGAGCATCCGCGATGAGGGTCCCGACGTACGGGAACAGGTTTTCGCGCACAGATTGATGGAGGACGCACTGTCCCGGGAGGCCGGCAGTCTGCTCGACTCCGACGTCAAGGTTTCGCTGGCACCCGAGAGAGCCCCCCCGGTCATGGCGAACGTCCGCGCCGTGAACGCCATAGTCGCGCAGATGGTGCATGGACTTCCGGCAGTGGCGCATCCCGGGGCCGTGGTGGTCCTTGGTTCGCAGATCGTCGGCGGAAACCTCATCTTCCGGGGTATGGCTGCGCGCGGTTTCCGTACGCTCAAGGGGGGGGCCAGCTTCGCCACGGTGTGCCGCGGCATCGCCGACGCCTACGGGGGAGAATTTCACATCGCTCCCAGTCCCGGCGACGGCTTGGTGACGACTCTCGCCTTGCCGATCGCGACGGCTGCCGGAGACGTCACGGGTTAGGGCATGCCCGTGCGGCGAAGAAGCGGCCAGCCGGCCGTACCGACCGCTCGGGTCGGGCCGAACGGGACCGAGTCGTGACCGGCAACTCAGGCCTCGGCTGTGCCGGGGCGATCGACGACGTGCAGGCATCAGGCGGCGCGTACAGCTTCGGTTCCATCGGAACGGAAACGCCAAACCAAATCGCACCGGCTCGGCCCGCCCGGATACGGACCGATCCCGCCACATCGTGGTAGTCATCGCCGAACCCCGACAAGCATGAACGGGCCTGGAACGGATCGCGAACACAAGTTATGGTGGCATCGAGGTTCCGCAGAACCGCCGTTGCGCGACGTCCCGTCGGCGCGACGGGCATGCGACAGAGCGGGCATGGCCAGATATTCGAACGTCGTAGTCCTGATACCCGGTATCCTCGGCTCGGTCCTTGCCGGTCCGAACGGTGCGACGCTGTGGGGAACGTCCGCAGGCACCATCTTCCGCAATCTCGCGACGCTCGGTCGCCGACTCGATGCGTTGACGCTCGACGGTGACGATCCCGATCTCGACGACCTCGACGATGGCATCCGCGTGGCTGGCCCGATCGCCGATCTCCACCTGCTGCCGGGGCTCTGGAAGATAGACGGGTACACCAGGATCAAGGATACGCTCGTCGAGAGGCTCGGCCTCGAGCCGGGCCGGAACTACTTCGAGTTTGCCTACGACTGGCGCAGGGACAACCGCGTCGCTGCACGGCGTCTGGATCGCGCGGCACGCGGATGGTTGGGCGATTGGCGAGAGAAGAGCGGCAACAAGTCCGCACGTCTCGTGCTGATCGCTCATTCCATGGGGGGGCTCGTGGCGAGGCATTTCCTGGAGGTAGCCGGAGGATGGCGCGACACCGAGGCGCTGATCACGTTCGGCACGCCGTATCGAGGCGCACCGAGCGCTTTGAAGGCGCTGTCCAACGGACACACCCTGGCCGGGTTGATCGACGTCTCGACGCTCGTTCGAAGCCTGACCTCCGTTCATCAGCTGCTTCCGACCTACAAGGCAATCGTCGCGACGGATCACTCGACTGCACGGATCGGCGAGGTGTTCGACATCCCGAACCTGGCGGCGGATCGTGTGGCGGCCGCCCGCGCGTTCCACGACGAGATCAGGGACGCCCAGGCCTCGAACTCGGCGGACGAGGCCTATGCCCGCGACTTCCGGGTCGTTCCGTTCATCGGCTATCGGCAGCCGACCTTCAGCTTCGCCAGAGCGTCCGACGACGGCGTCGAGCTGTTGCGTCGGCATGCCGGACAGAATCTTGGCGGGGACGGCAGAGTCCCGCGCGTGTCGGCGCTGCCGGGGGAGATGAGCGACGATGCAAAGGCATTCTTCCTCGCCGAGAAGCATGCCTCGCTACAGAACTCGAGCGCTGCCCTCGATCATGTCTGCGCACGTCTCGAAGGAGCATCGATTGACTACGGGAGATACCGGGACGACGTTCTCGCGACGCTGAGCTTCGCCGTCGAGGACGCCTACGTCGCCGACGAGCCGATCAGGTTCACGGCCACCTGCAGTGCATACCGACAGCGATTGAAGTTTTCGATCGCCGATGCCGAGACCGCCGTCACCGCCGCGGAGGGTTGGCTTTGGAATGGGGGAAATGGAGATCTGAGCGCAGAGGTCGCGTTGGCGCCGGGCGTGTACCGCATTCGAATCGCCGGCGAGGGCGTTTCCTCCGTGACCGACGTCTTCACCGTCCTCCAAGGGTAGCACGCGGAGCTTCCGCTCCGTCGGCTGCTTCTCCATTCTCCGGTCGAGCGACGCATGTCTGACGGACCAGAAATCGATTTCACGGACGAAGGTTGGCGCATCTTCTTCGCCGAGCTCGAAGCCGCCTATCCGGATTACTTCCATAGGATCTCCGTCTCACGACGGAACGACGTCATCCTGATCGGGGGCGAGGTACCGAGTGTCGATGCCAGGAACCGCATCGTCGCGCGTCTGCGACAGATGCCCGGCGTCCGCGACGTACTCGATACGCTCGTGATCGCGGCGCCTTTCCTGCCTGCCCATCCATGGGACCCGCTAAGCGGGGAAGCGCCTCCCGAGACAGGTCGCGAGAAGGTCCGCCAAGCGATGGATCACTCGCAGGACGACGAGGGCACGCGGATCGTCCGCCATCCCTCGATCGTCCCTCAGGGCGACGCCGTTGCCGGTCGCACCATACGTATAATGATCGATCTCGCCCTGGAGCCCGACGGCGCAACCCGCGGCGATGTCGTGACGCTGTCCGATCTGGACAAGGACTGGGAGGACGTCGCGGTCCGGGTCCGGCTCGTCAGCGCCCATCTGACCTTCGACAAGGGGGCGAACATCGGAACGGTGGTCGTCAGAAGGAATCAAACGTCTCTGCCGGCGTACGTCGAAGGCGTCGTGGACGACGATGCCGATCTGGACATGATCCATGTCCGCGCCCTCTTCGACGGAAAGGGCGGCCACTACGGCGACGCCGAGCGGACCATCGACCTCGTTCGGAGGCGGATCGAGCCGGATACCTCGGAGGAGACGGCCGACGCGATCGTGATCGCGGAATCCCGGCGGCCCCCGGACATGACGATCCGGATCCTATCCATGCGTGCCGGGGACATGTTCGATTGGGAGGCACTATCCTACTGGACCTTCGGGCCCGCCGACCGCTCCGGCGAGGTGCGGATCGACGAATCGGCAACCCGCCATGCGGCGCGTTTGAGATCGCAGGTGGTCGAGATGCAACCGGGACGGCATCTCCCCGCTCTCGGTCATTTCGGCGAGCGAATCTGGGAACTGACGCCCGCCGGATTCCGGGAGGTCTATTGGGCGTTCAGACGACGGCTCGGCGCCGGCTTTTCGATCCAGCTCGTCACCGACGAGCCTCACGTCCATTGGGAACTCATGAAGCCATCCGATCCCGACACGGGCGAGGAGGCCGACCATCTCATGATCGATCACCCGATCGCGCGTTGGGTCCGGAGGCACGACGGACACCTCAGGCAGAGCCTGCCGCGCGGTGCGATCGCGACTTTCGCGCCATCCTATCCCGAAGACCCCAGGTACAGACTTCCCTTCGCGGCAGCCGAATCGGCGTGGCTGTGTCGGGAGTTCGGCGCGATACGGTGCAGCCCGGACCGGGCGTCGTTCATCACCACGTTGGCGGAAGGACTGCCGGACGAGAAAATCGGTCTCCTGCATTTTGCAGGTCACGGCAGCTTCGACGAGGACGGCGCGCATGGGATCCTCATGGACGACGACTGGGTCGGCCGCATCGAGGTCGATCATCGTGGCACGAAGTTGGGTCGCAAGGACGGAACCTTCGTGGTGTTCAACGCCTGCGACGTCGGCAACGTCGCCTACACGCTGGGCATGGTCGAAGGTTGGGCCTCGATGTTCACCCGGCTCGAGTTCGGCGGTTTCGTCGCGCCGCTCTGGCGAGTCGCGGACAGGCACGCGTCCGAATTCGTCCGGGAGTTCGTCAAAGGTCTCCAGCGCGACGGTCTGGAACTCGGGGAAGCGATGCGTCGCAGCCGCGAAGCGGCAGCTGACGGATCCCCGACCGCATTCGCATACGTCTGCTATGGCGACGTTCTGGCCCGCGTCCCTTGAACGTCACCCGGATCATGCATCCACGCTGGCGAGAGCCTCGACCAGCAGACCGGCGGGGACCTTGCCGGCCGCTTCCAGGACGAGATCGAGATCGAGCGAGGAGGCGCGCGTACGGATCGAAACGATCAGACTGAAGCGGACCTTCCTTCCATCGTAGCCGCCTCTCGCCCGATCGCTCCACCAGCCTTTGACCGGAAAGACCGATATGCCGTCGCGCTGCGCCAGCTGATGGGCTCGCCCCCGCCAGATGTCGTGGTGCACGGAGCCGAGCCGACGCCGCTGAAAGCCGACGATCCATCCTTGATCCAGCGTAGTTCCGGAAGGAAGGTCATCGGCATCGACCTCCGCGAGTTCGTTGACGCGCAGCTGTGCCCGCTCGTCGGATTCACCGGCACGCTTCAGATCGAAGCGCAGCGCGTGCGAGGCGTACCGTTCCCGACGGTCCCGGCTGTCGGCGAGAGGATCCGGATCCGCGAAGTACGAGAGCGTGCATCGCATCTCGACCTCCTCGTTGCGCAGGCTGGCCAACGCCTCGGTCGGCCACGGCAACTTGAAGTACTTCATCTCGTTCAGAGCGATGCGGCTCTCGACCTTCCGGTAGGGCTTCAGCTCGTCCTCCATGACGAGCGTGAGAACGTTGGAGGCACTCGTGAACAGTCGCGCCTCGTTCGGAACGCCCCAGCCGTAGCAGCTCAGGACGCGCGACCAGGCCGCGGAGTCGGTATCGCCCTGTCCGATGCCGAAGGTATGAAGTTCCTGCATCGCAGCGGTCCACTCCGCGGAGTGGATCATCAATCCGCGGATCGTCTCCATCCGGTAGCGCGGGTACCGAGCCAGCAGACGGGTGGCGAGTCCCGCGGCGTTTGCGGTCGCGGCACTGGTCTCGCAGGTGAGACCGAGCGGATTGCCGGGAATGCCCCTATTGGTCGTCAGGACCATGAGCTCGTGGGAATACCGCGATGAGAGCCCATCGAGATCCTTCTCGTGGTTGCCGCCCTCCATCACGATGTCCGGCTTGAACGCGTAGCGACGGCTCCATCCCTGAGCCGTGCGTGCGGTCGGACTGAGATCCCCTCGCGGGGCGACGAGGCGCAGTCCCTCGGCGGTCTTGTCGGTGTTCGCCCCGACCGTCAACGCGTTGATGGCTTGGCCGGGCGGCTGGATCCGGTGATCGAGGTTGCGACCCTCGTACTGGGCATGTTGATAGGGTGTCTCGGGACCCGTCGGCACGTTGCCCGCGGCCACGCAGAACAATCGCGTGGCTTCGCCGTCGTTCCAGGCGAGAGCGTCGAGAGCGCACGAGGTACTCGTCTGACGTCCATTGTCCTCCTCGCCCGCCGCCGTTCCGGCAAGACAAAAGATGCGAAGGTGCGCATCCTGCTCGACGCGCAGGACCGCGCGGGCCAAGGCATCCCGCGCCGGTACCCGGTCGGCTCCCGCCGGGGCGATGACGGCGACGGACTCGAGCGTCGTCGTAAGCTCGATCGGCTCCCCCGCGGCTCCCTCCTGAAGGTATCGCTCAAGGTTCTCGCCGAACAGGGCGATGCCGGCGGATTTGGTTCCATGCCCGTCGTGATCGTCAGTTCCCCAGGCCGCCTCGATCGTATGGCAGCGTTGTCTGGGCAGCGCCTGCACGAGTAGAGGATGGCTCCGCTTCACGCCGGTATCGAGAATGGTGGTGCGGGGCGACGACGCGGGAGGGGGGAATAGTCTCGCCGCGACGCCCCCCACCAAATCCAGCCTGCCCTCCGGCACGAGGTCGAGGACGTCCGCCACGAAGTTCGAAGCTCCCCGAAGTTCGACCACGGCCGTCGTGATGCGCACGAGATCCGCGAGATGCTCCCTCGTGGCGATTACGTTGACGATGATCGTCTCGAGGAATTTGGTCGGTTGGCCCGACATGCGTAGATCGCGGCGGACGACCTGATCGATGAAGAGCTGCTCGAAGCCGCTTCGCAACCAGACCTCCCATTCCGCGACGATACCCTTCTCGGGAAGGGATCGAACCGAATCGGCCCAGAGATCCTCGATCGTGGTCGGACGGAACTGGTCGGCGCTTTCGAAGAGCCAGAAGCGCTGCGGGCGGCGGTCGGCACCCGCGACTTCTTCGTCTTCGACCAGGCCGACCGCATCCGATCCGGCATTCTCGGACCACGCCTCGTACCTGTCGAGCGCGGTCAGCAGCGAATCGATGCTCTTGGCATTGACGAAGAAGGTCGCCTGATCCCGGGCACCGCCGCTGCCGTATTCGGGATCCGCGTCGAGGCCGCATCGCCGGACCGCGAGCAGCTTCAGCCCAGGCGTAGTCGACCGCATCGCCCCGAGAACGAGCGATTCACCGCTGCGGCCTTCGGCTGTCATGGGCAGCCCGCTGTGCCTACGTTCGACGCCGATGTTCCGCTGCAGCTCCCCGACCGATCTGAGCTCGTTCCTCAGATTGTTGAGATCCGCCCGCAACGCGCGGGCGTGAGCTTCTCGGTCGGCCACGGCCGAAGGCCTCTTCGTCGTTCCTCCCCCTTTGCCCTGGAATCGCAACGGCGCTTCACCGAGCCCCCGAACATGGAGGTGCCTGTACCGAGGCATTCTTGCTGTTCCATACTCAACTTACGGTAAGCCTATTGAAGGGACTGCGGTGCGCCGTCAATCGCGGTGCTGGGCAGAGCGCTCCTTCAAGGCTGATACGAGCAGCATCGTGTCCATTTCGCCGCCGTGATCGAGCACGGCGTCGCGGGCCGCGTCGTCGGCTGCGGCCGTCAGATCGGCATGACTCAGGTTGTGTGCTGCGGCATCCACGCGCGACCAATCGAAGGAGTCGCGATCGAAAAGCAGCAGGTGGTTGCGCAGCACGCGCCGTGCCTCGTCCGGCGAGGGCAGCGCATACGTGAAGACTCCATGGAAGCGGCGGAATATGGCGGGATCGAGCAACGTCCGATGGTTCGTCGCGGCGACGATGATGCTGTTCGATTCGTCGTCCTCCAGCATCATGAGGAGCGATGTCAGCATCCGGCGAGCCTCGCCGATGTCGTGTTCACGACCGCGACGGGTGGCGAGCGCATCGATTTCGTCGAAAAAGTAGACGCCCCGAGCCTTATGCATCGAATCGAAGATCAGCCGCAGCTTGGCTGCGGTCTCCCCCATGAACTTCGTGATGACGCCATCGAGGCGGATCGTGAACAACGGAAGGCCGAGCTCTCCGGCGATCGCCGCCGCGGTGAAGCTTTTGCCGGTGCCGGGCGGTCCCGAGAACAGGAACTTCCTGCGCGGCGTCAGACTGCTCTCGGCGAGCTTCTCCCGCTCGAGGTTCTCCCGTACGACCCTGCGCAGCCGTCGATCGAGATCATCGCCGACGACGAGGTCGGACAGCCGCCGCTCGGGATAGACGGCCCGCATCAGGGACGCGAGTTCGCCCCGCGGCGCGGCCAGCGGAACCGGCGCGGTGCGATCCGCAGCGGTCCGCTTCGTCGTCCGGAGATGACCGACGATCGCATTGAGGTCAGCCGCCATCCGCCCTTTGCCCGCCTTGGCAGCGTCCTCAGCGATCTCTTCGGCGATCGAGAGGAAGCGGTCGTCATCACCCGCCGCGTGGCTCCGTATCATCTGTATGAGCTGTTGAGCGCTTGCCATGTCCCCCTCGCTAAACCGTTTTCTGCATCAACCGTCGTCGCCGGTCGAGCGTGGCCATCAGCCGCCGCTCCAGATCGGGCACCAGGGTCTGAAGTTCGCCCAGTAAAAGCAACGTTTTTCGCAACGACATCTCCAGATCCGGATCATCCGGCACGTCGACCGTGGCGGCCTCCGCAACGCCGATCCGTGCGATCAGCCTTTGCCGAAGCCCGGCCGAGAAGCGTTCATTCTTTATCGATCTGGTCAGCGTCGATGGGGCCACGCCGATGGCGCGCGCCAGCCCGGACAAGGATGGCCCACCCCTATCCGATGCGCTGCGGACCCTCTCCGCCAGAATCGCATCGCTTTCGCCTTTGGGTCTGGCCATGTATCGATCGTTGCAGATATCTGCCTTATTTGCAACGAAGCTGGCTGCTTGGCGGGGATGCCGTCCTGCGCACGATCCGCCGCGTCGGGACGATCAGGGCCCCGCGCGCGGTCGGCAGAACGAGGTGGGCGCAGGCCTGCCGGGGAACGCTGCCGCAATCCCTCCGGCGGTAGAACTTGGGCCCGTGATCGGGCGCCGACCGGTCAGCGAGCCCCATGGCCTCGAAGGTGCGTCGGCCTCACGTTCCAACCGACGGCTCGAGCTCACACGGTCGAGGCAATCCTAAGCGTAGAGCTCGAGCGACAGGGCGTGACGCCGGGACGGCCGTCCCGACGTAGCCGGGATCACGCCGACAAGCTTCGGCGGAGCGAACTCGAGGGCATCGAAGAATGCGTCGACCACACGTCCCGGGTCGTCCGAGTCGATCCAGTCGTCCACGCAGTCCGGGAACAGGTTCGGTCGGCTGTGGTCCGCGCCGCTACGAAGCATCCCATCCCGCCCGTGCAACATGGCGGACCACCTCGACGATCGGGGCATTTCCATTCGGCCCGGCCCCACAGGCGAGACGGCCGTGAGGTTGGGTCCCGTCCACGGCGCCATCGCGCCGCGGATCGATCCGGCAGAACCGGGCCGAGTCCGCTTGGGCTATTCGCACGGCTGGCAAGCCTTCGGCATCGACGCTCTAGCCGCGTCGGCGACGTACGTTGACCGTAGGAGGCTCCTCGATCGGCTCGCCGTTCCTACCGGGTATGCGTAGCAGCGCTACGGCCTCGGCAGCCTTTCTCACGGTTGCACCATCGCTGTAGATGCTGAGCGTGATGGAAGTCTGCTTGTGGCCGACAAGCGCCGATATCATCGCCTCCTCGACGCCTGCCTGACTGAGCCGCGTGACGAACCATCGCCTGAAGCTATGGAAGTTCACGAATGCCCGACGGTGCCCATCCACGACTTCGTCGACACCGACCTGGCGTCGATAGTCGGTAAAATGGTTGCTCGCCTTGAAGGATCGCTCGCGCAGGGAACCCGCCTTCCTCACCGGTGGCCACTCGGGGAACAGGTCGTCGTCGGGTTTCTTGCCTCTGCAGCGCCGCTCCAGAGCCTCCCTCAGGTCCGGGTGAATCGGAACGAGCCGGTCCTTGGTCTCGCGCTTGCGGGCCTGCATCTGGATCGTGGTCGCCGAGACGTCCCTGACCTTCAGATCGACGATGACGTCGAGACGCGCGCCCGTCAGCGCGCCTATCATCATGAGATCGTACATGTGTGGCTTGGCCGGCCCCCCGAGGAGCAGCGCGACCTCGCCGTTCGTGAACGACCGCTCCTTCTCGTCGTCCCGTCGGCGGCCACCTGCGAGAGCCACGCCGAACCACGGATTCACGGCGGCGGCGGGCTCCCTCTTCGACAGCCACTGCCAGTACGAACTCAGGCGCGAAAGATACTTGTTCGCCGTAGCCGGACCGACGTTGGCCAACCCGGGCAACGCTTCGGCGAAGGCGTGCGCACGCATCGTCGTGATCCGCTCGATCGAGGGCGCCACGTTGTCGGCAGCCAGCCATCTCAGAAGGTATCTGATCGCACGCGCGTCGTCCGCCAACGTCCGCACGTTCAATCTGTCCCGGATGGAATCGAGGTACTCCTCATGCCGAGCATCCAGAGGCGTCTCCTCGCCTTTGGCGATCCGCTGGAAGCGTGCGCCGAGCGCGGCGGATTCGCGGATGAACTCCCAGCCCGACATGTCGTCTTCGCCTTCGTCTTGGACGGGCACGCCATCGTGCCAAATGGCTCCTTCCTGCCGGAGTTCGGTCGCGCGCAGCCCGACGCATTCGCGCCAAGTTTCCCAATCCGCCTCGGTCACCTCCTCGGGATGCTCCTTTGCCCAGACCCGCCACTTCGCCAGCTCGCCGGCCTCGTGCTCGATCCGATGACGTGCGTCACCGGCCTTGGCCAGAGCCGCCCTGATCTGTGCCCGAAAGCGCTCGACATGGCGCGTCTTCGTGAGAGCGGCCTGTTTGAGGCTGTCCGTCTTCAGATCGTATCGAAGTCGGGTCTTCCCGATGATGCCTCGCGCGGCCTCAGGCACGACGACGGTCACGCGCCACGAGGACCCGTGCATCTCCAGATGGCGGCGGTCGGCAGGTACTATCTTCGGCATGTCCCACGATCTCCCCGGTTGTGGTCCCCGCTTCTCCCCATTCCGGTGACCGAAAAGGTGTGATAGATAAAGAACTTACTGATCTTTCAGAGACTTAACTCCGGTTAAGGTAAGTCTCCCCTCAGCTCCACCACTTATTTTTCTGCCGGGAAAAACGAGTGGTGGTAAGGACTTACCAAGATAGCATCCGGGTATCCCGCCCGTGCGGG